>Ga0118677_10001432_pt1 | contig 50625 bp, 46 predicted proteins | sample AliMusrvi5mmetaG_FD_86154 | JGI IMG/M metagenome (GOLD analysis project Ga0118677, IMG submission 86154) | reverse complement strand
GGCCAAGGGCTCGTCCTTGAACCCCTTCTTGATGAACCAGTCCACCAGGGCCAGGGACTGGTGGAAGCTCTCCACGATCTCCACCACCTGCGCCACCGTGTTCATGTACGGATTCGTGCATATCCCCGTCATGCCCAGGCTGGCGGCTACTTTCTTCGCCTCCGGGTGCAGCTGCTCGAAGTTGTTGTTGAAGCGCGCCAGGGCGCCCGCCGCGTAGCTCTCCATGCGGTTCTTGGTGAACTTGGCCGTGGAGACCGCGGTCATGTACTCGTTGGTCACCTTCCGGTAGTCCGCCACCGGGTAGAGTTTCTTGTCGCCGTTCGGCAGCACGCTCTGGATGTCGCCGTCGTAGAGCGCGTAGCAGCTCTTCGCGTGCAGGCCGATGTACTCGGTCGGCCGGTCGAAGGCTGGGATGGCGCCGGCCAGAGCCTTGACCGTATTCAAGGTCTCCTCCAGGTCCGGCACCGCGGCCAGCATCTTGGCCTTCAGCTCTTCCAACTCCTTGACGGTTGGCAGGCTCGTGAAGCCCCCTGGCACCGCCTTGGTCGGGTGCGTGGTCCGTCCGCCGATCAAGGAGCCCCACTCGTGCCCCAGCCTCTTCAGCCGCAGGGCCCGGGCCACCACCGGCCCGTGCGTCGCCACCAGCGGGAACACCGAAGGCGCGCCCAGCAGGTCCGGCGCGGCCAGGAAGTACACGTGCAGGACGTGGCTGTCGAAGTTCTCGGCGTGCTTGAGCAGTTCGCGCAGTTTGAAGGTCTGCTCGCTGATCGCGATGCCCAGGGCCGCCTCGGTCGCCTTTAGGGATGCCAAGGTGTGCCCGACGGAACAGATGCCGCAGATGCGGCTGGTGATGCGCGCCACCTCGGTGTAGTGGCGGCCGCGCACCATGGCCTCGAAGAAGCGCGGCGCCTCCGGCACCTGCCACTCGCATTTCTCGATTTTCCCGCTCTTGACGTCCACGATGATGTTGCCGTGGCCCTCCACGCGGGTCAGGTGATGGACGGCGATGGAAATGGTCTTGCTCATGCCGCGTCTCCTCTCTGGTTGGCCGTAAACATGCGGGATTTTCCCTCGGCCCAGCCCCGGGGCATGCCCGCGCGCTTGGCCAGGACCTTCACCAGGGCGTCCTGATTGGGCTCGTCCACGAAGCCCCGGCAGGCCTCGCAGGGGATGCCGTCGGCCGGGCAGGGCGCGCCGCAGCCCGCCCGCGCCGTCTGGCCCAGGCAGTAATCGCCCACGTCGTAGCGGCAGATGGTCTCGCGGCGCTTGCACTCGACGCAGACCGGGTAGTTCGGGATGACCGGCTCCTTGCCGTGCAGGAGGTGGGAGACGATCTGCAGGACCTCGTACTTGTTGACCGGGCAGCCCCAGGCGTAATAGTCGACCTTGATGACCTTGTCCACGCCTACCGCCTTCTGGCTGTCCAGGTGCGGCATGGCCGCGTCTTTCTGGTAGACGAACTGCTTATAGTCCTTCGTATGGTTCTTGAGGGCGTTGACCCCGCCGGTCGTGGCGCACTGGCCATAGGCGATGACAATCTTGGCGCGCTTTCGGATATCCTCCAGGCGCGGGCGGTCCGCCTCGCGGGAGAAGCTGCCCTCGATGAATGCGATGTCGATTGGGTCCTTGGTTTTCTCGGACATGGCCTCGCGGAACTCCACCACGTCGACATGCTTCAAGAGCTCCAGGAAGGCTGCGTCGCCGTAGTTCGTGAACTCAATCTGGCAGCCTTCGCACGAAGCGAAGTCGAAGAACGCGACCTTGGGTTTGGCCATTAGATTGCCTCCTCGAGGCGCTCGACGTCCGAGAAGGCGAATACCGGGCCGTCGGTGCACACGTACTTGTCGTTCATCTGGCAGTGGCCGCACTTGCCCACCCCGCACTTCATGCGCCGCTCCAGGTCCACGAAGACGTTCTCGTGAGGGACGCCCAGCTTGTCGAGCTCACGGATCACGAACTTGAACATGATGGGCGGGCCGCAGATGACGACCCGCGTCCCCGGGTCGATCTTGGTCTTGGAGAACAGCGTGGTGATGACCCCCACGTTGCCCTTCCAGGTGGGATCGCTCTTGTCCACGGTCTCGTGGTAATCCACGTCCTTGGATTTGCGCCAATCCGCCAGGTCCGAGGTGAAGAGCTGCTGCTGGGGATCGCGCGCGCCGTAGAAGAGGATGAAGCGCTTGAACTCCTGGCGCCGGTCGAGGGTATACTGGATCAGGCTGCGCGTCGGGCACAGACCGATGCCGCCCGCGATGATGAGCAGGTCATGGCCGCGCAGGTTCTCCAGGGGAAAGCCATGGCCCCAAGGCCCGCGGATGAGCAAGGTGTCGCCCTTGCCCAGGGTGTTGATGGCCTGGGACACCCGGCCCACGGAGCGCACCACGATGTCGAAGGTGTTGGTCCGGGTCGGGGAGGAGGCCAGGCCGATGGGTATCTCTCCGTAGCCCATGAGGCCGACCTCCAGGATCTGGCCGGGCTCGAACTTCATCTGGCTGCCGTCGGCCAGGCGCAGGGTGAAGATCCGCTCCATTTCGGTCGTCTTCTCCACGCGGATGATGTTGGCCTCCCGGGGCAGGAAGATGTTCTCTTTCTGGTCCTGGGCCGGGCTGGGAGTTGCGCAGCGGCACGGTGTCGTGGCGGGCATTTATGCCTCCGGAATGTTGTTGATGACCGCGGTCGGGTCCGCGATGTCCGCGGTGCACGCCGCGGAGCAGCGGCCGCAGCCCACGCAGGCCGGGCCGCCCAGCTTCTCGTTCAAGTAGGCGGCCTTGCGCATGAAGCGGTGGCGGAAGCGCTCCCCGCGCGACTCGCGGAAATTCTCGGTCGCGCCCGCGCCCAGGGAGATTTTGGCGAAGTCCTCGGTCAGGCAGGCGTCCCAATAGCGCGTGCGTGCGCCGGATTTCTGGTCGACGTTCCACCAGTCCTGCACGTCGAAGCAGTAGCAGGTGGGGCAGACCGTGTTGCAGGAGCCGCAGGAGAAGCAGTCCTCGGCGAGCTTGGTCCAGAGCTCTTCCTGGCCGAACGCGGCGCGCACCTTGCGGGCGTTGGATTCGGAAGTGCCCTGCAGGCGCTCCGGGCACTTGGGCTCGGCGTTGGCCAGGCGCGCCGCGTCGGAGTGGGCGGACGTCGCGGCGGAGAACTTGCCGTGTTTCAGCAGGGCCTCTCCCTTGGGGGTCCGGGCTTCCAGCACATAGCCGCCCGAGACCTTGGTGAGCCAGGCATCGTGGCCCTGGGGCTGGATTTCGGCGCCGATCGAAGACCAGAAGGCGCGCGGCGAGACTTTCTGGATATTGGCGATGACCACCGTGGCGGCCTCGCGCCGGGCCGTGTAGTTGCGGTCGTCATTGCGCTCCCGGAAGAGGAGGTCGGTCATGTCCAGGGCTTTGACGTCGTAGAAATGCACCCCGAACAGAATCTTCTCCTCTGGCGCCACGCATCCCTCGCGGCGGGGGCCGTCGAAGCGAACGAGGTCCTGCTGGGTCGGGAAGAATTCCTTCTTGGGCGGCAGGATGGTCACGTCGTAGTCCAAGCGCAGGTCCTCGGCCCGCTCCAGCAGGGCGAAGACGAACTTCTCCTGTTGGCGGCTGGTCTTGGCCACCGGGGCCACCACCTTCCTCTCCTTTATGAGTCCGGCCAGGAAGGCTGCGAAGTCGTTCTCCTTGATGAAATGGCTGCTCATGATTCCCCCGCTATGATATCGACAACCTCCGCATTATATTAATTTCCCTAATAGCGCGCTAGGCGCTTCGCAACACCCGTCGAACTGCTAGAATGTCTTTTATGCGCGCCTGCCTCTGCGGCATCCTGCTCCTGGCCGCCGGCCCCGCCGCTGGCCAAGCCATCGAGCGCGAGACCTTTTCGGCTGTCGGCTGGAACGACGCCTGCTCTGTGGCCGTCACCCATTACGGCTACCCGCCTCTCGGCGAAGGCGCGCGCGACGAACCGGTGCTCACGGAGATTGGCACATTGACCATCCCCCCCGGGGAGCAATCCGCCCGGATCCAATGGGACGTCAACTGGACGGGCATCGGAACTTGGCAGCCCGGCCAAGCCGGCCGGGCCCTATCCAGCCTCGCCGCCACAGGCTACAGCCAGGCCGGCTTCGCCGAACTCGTCCGGCCGCACCGGCTCGCTTCCCAGCCTGGTCCTGGCCATGTGCTCCTTTCCACGGCCGCCTTCTCCATGCGCTCCACCGCTGGATGGCCGAACCGAGGCTGGAATTGGGACCAGGTCGTCTACTCCCCGCTGGGTAATTGCGCGCTTTTCGTCTTTCGAGCGGACCGGCAGGACGCCGCCTTCTACAGCTTCCTCCTTCTGCGCGTCTACGATCCGTCGGCGCGCGGCCGGCGCGCCCAGGCGCATCTCGATAGCGCGGGGCTTGCCTATGACGCCGGGGACTTGCCCGGCGCCCTGGAGGAGTCCGCCATCGCCGCTCAGATGGTCCCCGATCTGGCCTGGGCTCGCTACCGCCATGCGGCGATGCTTTGTCTCTCCGGCCGGAGCGACGAATCCCTGGCCGAGCTGGACGCCGCGCTCCGGCTCGACCCCAAGCTCAAGGCCAAGGCTCCGCATGACCCCGACTTCGAGAGTCTGCGAGCCTTTTCACAATTTCAAAGATTGACCGGAGGTTAAGGCATGTCCTTCATTGATTCCCTGGCCTTGCCCGAGTCGGCGCGCGAGCGGGAACTGCGCGCCGCCCTGGAATTGCGCATCCTGGTGCTGGATGGATCCATGGGCAGCCAGCTCGCCGCCGCCGGTCTCAGCAGCGATGATTTCGGCGGCCCCCAGCGCGAAGGCTGCTATGACGCCCTGGTCATGACCCGGCCGGAAGTGGTGACCGCGGTCCATGAGAGCTACCTCGCGGCTGGAGCGGACATCATCGAGACCTGCTCCTTCGGAGCCTTGCGCCATGTCCTGGCGGAATACGGCCTCGGCGATCAGTCCCTGGAACTCAACCGGGCCGCGGCCCGGCTCGCGGTCGCGGCGGCCCGCCGCTCCGCCACGGCGGTGAAGCCCCGCTTCGTGGCCGGGTCCATGGGGCCCGGGACCAAGAGCGTCACCTTGGGAGGCATCGGTTTTGCGGAAGTCGCAGCGGCCCACGGCGAGGCGGCCCAGGGACTCGTCGAAGGCGGCGCGGATCTCCTGCTCCTGGAGACCCAGCAGGACACTTTGAACATCAAGGCCTCCCTGTCCGGCATCGCGGAGTGCTTCCAGCGCCTGGGCCGCCGGGTGCCGGTCGTGCTCAGCGCCTCGATAGAAGCCTCTGGGACGATGCTGGGCGGGCAGACCCCCGAGGCCTTGGCCGACTCGGTGGCGCATTGGGGCCTGCTGGGGCTCGGTCTCAACTGCGCCCTGGGACCGGACCTCATGGCCAGCCACGCGCGGACCTTGTCCGCGCTCTGTTCCGGCGTCATTTTTTGTTATCCCAACGCGGGCCTGCCGGACGAGGCGGGCCATTACGGGGAAGCCCCCGCATCTTTCGCCGCGAAGCTCGAACGCTTCTGCCGTGAAGGCTGGGTCAACGTCCTCGGGGGATGCTGCGGCACGACTCCCGAGCACATCGCGGCCGTGGCGCGCATGGCCGCTGCCCATGCCCCCCGCAGAAGCGCCCCCGTGCAACGCTGGGCCGTCTCCGGGCTGGAATCGCTCACCATCGATGACGAGAAGCGTCCCATTTTGGTGGGTGAGCGCTGCAATGTGGTGGGCTCGCGTCTGTTCAAGGAGATCATCACCCGCGAGGACTTCTCCGCCGCCGCGGACGTCGGCCGCCGCCAGGCGCGCTGCGGGGCGCAGATCCTGGATGTCTGCCTGGCCAACCCGGACCGCGACGAGGCCGGCGACATGGCGCGGCTCTTGGAGATCCTGGCGCCGGCCGTGCGCGCGCCGTTGATGATAGACTCCATCGATGCGGCCGTGGTGGAGGCCGCGCTGCGGCGCTGCCCGGGAAAATCCATCATCAACTCGGTGAACCTGGAATCGGGGGAGGGCCGGCTCCGCGCGGTGGCCGCATTGGCGCGCCGGTACGGTGCCGCGCTTGTGGTCGGGGTCATAGACGAAGACAAGCAGCAGGGGATGGCTCTGACGCGTGAGCGCAAGCTCGCTGTCGCGCGCCATTGCCATCGCCTTCTCACGCAGGCCTGCGGTATCCCGGAGAGCGACCTCTATTTCGACTGTCTGGTATTCCCCTCCGCCGCGGGGGACGGCAAGTACTACGGCAGCGCGGCGGAGACGGCCGCCGCCGTGCGCCTGGTCAAGGCGGAGTTCCCCGCCTGCAAGACGATCCTCGGCGTTTCCAACGTTTCCTTCGGCTTGCCGCCCGCCGGCCGCGAAGCGCTCAACTCGGTGTTCCTGCACCGCTGCGTGGAGGCGGGGTTGGATCTGGCCATCGTCAACATCGAGAAGCTGGCCCGTTACGCCGACATCCCGGAGGCGGAGCGCCGCCTGGCTGAGGCGATCCTGGATTGGAAGGGGCCCGGCGATCCGGCCTTCCCCCCGGGGTTCGACGCCGTGGCGGGGTTCACGGCTCATTTCCGGACGGCGCAGCCCAAGGCGTCCGCGCAGGAACTGCGGCGGCTGCCCCCGGCGCAGCGCGTGCGCCAGGCCGTGATCTCGGCCTCGCGCGAGGGACTGGCCGCAGACCTGGCAGAACTTCTGGGGGAAATAGACGCGCTCTCCATCATCAACGGCCCGCTCCAGGATGGGATGGCCGAGGTCGGCCGCCTCTTCGCGGCCGGGAGTCTCATCGTGGCCGAGGTCCTGCAATGCGCCGAGGTCATGAAGGCCGCGGTCTCTATCCTGGAGCCCCATCTGGCCGAAGGCCGCGCCGCCGCGCGCGGCGTGATCGCTTTGGCCACGGTGAAGGGCGACGTGCACGACATCGGCAAGAATCTGGTGCACATCATCCTTAAGAACAACGGCTACGAGGTGGTCGATCTGGGCATCAAGGCCGAGCCCGCGGCCATCCGCGAGGGCCTGCGGCGGCACCGAGCGCAAGCGCTCGGGCTTTCCGGTCTCCTGGTGCGGTCGGCGCTCGAGATGGCGGTCACGGCCGAGGATCTGGCCCAGGCCGGCGTCTCCATACCCATCGTGGCCGGGGGAGCGGCGCTGTCGGCGCGCTTCGTGGCGCAGAAGATCGCGCCGCGCTACAGCGGGCCGGTCTTTCATGCCAAGGATGCCATGGTCGGGCTGGCCATTTTCAACGACCTTTTCGACCCGGCCAAGCGCGAGGCCGCGGCCGAGCGCAACCGAGGGGAGCAGGAGAAGTTGCGCGCATTCGTCGCGGCCCCGGCCGAATCCCCGACGCGGGTGGTGGAGCCCATCCGCCACGACGCGGCCGCCCCCCAGCCGCCGGACTTGGACCTGCATGAGGTCCGGACCTTCAAGCCGGAGGAGATCTTCCAGGCCATGGATGTGCAGATGCTCTACGGCAAGCACCTCGGCCTGCGCGGCGCCGTCGTCAAGCTGTTGGCGGACAAAGACTCTAAGGCCCTGGACATTAAGAGCAAGGTGGAAGAGGTCTGGAGGGAAGCGCAGGGCAAGGGGCTCCTCCAGCCACGCGGGGCCTACCGCTTCTGCCCCTGTCGGGCCGAAGGCGACTCCCTTATCATCTACGCCGCCAAGACGGACAAGAAGCCCGCAGCCGTCTTCTCCTTCCCCCGCCAAGCCGCTGGCGCGAAGTTGTGCCTGGCCGACTTCGTTAAGCCCGGCAAGGACGGCCCGACCGACAACCTGGCCATCTTTGTTGTATCGGCAGGGGCCGGCGTCAGGGAAGAGGCCGCGCGCCTGCGCGAGGCCGGCGACTACCTTAAGAGCCACGCGCTATCGGCATTGGCCCTGGAATGCGCGGAAGCGGCGGCCGAGGTATTGCATGGCCGTCTGCGCGCGCTCTGGGGCATCGGTAAGCGCGGCGAGCGCTTCAGCTTTGGCTATCCGGCCTGTCCCAACCTGGAGCATCAGGTCAGATTGCTGGAGCTCTTGGACAGCCGCAGGATCGTCGGGGTCGCGCTTACCGAAGGCCTCATGATGGATCCTGAGGCCAGCGTCTCGGCCTTGGTGTTCCACCACCCGCAGGCAAGAGTTTTTTCCGTTCTCTGAGCGCCCAGACACGAATGTGTCTGGGCGCAACCACCCCCAAAGGGGGCGGCACGCCGTTGCTGTTCTTCGATGAAGTGACGCGCGCAAAGAGGAACGGTGCGCGCGTTGCTTGCGGCCCTGCGGGCCGCAAGCGCACTTACAGCTTCTTTACCTTATAGAACTCCAGCGCGTTATGCAGGCTGAACGCGCCCTGCCACTCCCCCCCGCCTACGCCGGTGACGTTGGCGCGCACGGCCTGGAAGGACTGGGGGTAGTAGAGCTCCACCTGGGGGACGTCTTTGACGTAAAGGTCGTGGACCTTGCGGTAGAGCGCCTCGCGCTGGTCAGGGGTCCCTGCGCGCGCGGCCTCCACCAGGCGGTCCATCTTGCGGCTGGAGTATTTCTGCGCCCGCGGCAGGGGGCCGGCGCTGTGGAGCAGGTTGAAGGCGAAGGTGTCCGGGTCGGGATAGTCCCCGACATAGGTCTGCACCGTGACCGGCAGGTCCTCCTGCGCGCCCTTCTGGTTCGGCGCGAATCTGCGGGGCTGCAGGTCCAGGCGGAAGGCGGGGTTGATGGCCTTGAGCCCCGAAGCCAGTATCTCGGCCGCGGCGTGGGCCTCGGGCGAGCCGGCTGGGTAGCCGATGACCGTGCTGAAGCCCTTCTTCCAGAGCCGGCCGCCCCAGGCCTTTTTGAAGTGCTCGGCGGCCTGGGCCGGATCGTAGGAGAAGGGGACCTCGGGGTCCCTCCGGTTGTAGATGTGGAAGGGCAGGGGCCCGGATGCTCGGTGGCCCTGGCCGCGCAGGGCCTGTTTGAAGAACGCCTCGTAATCGAAGGCGTAGGCGAAGCCGAGGCGGACGTCGCGGTCCGCGAAAAAGCCGGAGGGAACGCCCTTGCCATCGAGCCTGCCGCTGCGCAGGGCGGCCGTGTTGTCGCTTTTGAAGTTGAAGACGATGATGTGGCCCACGGTCCAGCCGGGCAGGCCGTCGTAGACCTTGACGCCTGGTATGTTCGCGGCGTCGCGCAGGCTGGCCCGGGAGAGCTGGGCGCAGTCCGCGTCGCCGCTTTCGAGCATGGACAGGCGCAGCATCTCGCTGGCGACTTCGTGGAAGACCAGGCGCTTGAGGGCCGCCGGGCCGCGCCAATAGCCCTCATGGCGGGCGAGGACGACGACGTTCTTGGACGCTTCCCTGCCCTCGAGGCGGAAGGGCCCGGTGCCGTCGGCGACGAAGCGGAGCTTGCTCGCCTCGGCGGGTCGGCCGCGGAAGCGGCTCCAGCTGGCCTCCTCTCCGTCCCATTCGCCCATGGCCACGGCCCATTTTTTGGACATGATGAAAGGCCAGGAGGAGATGATGCCGAGAAATGTGTCGTTGGGCCGACGCAGGCGCACCACAAGCCGGTCGCCTTCCACGCGCACGGCCTTGGCGGCCTGGGCGTAGGATATCCGGGGCCGGCCGCGGGCGTCGGAGAGCGCGGTGACCCCGAAGACGGCGTTGAGGAACATGGCCGCGGGCTGGCCGCCGGTCTGGGAGAAATCACTCAGCATGACGCGCAGGAGGCTGTAGCGCACGTCCTCCGGAATCAGTTCGCTCCCGTCGTGGAAGAGCACGCCCTTGCGGATGGGGAAGGAATAGGTCCGACCGTCGGCGGAAAGCAGGCCGTTCTCGCGCGTGGGCACGGCCGTCGCCAGGAAAGGTTCGAAGGTCCAGCTGTTGGGGCCGTGGGCGAGCAGGGGCTCGTAGATGTTGAGGGCGATGGCGAGGTCGTGCTCCTCGTAGATGGCCGCGGGGTCGAGGCTGGCCAGGGTCTGGGGCGCGACGCTGACGAAGGTGCCGGTGCTGGAGGCCGCCGCCGGGGAGGCTATGGCCAGGAGTGAGGCGCACCAAAATGCGGTTTTCATTGGATGGACACCTGGTAGCCGTCCTTGTCGAAGACCAGCAGCCTGAGGGCATACTGTCCGGAAGTGGCGGTCTGGCTTTGGAAGGATTCGACGCTGAGCACGGCGTTGGAGGCCGTGTCGACCTGGATCTGGCGGGCGTAAGTGTTGCCGGAGCCGTTATCGTACTCCCGCATCCAGGCGAAGTTCCCCAGAGCGTCGTATTTCCACAACCGAGCCACCTTATTGCTGCCCCGGGTCGTGTTGCCCGCCACGTAGATGTTTCCCGTCTGGTCCGATATCGCCGTGGTGGGGATGTTGTCCGTCGAGTCGTTATAACTCCGTTCCCAATCGCACAGGCCTTGGGAGGTGTAATGGATCAGGACCAGAACGCGCCGATCGTCGTCCCGCCGCACGGCGGCGACCGCGATCCCCCCGGAGGGGTCTATGGCCACGGCGCCCGCGCGCTGGTTCGCCGTGGATCGGCTGTTCTGGGTCCAGAGCAGGCTGCCGTTCGAAGAGATCTTGCGGACCTGGATGTACTCGAAAGTCCCGTTGAAGAAGTTCATGGCCGAGTAGAAATTACCGGCCGAGTCCGCGGCGTTGAGTTGCGGCTCCGGCTGCGCCGCCAGGGGCCAGGAGACCAGGAGCAACGCAAGCCCCAAGACGACTCCTCTCATAAGCGGATTGTATTAAATCCCCGATGCGGTCCCGCCGGCCTGGCGCAATTCGAGCTTGAACGATTTGACCCGGAAGGCGGGGCCATAGGACTGCTTGGCCTTGGCCAAGCCCGCGTCGCCCATATCGCTCTCCTTGTTCAGGTAGACCGTGCCGGGGAAAAGGCGTTTGGCGCACTCCCGGTCCAGGAATTGATAAAGCCCCTTGATTTGGTCCGAGGCTTTTTCGAAGTTGAGGACCCAGGTGTCCGCGGTGAGCCGGGAACCGATGCCGAAACCTCGGACCGTGGAGTCTATCGCCACCGCGATGCCTTCCAGCTCGCAACCGCGGAAGTTGCGCAGGGCCTTGACTATCGCTTGGCGCTCGCATTCCAGCACATCCGTCCAGTCCTTGCCTTGCCGCGAGGCGCGCCACCCTTCCAGGCAGGCCAGGCAGTCTGCGGCGTTCTCCGGAGTGATGGCGCGCACCTCGACCCGGCCTGGCTCCACGTACTCCCGCTCGAATTGCCGGACCAGGTTGCGCTTCTTGGCGTAGTCCCGGCCGAGGAGCCCGGCCAGATCCGAGACGCGGTAAACGTAGTCTTCGTATTCCGGCTCTTCGGTTATGGTGAAGAATCTTTCCACGGCGGGGACGCCGAAGCTCTCCAGATAAGTGTGGGGGATGAAGTGGTACTCCCGGTAGCCGGCTGCGTTCGCGCAATTCCGCAGCCATTCGGGAGGCTTGAGGCCGGACGGAGCGACCGGAAGAAGGAGGTGCTTGATCTGGGGGACGTCCATGCGGCGCTCTGCTATGAGCAGGGCGCCGTCCCCTATCGCGAAGAACGTGTCGAAGATGCACTGGCTCCAGGCCACGAGGGAAGCCAGGGAATATGCGGATAGGGGCAGGTTCTGTCCGCCGAAGAATGGCTTGAGCCGGGAGTAATGCTCGGGCTGGAGCGGTTCAAAATTCAGGCCCGCCATCTGTTGGGTGCTCATGGGGCCTCCTGTGTATGCGCGACGTCGGCCAAAGCCTTGAGGCGCTCCAGCAGAGCGGGGCGCGCGGGCGCTCCGCTGTCATTGGCGAGGACGATCAGGGTGGCATCGTCGCGCAAAACAGCGAGCCGTCCGCTCCGGGTCCATCCCAGGATGCGCCGTAAAGCCGTTCTGGAGCGCTCCCAGGCCTGGATGTCGTAACTGTCCCAATCCAAAAGCACCCTCAGCGGGGCCAGGACCACGGTGGTGGGCCTCCCGTCCAGCTCCGCGGGGCCGTTGCCGTCCGCATAAGGGACGACGCTGGCGCAGCGGCCGCAAAAGAAAGGGGAGAGCGTCGGGGTCACCACGCAGCGCCGGCCCGCAAGCCCCCCCAGTTCCCGCAGTTCCCTTAGATGCGGCCGCGGCGGGCGCGGCGAGACCGCCTGCCGCCAGATCGTGGGTAGGCCGGTGCCCCAGTGCAGGGCTCCGGTGAGGAGGGCCGCGACCGCGAGCGCGGCCGGCAGGTAGCGCCCTGCGGTCGGGCGTGGATTGGTGGCGATCGCTTCGACCGTGAGCACGAACAGCAATCCGACACTGGAGCCGATGAGCCCATGGTCGGTGACGCTCGCGAAAGTCGGCAGGCCGTATAGGAGATCGAATGCAAGCGGGAGCAGAAGTATAGGGCGGAGGCAGATCAGAAATCCAGTTGTCCCCAACAAGGCCGCGGTCTGGAGGATGTTGCGGCCCAGGTGGTGCGCGGTCTTCGCCCAATGCCCGTGCCCCGCGATGCCGGGAAGCAATCCGTAAGCCATCCGCGCCGTTTGGCTCCCTTGTGCTGAAACAACGAATGGGATTATGAGGCTCGACCATAGCGCCAACATGGCGGCGGCCAACACCGCGGCTGTCTGGTAGCAAGCTCGGCGCTCCGCGGGGCCGGGACTCCACCGGGCCCGCAGCAGGGTCCATAAGAGCGGGCCCACCCCCCCCACGGGATGGGACCACGCGGCGGCGACCAGCCAGGCCGCGCTCCATCCGCGTTTGCCCCGCATCCGCGCAATCTCACTGAAAATGACGAACGGCGCCCCGGGGAACAGCATGTCGTAGGCCATCTTCGTCAGGACCGCCGGCTGGCAGGCATACAGGAGAGCTAAGACCGCAGCGTGCCACGGGCGCACGCCCCGCTGCATGGCGTACCAGCACAATGCGACGGCGCCGGATTCATAGAGCGCGAATTGCGACCAGCGCAGCATCGCCAGAGCGGCGCCGCCTCCCGTCGCTTTCGCTAGAGGGAAGAAGCCCAGCCAGGGATTGGGGATGATGCGGCCTTCGCCAAAGCAAGGGACGATCTGATCCAGCAAAGTATGGGCCAGAGGGGCCGCCAGTTCTCTGGCCTGCCGGGTGAAAAGAAGTCCCAAAAAGACCAGCAAAGCGCCTGTCGCCAGAGCCACAGCCGGCAGGCTCCAGCGCTCTTCCCAAGACCTTTGGTGCGTCAAGGGAGTCCCCACACCGGATGCCACTGTGGTATGAGGCGCACGTCCTTCAAGAGCGCCGAGGCTTGGCGCAGATAGACCACCACCGCCTCCGGCGCCGCCGGTTCCTCGTCCCCGCAGGTCGTGGCCGGTTGCAGCACCAATGGGATGTTCGGTGAGGCTTCCTGCATGAGTCGGATCACCTGCCGCCACTCCGCCTTGGTCGTCCGCGCGGTCAGAACCACCTTGACGAAACACCGCTCCGGGGCTATCCGCAGGAATTCCAGGTGCTCTGACCAACGTTCACTCCCCGTGGCGGTGGGCAGTTTTATGTCTACGGACGCCAGATCGCATAAGGGCGCCACTTCCCGGAACGCGGCCGCCATGGTCCCGTTGGTCTCCAGCAGATTCTTCAACCCCTGAGAGCGCACCCACTCCATGAGCGGGTGCAGCAGCCGCGCCTGCAAGAGCGGCTCCCCTCCCGTCCAGGAGACAGCTGTATGCCTCCTGGCGCCGAAAAGACGCTTCAGCTCCGTTTTTAAGACTGGGCCGCTCATCGGCCGGCCAGCGTCCAAAGGCCTCGCGTGGGCCGAATCGCAATAGCGGCAACGCAGGTTGCACCCCGCCAAGCGCACGAAAGCATGCCGCTGGCCGAGCCATAGCCCTTCGCCCTGCAATGAGGAGAAGACTTCCGCGACGCGCAGGGCGCCGTTTTGCCCCGAGCGGCTCATCGCCTCTTGATGGCCGGATCCGGCAGCCCGGCGGCGGCGAAGCCCCGGGCGCGCAGTTGGCAGGAATCACAGAGACCGCAAGGCCTCTTGCCGCCTCGGTAGCACGACCAGGTCAGTTCCAAGGGGACGCGCAGGCGCAGTGCCAAGCGCACGATGGCGGCTTTATCCAATCGCTGCAAGGGCGCCAGCACCGAAATCTTGCGCCCTTCGGCTCCGCGTCGTGTGCCCATCCGCGCCGCGTGCTCAAAGGCCCGGTTGAACTCCGGCCGGCAATCCGGATAACCGGAGTAGTCCTGGGAATTGGCGCCGACGACGACGGCTTCAGCTCCGACCGTGTCGGCTAAGGAGACCGCTAGTGCCAGAAAAATGGTATTGCGGCCCGGGACATAGGTCGAGGGGATGGCCCCCCGGCCGATGCGCTGTGCCGGAATCTCGGGCAGCGGCTTGCCGGAATCCACTAGGGAACTGGCCTTGAGCCACGGGATTGACAGACGGAGGGGAATCAATTGCGCCCCCACCGTCCTGGCCACCTCGCGCGCCGCCACGAGTTCCCGGGCATGCCGCTGGCCATAGCGGACGGACAGGGCGATGGTCCGGAAGCCGCGGCTCCGGGCCCAATAAAGGGCCGTGGCGGAATCGAGGCCGCCGGAAAGCAGGACGACCGCCCGCTTCATGTCCGCGTCTCGGCCGGCTTGGCCGGGAACCTGCCCGCCAAGGCTTCACGACATATCTTCGCCAGTTCCGGAGTGGTCTTCTCCGCTCCCATTAGCCACTCCAGATACGACGGCTCCTTGCGCGCCACTTCCTCCAGGCTCAAAGTCCTGTGCTTGCCGAAATTGAAGCTCGCCTTGCCGTTGCGCCACACCAGCTTGCCCTGGCTGTCCACGCTTTGGGCGTCACGCTCCTGGCAGAATGCCGCCAATCCAGCCATGTCCTGAGGCAGGTCGGCGTAGCGTTCCAGTTGAGCCCACAACACGGCGCTGGAGGCTTTCATATCGGCCTGGGCGCGGTGGGCGCCTTCCAGCGTTTGGCCGCAATAGAACTTGTAGGCCGCCGAAAGGTTGCGCGGCTCCCTTCGGTGGAAAATGGAGAGGGCATCCACTACGTTGCGCCCCGCCAGCGAGAACAAGACCCCGCATCGCTTGAGTTCAGCCGCCAGCATGGGCACGTCGAACCTGAGGACTCCGAACCCCGCCAGGTCCGCGTCGCCGATGAAGTCGAGCAGCTTCCCGGCGAGATCCTGGAACCGCGGCTGGCCGCGCACCATCTCGTCCGTGATGCCGTGCACGGCCGTGGTCTCCGGGGGGATGGGCGCGCCCGGATCCACCAGGGATGCGAAGACGCTCTCTCGGCCGTCGGGCTCGCACCGCAGGAACGCCATGTCGACGATGCGGTCGCGTTCAGGGGAAACGCCCGTGGTTTCCAGGTCGAAGAACACGACTGCCTTGCTCCGCCGGATCATGCGGTTTTCTCCTCAGCGGCGTCCCCGCAAAGACGCTTGGCGCACCGCCGGCCATCGAGGATGGCTTCCTCCATGAAGGAATACTTCCACGCGCCGTAACGGCCGATGGATTCGATGCCGAGCCGGCCCAGCTGCTTGAAAATAGCCGCCACGGCCGGCTTGCGGGCGAAATCATGGATCACATAACCGCACGGGATCGGCATCCATTCCTTGACCAGGAGCCGGTCTCCGCGCTTCAGCACGGCGCAGTCGCGCAGGCCGGAAAGAGTTTCTCGCTCCAGATCCCGCAGGTCCACCTGGGCTCCGCCGGGGCGGGAGACCTCGACATAATATGAGGAAGCGCCTGCTGGAGCATTGTTTGACGAAAAATTGCTGTAGACGCCCACCCGGTAGAACGGATAGCGTCGCTCCGGGTAATAGGCCCAATGGCGTCCGGTGTCCTCCGGCCGGTCTAGTCCCAGGTTCAGACACCAGACGGTGGCGTGGCGCAGGCGCCGCCGCGCCGCGAGTACAGGTCCCGGCCAGGGTCCGGAAATGTCTATGAAATCAGGCAGGGGCATGGTGTTCACCAGCCGCTCATAGTGGACCTCCCCCAGGCCTTGGATATGCGCTACGCGCGCCGCCAGGTCAACGCGCTCCACGGCGGCGCCGGTGCGCAAGGTCGCGGGCCGCAGCCTGGAGGCCAGGGCGTCTACCAGGGCCTGGGAGCCCCCCTTCTTGGGATAATAGAACGCCGTGTTATAGCCGAAGCCCTTGGTCTGATCCAATAGCGCCCCGGCCAGGACCTCGCTGGGCTGCGGTCTGGGCACGAACCGGCCCTGCCAGTCCGAGGTCAGCCGTGAGGGCGGCACGCCCCAGAGCTTGCGGTTGTAAGGGAACATGAATCGTCGGCATATTCCTGTGCCGAAACGGTCCAGGCTCCAGTCCGCGAAGCTGGCGTCGCGTCCCGGGCTAGGGCGCGGCCGGTAAACCGTGCGCAGGAAACCCGCCAAGCAGTCGGCCACGGTCGCCTCAGGCAGGCCGTAGGTGTTGGCCTGGAAGGGATAACGCGTGTAGCGGCCTTGCAGGCGGATCCAGGCGCGGCGCTCCATGAGCGTCAGATTGCCGCGCATCCAGGACTTGATCCGCCTTTTGGCATAGTCGTCGTGAAGGTGCAGGAGGTGGCCAGTGCGATCGAACACGAACCCGCCCCGGCGTACGGAACCCGCGGCGCCTCCGGGGATGGTTTCCTTTTCCACCACCAGCGTCTTCAGCCGTGAAAGATCTTCGAGATGATAGGCGACGGAAAGCCCGGAGAGCCCGGCTCCCAGGACCAGGACATCGACGCTCTGCCTCAATCGATCTCCACCTTGGCCAATGTGTTGCTCACAAGCAGGATCTCGATGGCGACCGCGGCGTAGATGCAGACCGCCCTCCCGGCGGAGACCTGCGTGACCAAGAAGGCGCAGAATCCGAGCAGGGCCGCGGCCGCTGCGGAGAGGGCCACGATCTGCTTGCGGGAATATCCCAGTCTTTCCAGGCGCAAGGCGAAATGATCCTTGGAGCCCAAGAAGGGCGAGAGGCCCTTGCGCGCGCGCAGGTACATGACGAAAAGGGTATCGAACATGGGAACCAGCAGGATAAGCAGCGGGGCGTACACGCCCAATTCGTTCACCTTGCTGTAATGCGAGCCGAGGGACACCCCGGCCAGCAGGAAACCTAAGGTCAGCGCCCCGGAATCTCCCATGAAAATCTTGCCCCGATTCGAGAAATTCCAGGGGAGGAATCCTAGGGCGGCTCCAGCCAGGGCCGCGGAGGCGAAATTGACGTAGAGTTCCTCGGAGGGCAGGGAGACCACCATGAAGACGAAGGCGGCTACTGCCGCTTGGCTCGCGCTCAACCCGTCCATGATGTCTATGATGTTGAACGCATTGGTGATGCCCACCACCCATAATAAAGTGAGGCCCATGGCAAAGTAATCGGGCTTGATGAAATGGATGCGGATGTCGAAATAGAGCAGGCACAGGGCGGCCAGGGATTGGACTACGAACTTGGGCATGAAATGCAATCCGGCGGGCTTCTTGAGATCGTCCACCACCCCCATCAAGAAGACCAATCCTCCCCCTACCATCAGCCCTCGCAGGCTGCGCAGGGTGCCGGTCGGGAACTGGGTGAAGGCGCGCAGCAGCAGAAGGGTGGCGGCATAGCTTACGAAGATCGCGACGCCGCCCAATGACGGCGTTGCCACCTTATGCGTCTTGACCGCGGAAGAGGGCGTATCCATCCAGCCGTACCGCAAGGCCAAGTGGCGCACCAGCGGGGTGAGCAGGAAGGAAAGGCCGCTGGACGCGAGGACGGCCAGCAGTTGGAGCTTCCAGTTGGCGATGAGGGTATGCATTCTGTTCTAGCCGCGGCCCGGCCGCGTTGAGGATTCTACCATTTCCTCTCAGTTTCGCTTGGCGGTCAGCAGTGCGAAGCGCGCCAGGCCCAGGCGCTGCAGGAGGAACTGGGCCAGCAATACCAAGGTGGAGAGCCCGTAGACCACGCTGCGCCTGAGGTTGATGGAAGAGGCTTCGCTGAAGTAGCGGGCAGCAACGGGGATATCACCCAGCCGCATGCCGCAACTGGCCGCCTGGATGAGGAACTGCTGGTCGAAGACGAAGTCGTCGGAATTCCGTTCCCAGGGGATGGTCTCCAGGACGCGGCGGGAATAAGCGCGCAGGCCCGAATGCCACTCTCCGAGATTCTGGCCCGTGATGAGGTTCTCCAGCAAGGTCAGACCGCGGTTGCAGAAGTACTTATACAGCGGCATGCCCCCTTGCAGGGCCTCGACCCGGGTGCGGATGCGGTTGCCGCAGACCACATCGCAGACCCCGGACGCAATGAGCCCTGTCAGATGGGGGGTCAGGCGCGCGTCATACTGATAATCGGGGTGGATCATGACCACGATGTCGGCGCCGCGCTTCAAAGCCTCGCGGTAGCATGTTTTTTGGTTGCCGCCGTAACCTGTGTTCTTTTCGTGCGTGAGCGTGGTCAGGCCCAGCCTGCGGGCCAGGGCGACCGTGCCGTCCCGTGAGGCATCGTCGACCAGGATGATCTCGTCCACCGAGCCCGGCGGGATGTCTCGGACGGTCTTCTCCAGGGTTCTTTCGGCGTTATACGCCGGCATGACAGCTATGATCTTCGCTTTCATGAAGGACCTATTTTACTATTTGGACAGCGCTTGAGCGGCGGTAGTTGACGACCATGCCGATGACCGACGCCAGGCCGACGGCGCCGAGCAGGACCCAGATGATCCAAGGGTGATAGACGCGCCACAGCAAAGTGATCGCATCCTGCTGGGTGGCGCCGCCGCCCATCTTCTCGGCCACCGCAGAGAGCAGGCGCTCCGGGGCGATTTTCGCCACGGCATCGGCGCACAATCCGAACCGCGCCTCCAGGATCCTGCGGGCAAAGACCACGCGCGATGAGAAGTGGTCGTACAATACTCCTGAGAGCCCGTTGCCCGCAGCCCAACCCACGGCGAATGGGATGTTGGCGAACCCCATGTAGACGGCCTTCTTATCAGGCGGGGCCGACATGCCCACGAACTCGCTGAACTTAGGGCTGCAGATGATCTCGCCGATGGCGAAGACGAAGATCATGAAAGCGCACAGCAGTCCCGACATGGTGGCCCCCGAACCCACGAAGCCGAACAAGGCGACAGCCATGCCCAGGACCAGCGAAGTCATCACGGCGAATCGGCCTAAAAACCAGGACAGCGGCAGGACCAACAGGATGATGGCGAAGGAGTCGATGTTGATGAGCATCTCGGGCTTGGCCGCCCCCGCCGCGGTCAGGAAGACATGGGCATGGCTCCCCAGCGCCGCGGTCAAGAGACGCCCCACATCCATGCAATTGACCCACTCGTCTATGAAGTTCGGTAGCAGGTCCCAAAGTTGCATGAACATGAACCAGAAGCCGGACACGACGAGGAGGAAGCGCAGCATGGGCGCGTCGTTCCAGAGGGTCTTCATGGTGTCCGCGAAGACTTGGAGCGGGCGCTTGCGCGCGGCGGCCGGATCGCGTTTCGGCTCCTGGAAGAACAAGAGCGTCGGTATGAAGTTCCAAGCGGTCACGAGGGCCGCTCCGTTGAAGACCATCGGCCAGGTCGGATGGAGTTCATTGCCTCGGGCCCAGGCCGCGGCCATGGGCGCGAGGAAGCCGCCCACGTTCACGACCCAATAGAATATCCCGAAGCCCAGCCCCGAGTTGCTTTCGTCGAGCGACTTGGCGACTATTCCCTGCACGGGCGGCTTGAAGATCGCGGTGCCCACGCCTACGCAGGCGCCCGCAGCCATCATGCTCCAGAACCCGTTGGCGTTGGCCATGAGCAGGTAGCCGCAGATATTGATGGTGAAGGCGGTATACATGCTCTTCTTGTAGCCGTAGGTCTCGGCGTAGCCCCCGGAGACCATCGGGATGAGGCATTGCAACAGGGCCCAGACCATGAAGATGACGCCTTTCTCTTTATAAGAGAGCCCCAAGGCCGAACTCGAGCTCCCCACCATGTAGAGCGGCAGGACGGCGCGCACGCCGAAGAATGCCAGCCGTTCCCCGGCCTCTATGATATTGGCGACCCAGAAGTTGCGGCGCATCCGCCGCATTTGCGTCAACACCGGAACGGCGGCGTCCTTGGTCTCGCTCATGGTTTCCCTCGGGGCCCGGCCTGGGCGTATCATACACAATTGTGCTCGCCTCGTCGCGGGGCCGCTGCGAGGCCATATTGTATACTGTGCCTGATATGAGGGAATGGCTCGCGGCGGCCCTGTTGGCGGCCTTGACGGCCCTACCCCGCTCGGCCGGGGCCGCTCCGACGGCAGACGAGGCACGAGCCGCCATCCGGGCCGTGAACAACAGCGTCAGCGCCGCCTATTCCCCCCCGCGCCTTAACTACGGCGAGCCCAGCGACGGCCAAGTGGCCAGCTATCCAAACGCCAAGTACTTTGACACGGAGACCGGTTGGCTGACCCGCGGCGGGCTTTCCGTCGCCGCCTCGCTCATGCGGCCTTGCCTAGGCCTCGATAACGTGCTGGCCCAGGTATCCTTCAGCCGGGCCATAGGAAAGGTGCGCTACAACGGGTTCGCTCAGTTCATCTTCGGCAACGTGCCCCTGCAAGCCGACTCGCTGGCGACGATTGAGGATTGGGGCCTGGTCCTAGGCAAAGGCTTCGCCTGGGGAGACCGGTTCCTGTTTGCGCCCATGCTGGCTTACGGCTACCATACCTGGGATCGCGATGCGGCCTCCACGTTCCGGGGCGGCACGCTCGAGCATTACCGGCACCACTCCATCGAGGTGGGCAACCGCCTTCAGTTCGCGGCCGCGCCGCAGCTGGTGCTGACCGGCGAGGCGCGGTTCGGGACCACCCTGTTCACGCATATCGACGTGCCCGGAACGCTCTCCGCCCGACTTGGCTCGGAGCCCATCGCTAGCCTCTCCGCGGAAGCCGACTGCGCTGTGGCGCGTTGGGACCCTCTCGAACTCCACGTCTTCGGGGGCTGGCGCTTTACCCATTTTGGCTACGGGCAGAGCGCCGTGGACACGAAGTCTGGTTATCTGGAGCCCGTCAGCATGACGGACATTAACTCCTACCAGACAGGGCTGAGGTTCTCCTTCTAAGCCGGCCGGCTCCTTAGGCCCGTCCCAGCCAGCCGCGGCGCAGGAGGAGCTCGGCTACCTGCACGGAATTCAAGGCCGCGCCCTTGAGCAGGTTGTCAGAGACCACCCAAAGGGCGAGCTCCCGGGCGTCAACGCCTTTGCGCACCCGGCCGACGTGGACCGGCCAAAGGCCGGCGGTGTCGAGCGGGGTCGGATAGTCTTGGCCCGCGTGTAGTTCCACTCCGGGCGCGCGGGCCAGGAGCCTGCGCGCCTGGGGCACGGGCAGTGGCCGCGCCAAGTTCAGCCATGCGGACAAGGCGTGCCCGCGCACTACGGGCACGCGCACCGCGGTCACGCTGACGCGCAGGCTAGGTGCCCCCCAGATCTTGCGCAGCTCGGCCGCAACTTTAAGCTCCTCTCCGCTGTGGCCGTCCGCATCGAACCGGCCGACTTGCGGAAAGACGTTGCCTGCGATGGCCCTGGGCAGGGCTCGGTGCCTGGGCACGCGGCCCACCGGGGCGCGTCCGTCTGAGCCAAAACCCAGGCCCGCGGCTTGGCGCCGGGCTTGCGCGAAGAACTCCGCCAATGCGGCCCGCCCCGCTCCCGAGACCGCCTGATAGGAGGCGATGCGCGCCTCGCGGACAGTGGCCTCCCGATGCAGGGGCCAGCCTGCCACGGCCAGGCCAGTCATGGTGCAATTAGGTCCCGCGATAAGCCGTTTCGTCGGCGACAGGGCTTCGGGATTGACCTCGGGTATGACCAAGGGCACGCTGGGATTGAGCCGGAACTCGGAACTATCGTCTATGACCCAGACGCCTCGGCGGGCGAGTGCTGGAGCCAGGCGGCGGGCGACCTCATCGGAAGAGACGAGGAAGACCAGGTCGCATCCGGCTAAGCTCTGAAGATCCACGGCTGTTACCGCAAGCGCGCGGCCCCGAAATTTGACCGTGTTGCGCGTGCGCCCGGACGCAAATGGCAGCAGAAGCGAAATCGGGAAATGTCGTTGCTCCAACAGGGACACGAGCTCCCGGCCCACCATTCCGCTGGCTCCGACGACCCCTATGCGGGGCATCTGGTCTTTGCTATTGCGCTGCATGGGGCACCTCTAAGGGATCGCTAACGGCGGTAGTTCCCAGCTCATCGCTGGCCGCGCCGCGCAGGAATTCTCCGGGAGGCGGGCACTTGTCCGCGGCGAAAGTGAAGTTGAATGGCTGCTTGCGCCGCAGACGAGTGACGCGCTCCCAGTCCAAACTGTCCTTGGAGCGCTCGACCCAGGCTTGCGCGATGTTCTCCCCCCACACTGAAAACCGGGCTACGCATCTCTTCCCTGAGCGCTCCAGGAGGAATTCCGACACGCTGATCTCGCTCGTGTTCGGAGGCGCGAGTTTGATGGCAAGTGCCGGATAGATGGTGGGTATGGGGGTCTCCAAGGCGCCTTCTGGGTTGCGGGGCGGCACTCCGGAAAGGGCGCGGTTGTTCCAGGCCGCAACCTCGCGGGAACCGGATTCATCATCCGCCGCGGCTGCCAGGATGGGTGCGCTAGAAGTTTTCACGAAAGTCTCTGTCGGGGACCATATTATTAGATAGTTCGGCTTCGTGAAGCTGACCATGGAGAGCGGGACTTCGGCCCAAAACCATTCTCCGGATCCGCCGCCATCAGAATGCGCTTCGGAGTCAGCTTCTAAGGGCAGATCTTTTGTCTCGACGAGGAAGAAGCTTTGTTCCGCTGTGAAAGAAGGGGTCTGGGAGACGGCCATATATATCTTGCCCGGGATGATGTCCCTTAACCACGGCTTGTTTGGATTTGGTCTTGTTTTAGCGCGCCCGATTTTTGCTCCTATGAAAGAATGTGAAAAATCACCGACAGGAGCTGGCTGTAATTTTACAATCCATGAATTGTTATATCCTATATACCAATTTGCGTCATCACCGCCATCGGAAAAGCGGACAAAATCATTTATATTTTGCGTCAGAGCCACATATGTTGGCAATATCGTACTTGTAGATACCGTAGATGGTTTATCATAAGTATCCCCTAGTCCGGAGAATATAGTTGCGGCAATAATTGAAATTATCATTATTTTTTAAGGATATTTACAATTTTATCAAAATCATCTATAGAATAAAAATGTATAGTTATACTGCCTTTATTTAAATCTTTTTTTGTTCTGATATCAACCTTTGTTCCAAGGACATGTTGCAGTGAAGTTTCAATGTTCTTTATGTCTGCAGGCTTGGCAGTTTTATGCCTTTTCCTGATTGTTGGATCAGAGTCTTCAATAGATAACCCTCGAGCCATATCCTCAGCATCTCGTACTGATAGTTTTTGCTCAATTATATTTTTTAATATTAACTGTCTTCTATCATCAGAATCAGCCATAAGAAGTGCTCTGGCATGTCCTTCTGTGATTGATCCATCATTAATAGCATTCTGAATATTATCTGGCAATTCCAACAATCTGAGTGTATTTGAAATGGCAGATTTTGATTTTCCAACAACTTTTGTAAGTTCTGTCTGATTTATATTGAACTCTTTCATCAGCCGGAGATACCCTAGCGCCTCTTCAACGGCATTAAGATCCTCTCGCTGAAGATTTTCTACCAAAGATATGGCTAAACGCTGCTTGTCTGAATTCGCCTTCCTAACTATTACCTCGACTTCCTTAAGTCCTGCAAGTTCGCAAGCGCGCAGACGTCTTTCTCCTGCAATCAATTCGAATCCGCTGTCATGATCATTTTTAGATACTATTATTGGTTGTGCCAACCCGTGTTCTTTTATTGATTCCGCTAGTTCTGCCAGACGCGCATCATCAAAATTCTTTCTTGGTTGGAATCTGTTGGCGCAGATTTTTTCTATTGCAACAATCAAATGGCTTGGTGCCTCTGTAATTACTGCTGAATCTTTATTCTGCTGCTCTTGCTCTGGTATGAGCGCTGATAAACCTTTGCCTAATGCATTTCTCATGATGCAATCTCCGTTTTTTGAGAAGATGACTTCTCTTGTTCTTGGTCTGTCGGGTCTTCCTTGATTCCGCGACGCGCGAGAAACTCTCTGGCTAGGTCGGCATATGCCTGCGCCCCTCTTGATTCTGGGTCATACTCGAATATGCATTTCCCGAATCCAGGAGCCTCTGCCAAACGGATGTTCCTTGGTATTATTGTCTTGAACAAAGATTCTCCAAAGTACTTTTCTACCTCTTGTCTGACTTTGTTTGAAAGAAGCATCCTTGAATCGAACATTGTGAGTACCCCGCCCTCTATTTCTAATCTGTTGTTTAGTGACTCTTTGACTCGCTTGAATGTGCTTAAGAAATGAGCGAGCCCCTCCATGGAATAATATTCTCCTTGGATAGGAATTATTACCTTGTCCGCTGCATTAAGGGCATTTATTGTCAATAGTCCAAGTGATGGAGGGCAATCTATTACTACATATTTGAACCTGTCTTTTAGTGCGGCCAGTGCTCCCTTTAGGCGGCTTTCTCTGGCCATCGCAGGAACAAGCTCGACTTCTGCCCCTATCAAATCAGTTCCAGCTCCACAGAAATGCAAAGCCGGTATGATCGTTCCTTTGATGGTTTTTTCTATAGGCATTAATTCTACAATAACATTGTAGATGCTTGGAGTGAAAGTCTTGGAATCGAATCCTAGTCCAGATGTTGCGTTCCCCTGCGGGTCCAAGTCGATCAAAAGAGTTTGTTGTCCAAGTAGCGCAAGTGCTGCTGAAAAATTAATCGCAGTGGTTGTCTTGCCGACTCCACCTTTTTGATTAGCTACGACAATGAGCTCTGACATTAATATCTCCAGTTGAAAATTTCGTCTTGCAATATTTATAGCATTACATATCATCTGATTTCAAGTCTATGATGAGTTTGCACGTGAAAACTTTAAATAATAAATATTTATAATTTCACGTGAAAACATTGTTGTGTTTTGCTGTCATTTACTATCATTATATATGTTTATATATCTTATAATATCTTCTAATACCATTTATTATCATGCGATGGCAATTCTGTGGCGGGGCGTGCATCTGGACGCTTAGGGATGTGGAATGGGGGATACTAGCGGGCCGACAGATAACCCATCAGGCGATACACAAGTTTGGAGGCCGCCAATTCGGAGGCGACTGTATCCTTGAGCGGACAAAGTTCCATGATGTCCACGCCGACCACCGTCTTATGTGCTATCACGGCGCGGAACAGTTCCAGCGCCTCGTGCCATAGGTAGCCGCCGGGTTGAGGAGTCCCTACGCCCGGGATGACTGATGGGTCGAAGCCGTCGAGGTCTATAGAGAGATATACAAGGGGGGGGAGAAGCCGCAGGACCTTGGGTAAAAGGGCCCGCATGTCGCGGTGCTCGTGCCACAAGAAGGTCTTGACATTGCCGCGGCCCACCAGATGCGCTTCGTCGGCGCCCACGGAGCGTATCCCCATCTGCACCACGCGGCACTGGCGGGAGATCGGATACATGGCGCAGGCATGGCTGCGGTGCGAACCCTGGTAGTCCGGCCGCATGTCCGCATGCGCGTCAAAATGAAGCACTCCCATCCCCGGATAACGCTTGATAAAGGGGGGGATGGTCGCGTGCGAGAGGGAATGCTCTCCGCCCACGCAGAACAATGTCTTGCCCGGCATGGCCGCCAGGCGCGCCACCGTCGCCTCTATGCGCGCAAAGACTCTCTCCGTCGGACCGGAGCAGGGCGCCGGCGGTAGGACATGGATGCCGTCACGAAAGGTCAGCCGCCCCAGTTCTTCGTCGTAGAGTTCAAGGCCGAGGGAGCCCTCCAGGAGCGCGGCCGGACCCCGTGCGGTGCCCTGTTTGTAGGATGTCGTCCGCTCATAGGGAAGCGGCAGGACCAAGAACCGCGACCGGTTCAGGGGCGTCTGGGTGCCAAGGAACTGCACCACCGTATTCTACAACAAATTATGGAATACGAGTCTCGAAGAGCTCCAAGGCATTGGCGGTAGTGACGAGAGCCGCTTCCTCCAGGTCGCTCCCCCAGGCTTCCGCCAGGGCCTGCGCAATCTCTGGGATGAGCGAGGGCTCATTCCTCTGGCCGCGCCGGCTCTGCGGCGGCAGATAAGGACTGTCTGTCTCCAGAACCGTCGCCGTTGGGCCGGCCCTGCGGAAGGCCTCGCGCAGATCCGCGTTCTTCGGGTAAGTGACGGGGCCGTCCGCTCCTAAGGCAAATCCCCGCCGCGTTAGAAATTCAGCGTCATCAGGGCTCCCGGAGAAGCAATGCACCACGCCCCAGAACCGTCGTCCTTCGGGGGGGGAAGGGAAGACTTCCTGAACCACGGAGCGCAGGTCGGCGTATGCTTCGCGGCAATGGATGACCGCCGGTTTGCCCCAGTCCCTGCAGGCGGCCAGGAGTCTCCGCAGGGCCGTCAACTGAACTTGGGGGGCGACAGGGCCGTGCGCATAATCCAGGCCGATCTCTCCCACGGCAACCACCTCTGGCAGACGCGCCTGCCTTTCCAGGAGAGCCAGAAACCCGTCCGTGCACGCATCTGCGTAATAGGGATGCAGGCCCAGGGCACAGCGCGCTACTTGCGGCCGCGCTCGGGCAAAGGCCAGAACCCGGGGCCAATCCTCGGGCGCGTCCGCAATCTCCACCAAGCGGCTCACGCCCGCGGCTGCGGCCCGCTCCAGAACCGCTTCCCGGTCCGCGTCGAACCGCGGATCTGTCAGGTGGGTATGGGTATCGAAGAAGCCTGCGGAGGGATGCTTCGTCCCCGCCGCCTCGCGGCTATCTTCCCGGTCGCGGATCACAGCGCTTCCGCATGCGGGTCGCGCAAGCTATTTACGATATCGCGATAGGTGTCATCGTCCTGCCCGCCATAGAACTTGTACATGACGTCCTCTCCCATGAAATACGTTTCGACGCTGGGATCCGGGAGCTGGACTTCCACCTGGAGGCCGCGCAAGGAGGCCACTTGGATGCTTTTGAGGGGAGAGAACTTGGCCCCGTGCATGGTCAACTGCTGCGTGATGGCACGGCCTAGGCGCTCAATCCCCGTTAGGCTTCCAGCGAAAGGATTGGTCCGCACCTCCAGGCGCACGATGCCCATCTGACCGAAAAGTGCTTCATTCAGGAAGTTCGTCGGGTCAGTCCCGACCCGGCAAAAATGGACGATCTCGATGGTCTTGGACTCATCCTTGAATCCGGCCACGGCCTCGTAGCCCTTGGGCAGACGGACGATGTAGCCGGTGTGCCCAACGAAGGCGGACTCGCCCGCGGCCGCCGCGCCCTTGGCCGGCGTCGGAGGGGGTTCGGGGTGGGGGGAAAGCAAAAGCACCGCCAGCGCCGCCACGAGTGCCACGCCCACAGTTAGCAAGGCCAGGCTGGCCCGGCTGGGCCCCGCGCGCGCTGCCTTGAGGGAATCGTTAAAATCTTCTTCGCTGACCCCTTCCTCCGCCAGTTGCCCGCGTAAGGCTTGGAGCGGATGCTTCTTGAGGTTGGCCCTCAGATAGGCCACGACATCGGTTTTGACCATGCTAGCCTTTCTCGTGATATCCTAAGAGAGAGCCTCCCCTCATCGTCTCAGGGATTCTAGCGGATTTGTCCGCAAACCCACAACCGCGGGTTGTGGGAGCATGGAAAAAGTCTTAAACTCTCAATATGCGAAAGTTTCTGTCCCGCTGGGTACTCCAGTCGCCCGAATGGTCATGGGTGCTGCTGGGGCTTGCCTTGCGCCTCGTCATAGCCTGGAAAGTCGGCGGGGGGTTTCGTCAAGTGGACGAAGGCGGGTTTGACGCCGCGGCCTGGACCTTGGCGCGATCCGGAGCTCTTCCGGCCGCGGCGCCCTTGCCGGCCGCGTTTTTCGCCTTATGCTTCCGGGTCTTCGGCCACAGCCTGCTGTATCCGCGCCTGGCGCAGTCCTTCGTATCCGCGGCCACGGCCTGGGCCTTGGGGCGCATGACTTCCCGTCTGACCGGCTCCCCGACGGCCGGTAGGCTGGCCCTGGCCATAGCCGCCATCTACCCCTTCTTCATCTATTATTCCGCCATGATGCTCTCCGAGACTCTTTACCTGGCGGCTGTGGTTTGTGGGCTGTGGTGGCTTTGTGCCAGCCTCCAGGAACAGGGGGCCGGGTTCTGGTGCCCGCCGGTCGCCGGCCTCGCCTTGGCCGCGGCCGCGTTATGCCGGTCCGAGGGGGCCGGGGTGGCGGCCGGCATCTGGGCCGTATCCGGAGTCCTCTGCTGCCTGCGCCGCTGGTCCTGGCGGGCTTGGTGCATGGCCGTTCTGTTCTGGATGATTCCCCTCCTTGCTTGGTGCGCGCGCAACCAAGCCGCCATCGGGCGCTTCACCCTGGATAACCGCGGCGGCATCGCCATGCTGGAAGGCACCGTGTTTTTTGATCTCAACGAGATCGACACTCAGTTCGCTGTCTCCGCCGTTGAACAGCAACCCTTTTATAAGGAAAGCCTGGCCCTGCCGCAGGCCGAGCGCGACCGGGTCTTCTTGCGGCAAAGCCTCGCTTTCATGCGGGAAAACCCAGGGCAAGTGCTTCGCCAGTGGGCTCGTAAGTCCGTGAATTTCTGGAGATTCTATCCACGCTCGGATAAGGTTTTTATCGAAGATGCCCGCAGTCATCCCGGCCTCGGCCTGGGACGCCGCGCCTTGACCGTCCTCAGCCTGCTCTGCGAGCCGGCCCTGATCCTCGGCGGTTTCTGGGGCCTCTGGTGTCTGCGGCGCCGCTGGGAGGCCCTCTATCCCCTCGGTCTGTTCTTGCTGGGAACCATGGCCGTCCACGTCCTCATCGTCAGCCAGATGCGCTATCGCCTGCCGGTCATGCCCATATTGATCTTTGGGGCGGCCTGGACCGCCGCCGCGTTCCTGGAAAGGCGGACGGCATGAACTCGAAGCCCGCCTACTACAAGTACACCTCGTTTGGCGCCATATCGCGCGTCTCGCTGGCCGCCCGGCGCCGCGTCTTGCGGCATTTTATGGACCTGCTCCGGCCCCGGCCCGACGAGACGGTCCTGGACGTCGGGGTCACGCGGGACTGCAGCCGGCCGGAATCCAATTTCTTTGAGGCACTCTACCCGCACCGGGACCGCATCACGGCCTCCAGCATCGAGGCCGCGGAAGGCATCACCGCCGTTTACCCGGGCGTGCGCTTTGTGCCCATCGCGGCCGGCCGGCCTTTACCGTTTGCGGACCGCCAGTTCGACCTCGCCTTCTGTAACGCGGTGGTCGAGCACGTGGGCGCGGCCGACCAGCAGCGCGCTTTCATTTCGGAGGTGGTCCGGGTCAGCAAGCGCGGGCTCATTGCCACGCCGTACCGCTATTTCCCTATAGAAGCCCACACCACGCTTCCGCTGGTGCATTGGCTGCCGCGCCCCTGGCACAAGCTCGTGCTCATCGGCCTCGGGATGACGGAATTTGCGGGCGAGGACCGGCTGCGCCTGCTCGACCGCCGTGAGTTCCAGGAACTGTTTCCGTCCGGGACGCGGGTCGCGGCGTCCTTCGTGCGCCTGTTAGGTTGGCCCTCCAACATCGTGGCCGCGTATTGGAACGACGGCGGGGCGCCGCCGACTCAGTCCGGGAAGCGGTAGCGCAGAATGGCGGCAAAGACGCGCCAGCCGTCGCGCCAGAAGCGTATCTTCTTGCCCTCGGCGCGGCTGCGCGCCTTGTAGAAGACCGGCATCTCCGCGAAACGCAAGCCCTGCTTGGCCAGCTTGGCGATGATCTCCCAATCGTAGTCGAAGCCGTCGCTGCGCAAGGTCAAGGCTTGGACGTCGCGGGCCCGGAAGACCTTGAACATGGTGGCGCCGTCGGTCAGCCGGACCCCGTAGAGCAGGTTGAAAAGCCCGGTGTAGAACAGCCCGCCCCAGTTGACCATAAGGCCGTAGGCACGCTCCCAGAGGCCCCGGAACTGGCGGTACTGCCAACGCTGCAGATGCTTGAGGGCGCGCGAGCCGAAGACCACGTCGGCGGTCCCATCACGCAGCGGCCCCAGCAGCTTCACCGTATCTGCAGGGTCGTACTCCAAGTCGCCGTCCTGCACCAGCAGGTATCCCCCCGTGGCCGCGGCCAAGCCGGCGCGCACCGCCGCGCCTTTGCCTTGCGGGGCATCCTCATAGATGACCCGCACCCCGGGCCGGGCCGCATAGCCGCGCGCCAGCTCGCGGGTGCCGTCCGTGGAGTTGCCTTCCACGATGATGACCTCTTTGGACAACCCTGGGATTTCCAAGGCCAGGACCCGGTCCAGTAGCGTCGCGGCCGTGGCCCTCTCGTTGTATAGGGGAACGATAATGGAAAGGACGGCCGGCGGCTGCCGGGGGTCGCGGGCTAGCATTCGCCGGCGCCCCGGCCCTTCAGGAAGGCCTCCAGCCTCTGCGGCGTGCCCAGGTCGGCGACCATGCCCCGGGTCTGGAATCCCACGAGCTTGCGCCCCAAGGCCAGTGCTTGAGGAAAGATGTCGCGGCCGAAATCGCTGGGCCGGTCCGTCGGGACCAGGTCCATCAGGCCGCCGCCCACCACCCAAGCCGCGGCCGCGGCCAAGTTCCCGCAAGGCTCGCCGGGCTGGGCCCGGTAGAAGCCCGTGATGCGTTCGCCTTCGGTTCGGACCAGGTCCGAGTCGTGGGGATGGTCCGTCTCGATCAAGACCAAGGTGGCGGCCCCGCGGCCGCGCTCATGGCAGGCGCATAGATCCGGCAGGCTGATGTCTATGAAAAGGTCGCCGTAGATGACCAGGGCGTCGCCGCGCAGCTTCGGCCCAATGTCCTTGACGCAGCCGGCGGTGCCGCGGGGGGATGTTTCGACATGGTAGTCCAGGCGCATGCCCAGCCGGCTGCCGTCGCCGAAATACTCTTGCACGACCTCGGCTTTATAGCCCAGGCACATTAATGCCTCACGGATGCCGGCACGTTTGAGCCATTCCAACTGGTGCTCCAGCAGGGGCTTCCCCTCGATCGGGATCATGGGCTTGGGCACTTTGTCGGTCCAGGGGCGCATGCGTTCCCCCCGTCCGCCGGCCACGATGACGGCCTGTAATTGTGAGCAATCCACGCCGGCCCAGTATAGCAAACCCTCAGGCCGCCCTGAGCATCCAGTCGGCGGCCGCGGCCAGGTCCCGGCAGACCCGGTGCGGTTTGGCGCGGTACACGCCATCTCGTCCAGCCTTGCCCGTGCGTACCAAGACCGCCGTACAGCCGGCCCTCTTGGCGGTCAGGACATCCGTGGTGCTGTCACCCACGAAATAGCTGCGGGCAAAGTCCAGGCGGAAGCGTTTCCGGGCTTTTTGCAAGAGGGCCAGGCCGGGTTTGCGGCAGGCGCAGCCCTTGCCGCCGGCTTTGGCCGGCAGGTGGGGGCAGAAGTAAAGCCCGTCGAGCGCCGCGCCCTGCGCCGCTAAGCGCTGCTTGAGCAGGGCATGCACCTCGCGTAAGGTCTTGAGCGTGAGGAATCCCCGGGCCACGCCGGATTGGTTGGTGATGAGTACGACTTTGAAGCCGGCCCGGCGCAGGCGCGCGATCGCCCGGGCCGCGCCCGGGATGAGCTTGAGCTGCTCGGGGCGGCACAAATAATCGACCTCCTCGATGACCACGCCGTCGCGGTCCAGGAAGACCGCCGCCTTGCTCGTGGCCACTGGTCCTAACGCTGGCGCAGGAAGAAGGTGATGATATGGCTGACCGCGAGGTGCAGGTCCTCGATGACCCCGTAGTCATCAGAGGGGATGAGCACCGGCGCGTCCACCAGGCCCATGAGCTTGCCGCCGTCGAATCCCAAGAGCGCCGCGGTCTTGGCGCCGCGCTGCCGCGCGAAGCGCGCGGCCTTGACGAGGTTGGGCGAGTTCCCGCTGCCGCTGATGAACAGGGCCGCGTCGCCCGGCTGGAGCAGATTGTCGAGCTGGCGGACGAAGATGTCGTCGAAGGTGTGATCGTTGCTCATGGCCGTGATGAATGCCGAGCTCTCGGCCAGCGAGATGCATTTGAACCCTCGCCCGCCCGGGGGCGCCGCGGTCTTGGAGAAATCCACCGCGATGCTCGCGGCCGTGGCCGCCGAGCCGCCGTTGCCCATCACGAATACATGCCGGCCGCGCCGGCGCGCTTCGAGGAGCAGGCGCGCCAGGCGCTCCACCGCAGGCAGGTCCAGGGACTCCCATTGTGCCACTTCCCGGCCGCGGTACCAGCGGGCGAATTCGCGGATGCCAAGGCCTTTGGGCCCTGTGGCGCGGAACTGTCCTGGAGAAGTGCCTTTTATTTTGTTCGCCATGGCGCCTCAACGCTCCTTTGATCCTTCTGGAACGATTATAGAACTTGCGGAAGCGCGAATCCATGCTTTTGTATCATAGAGCGGCCCCGATGAAACTAGTCATCGTCGAGTCACCCAACAAGGTCCGCAAGATCAAGGATTTCCTTGGCGCGGGCTATCGCGTGGCCGCGTCCTTCGGCCACGTGCGCGACTTGCCGGCCAAGGGCGGCATCGCCGTGGCTTTCCAGGGCGGCAAGGTGGTTCCTACCTACGAGCAGTTGGAGCGCGCCTCGCGCGCGGTCAACGAGCTCTCCGGCCTGGCCAAGCAGGCCGACGAGGTCCTCTTGGCCACGGACCCGGACCGGGAGGGGGAGGCCATCGCCTGGCATGTCAGCAAGCTCTTGGGCGAGCGCACCTACCGCAGGGTGGTGTTTCATTCCATTACCAAGGCCGCGGTGCAAAAGGCCATGGCCGAGCCCCGGCCCCTGGACCTGCGGATGGTCAACGCCCAGCAGGCGCGCCGCGTCTTGGACCGGGTGGTGGGCTGGCTGGTGAGCCCGACTTTGCGCCGCATCGGCAAGGCGGCGCGCAGCGCCGGCCGGGTACAGTCCGTTGCTCTGCGCCTGGTGGCCGAGCGCGAGCGCGAGATTGGCAAGTTCAATAACGTGGACTATATGGTTTTGGCCGCTAAGCTCGAAAAGCCGGGCGCCCCGCCGCCGTTCGAGGCCAAGCTTGTCATTTGGAAGGGAACGCCTCTCAACCAACGCTTGAAGGACCCGGTCTTGGCCGAGCAGGCCATCGCCTGGTGCAAGCAGCAACGCTGGGAAGTGCTGGCCTGCGACCGGCGCGATTCCTCGCGCAACGCCCCGCCGCCTTTTTCCACGGCCACGGTCCAGCAGGCCGCTTCCGTGCGTCTGGGCTTCAACCCGGACGCCACCATGAAGCTCCTGCAGGGCCTTTTTGAGAATGGCCACATCACTTATCACCGCACGGACTCCACGGCCTTGTCGCCGGAGGCCATCGCTGACGCGCGCAAGCTCATCGCCAAGGACTTCCCGGCCGAGTATCTGCCCAAGGACCCTATCATTCACGCCACGAAATCCGCCAACGCCCAGGAAGCGCACGAGGCCATAAGGCCGACCCATCCGGAGAAAGGGCCGGACGCCTTCCGGGGTGACGAGGGCAAGCTCTATAAGCTCATCTGGCAGCGCTTCATCGCCTGCCAGATGTCTGCGGGCCGCGACCAGATCACGACCTTGGACGCGGCCTGCGCGCCAGGCGAGTGGAAGCTGGCCGACGGGACATCGGTCCCGCGGGGTGTATTTCAGGCCAAGGGTAAGGTGACCGTGTTCGACGGCTGGCGCAAGCTGGCGGGCGAGGACGCGACCGAGGAGTCCAAGGTCAAGGCCAAGCCCGGGGAGAAACCGGAACCGGACGCGGAGGAAGACGAGAGCTCCGAAGAGCTGCCCATGCTTGAGGTGGGAGAAGAGTTGAGACTGCTCGACCTTTTGGCGCAGAAGCGCTCCACCAAGCCGCCGCCACGCTACACGCAGGCCTCCTTGATCAAGAAGTTGGAGAAGGACGGCATCGGCCGGCCTTCCACCTATGCCAACATCATGCGCACGATATTGGAGCGCGGCTACGTGGAGGAGAAGAAGCGGAAGCTGTACGCCACTCCGTTGGGATCATCCGTCACCGATTTCCTCGTGAGCCACTTCAGCGGCAACTTCATAGACCTGGGCTACACGGCCCGGCTGGAAGATGACCTGGACCGTATCTCGCGCGGCGAGGCGGACTGGGAGAAGGTGGTGACCGAGGCGAGCTTTGCCGTGCTCAAGCTGGCCCAGGCCGCGGGCTTGCGCGGCAATCCCCTGATCCAACCATGATAGAGATCGAGAATCTTGTGCCGGACCCAATGTTTGCCGCCGGCGTGGTGGTGGCGGAGGGCGTGGCCGTGGCCCCATCCTCGCCCGCGCTGGAGCAACTGCTCAACGAGCTGGCTCAGCGCCGGGCCGACGAGGACTTTCCTCTCGCGGCGGATAAGGAGGCCGTGCGCAAGCTCCTTAAGCGGGGGGGATTCAAGCCTTCGGGCCGCAACAAGCCGGCCAGTGAGTATTTGGCGCAGGCCGCGCGGGAGGGACGTTTCCCTCACATCAACAATCTCGTGGACATCAATAACCTGCTTTCCCTTGAAATCGGGCTTCCCATAAGCCTGCTGGACCTACGCGCTTTCGCAGGCCGGGCTTGGCTGCGCTACGCGAGGGCCGGCGAGAAATATGTGTTCAACGCCGCGGGCCAAGAGATCGACCTGGAGGGGCTTATCTGCGTCTGCGGGGCCAGCGGCGCACCTGACGGTGCACCGCTGGGCAACGCGGTCAAGGATTCCATGGCGGGCAAGCTCAAGGCGGACACGGTCTCCGTGCTGGGAGTCATCTACGCGGACGCGGAGTGCCCGGCCGGCAGAAGCTTGGAGGCGCACACCGAACGGTTCGCCCAGCTCCTGAAGGAGTTCGGCGGCGCCTCGGAGGCGCGAGCCTTCGTGGTCAGGGCCGGCGGCTAAGCAACCACCGGCCCCTTGGCCGGAAGGCCCAGCGCGTCGGCCACGCCTTTACCGTAGGCCGGATCCGCCTTCATGCAGTTGCCGATATGGCGGAGCTGGATGTCTTTACTCGCCCCGCCGATGGAGCGGGCCGTGTTGCCGAAGAGCGCCTCCTTTTGCTTGGCGCTCATCAAACGGAACAGAAGCCCAGGCTGCGTGTAGTAGTCCGTGTCCTCGCGGTGGTCCCAGTGGCCGGCCGCTCCTTCTAGGCTGAGCGGCGGCTCCGCGAACTCCGGTTGCTGTTGCCACTCGCCGAAGCTGTTGGGCTCGTAGCCCAGCGTGCCGCCGTGGTTGCCGTCTACGCGCATGGTCCCGTCGCGATGGTAGCTGTGGAACGGGCAGCGGGAGGCGTTGACCGGGATGAGGTGATGATTGACCCCGAGCCGGTAGCGCTGGGCGTCGCCATAGGAAAAGAGCCGGCCTTGGAGCATCTTGTCCGGCGAGAAGCCGATGCCGGGCACGATGTTGGCCGGGTTGAAGGCCGCTTGCTCGACCTCCGCGAAGTAGTTCTCGGGGTTGCGGTTGAGTTCCATGACCCCGACCTCCATCAGGGGATAATCCTTGTGGAGCCAGACCTTGGTGAGGTCGAACGGGTGGAACTTGTATTTGGCGGCGTCCTTCTCCGGCATGACCTGGATGAACATGGTCCAGCGGGGATAGTCCTTCTTCTCGATGCTCTGATAGAGGTCCTGCTGATGGCTCTCCCGGTTCTTGCCGATGATGGCCTCGGATTCCTGGTCAGTCAGATTTTTAATCCCCTGCTGGCAGCGGAAGTGAAACTTGACCCAGCATCGCTCATTCTGGGCGTTGATGAGGCTGAATGTGTGGCTGCCGAAACCGTGCATGTGGCGGTAGCTCGCGGGGATGCCGCGGTCGCTCATGACGATTGTGACCTGGTGCAGCGCCTCGGGCAAGGAGGTCCAGAAGTCCCAGTTGTTGAGCGCGCTGCGCAGGTTGCTGCGGGGGTCGCGTTTGACCGCGTGGTTGAGGTCCGGGAACTTGAGCGGGTCGCGCAGGAAGAAGACGGGTGTGTTGTTTCCGACCAGGTCCCAGTTGCCTTCCTCCGTGTAGAACTTCATGGCGAAGCCTCGGATGTCGCGCTCCGCGTCAGCGGCGCCGCGCTCGCCGGCCACGGTGGAAAAGCGCACGAAGAGGTCGGTATTCTTGCCGACCTTGGAGAACATCTTGGCCTTGGTGTAGCGGGTGATATCGTGGGTGACGGTGAAGGACCCATAGGCGCCGGAACCCTTGGCGTGCATCCGCCGCTCGGGGATGACCTCGCGGTCGAAGTGGGCGAGCTTCTCCAGGAACCAGACGTCCTGCAGGAGGGCGGGGCCGCGCTTGCCCGCGGTCATGATGTTTTGGTTGTCCACGACGGGTGCGCCTGCGTTGGTGGTCAGCGTCTTCCCGTTTTTCTGTGCCATATTCCCTCCGGACGGCGGTGGTATATCCGCGAGCTAATCCATATTAGATTAATAGGGTGAAGTCAGTCTAGCCAGGGGGTAAGCCAAGGTCAAAATGGTGGGGGTTTCCTAAAAATCATGACCCGGCCAGCGCGCGACTGCGCATGGCCGGGTCAACGGAGGGCGCTAGGCCCTACGGTGCTATCGAAGTCTTATCTGCCTTTCGCGGAAGGCGCGGGCATGGCGCCGGCTTCCATGGGCGGATGCATGTGCATCCCGCAGCCCATCCTCTGGTGGCAGCAGTGCCCCTTGAGATAGCCGATGATCCCGCCGACAAGGAATACGAGGATGATCATCACGACCTTTCCGAAACAGCAGCAGCACTTCTTGCCGTCGTCTTTACATTCCACTTTTTCGTCAGCCATTTATAGTCTCCTTTGAGTTCTAATCTATTTTACCATTAATGCTGTCGGGAACGCCTTTTTCCCATCCACCCGCGCCTCCTGCGCGCCATCATGAGTATAATGACAGGGCGGAACCAATGGACACGTTCAAAAAGCTGTTCGGAATCGAGAAGTCCCTTATCAAGCCAGACTGTATCCTCTCTCCTCTCAACGAAGTCGATCTTTTCGCCGGGTCAAGGACGGGGGAACGCGCGCGTGGCGATTATTTCCGGGTCGCGGATTCCCGGTACGCCACCATCATCGGCACGCGCTACAACCTGCTGGCAGGCGACTGCGTTCTCAGCCTCGCCGATTCCCCCTGTAGGAATATCTATCTTTTCAACTGCTGCGGCGGGGTCGGCGTCGGAATCGGCGCGGCATATTCGGTGAGGAAGGCCTTCGACTTCGAGAGTTTCAGCGGTATGCTCGCGGGAAAGGAGCCGGCCGCCTGCTATCTCCCGGACGCGGAACTGGCGGGAGAGTTCTCCTCTTACTCCGGTCTGCCCGAGGGAACATGCGCCACCGTGGGTTCGTTGGCGCTGGAAGAAACGCATCTGCCCCGCTTCCGCACGCTGGGCGTGGATTGCCTGGACATGGAATGCTCCGCAGTGTTCTCCGCGTCGAAGAATACCGGCAAGAGAGCGCTCGCCCTACTGTATGTCTCGAACAGTGTCCCCGATAAGCCTTGGCATGAACACCTGAACCGACGCGACATCCAGAGGCTCGGCAAATCGCGCAAAGACCTCGCCGCGTTGCTGATGGGATTCATCGCGCGGGGCTCTGCCTAAGAGGGCATCACTTCGCGGCGGGACCCGTGGCCTGGATTCCGCCCCGGCAAACGCAGCCTGGGGCCACTGGCGGGCCAGACTCAGGCTTGCTATTTAGGAAACTGCCACATTCGGGCTATGGGGCGGCCCCCCATGGAAAGAAAAGTGTTGTAAAATCCTACAATGCGCCCGTAGCTCAGTTGGTCAGAGCACCCCGCTCATAACGGGAGGGTCGTAGGTTCAAGTCCTACCGGGCGCAGATTTTATTCGCGTTGCGTGGTCTGGCCCAACAAAACCCTGAGGATCTCCACCATCCCCAAGGTATCCTGGCCGCAATACTCGCGTAAGGCCGCCATGGTCTTGCGGGCCTCATCCCCGGTCACTTGGCCAGCCATCAGCGCCTCATAAGCCAGGAAGGCCATCTCGCCGTTGGCGATATCGAGGTTCTCGTAGGTCATTCCCGGCACCAGCGCGGGCAAGACCGCCTTCATTGACGCGCTGCCCCGCATGGCCGGGTGCACAAAATAATTGCTGCGGAACGGGATGATGAGGTCCCATAGCCGGCCCTTGATCGCGTGCAAAACCTTGGCCTGTACCGGGAAAGCCTCGGCCAGCTCGCACAAACGTCCGCCCTCGAAGCTCGCGTTATAGACCACCACCGAGCCCTGGGGCCCGATGTTCCGCGTAAGGAACTCGGACATTCCCAGCCTCGGGTCGGACTTGGGGTCGCCCAAGTACTCAAGGTGGCGCACCGCCCCGCTGGGCCGCTCCTGGACATGCAAGGACGCCTGGAACGGCAAGGCCTGAAAAGGACGCATCCCGTCATAAGGCGGCACCGCCAGGTTCACGGTCTCGAAGTCCAGGAAATACAGAGGATAGGCGAGCTTGTCCAGGCACTTCTTGATTCCGGCGACATCTATGTGGGCCTTCCCGGTCTTGGCCGCTTGGACTTGTAGTTCCTGGGTCGCGGTCAACTTGAAATCTGGCGGGATGTCTTCGAGGAGCATCACGCCCATAGCGCGCAGAGCGTTGATGACCGAGAAATCCGCGCGCTTCAGATCATAGACCGAGTAAGCCGGCACATGCTTCCAACAAAAACACATGAAGTCGCAGTCGTATGGGCGCGTGCATTGCGCGCCGATCTCGACAGCCGGCATGCCCGGGCCTGCCAGGACCTTCCGCATGGCTGCAAGTTCGGCGTGCGCTTGCCGGAGATAGGGCATCGTCTCTTCGGTGAGGTCCGAAAGCGTAAAGAACTTCGTAGGGTCGATCTTACCCTTCCGTATATATTGGTTGTTGACGTGCAGGAGGCTGGCCCGGCGCACAGGCAGGCCCGCGCCCTCCAGCACGAGGCGCTGGATGGCGATGTCCGGAAGGTAGACCTCTTTGACCTCGGTGGAGCTCTTGACCTCTATGAGGTCCCAACGCGGTCCTTCCTTGACCAATACGTCAGGCCGCACCAGGACCCCGTCGTGCATGAAGGCCGCTTCGAAGAGGATATCCGCCCCGTGCTTAAGCGCCTCGGCGGTCTGCCGCAGCGCATCGGGGATATGATTGTGGTCAGCTTCGATGAGGACCCCGCCCGGGAAGCGCTGGTGCGCGAGCAGACCGACCCTATGGCCTTGGTCGAAGACATGCTGGACGCCGGGCGAGGCCGGGGCGCGCAGGTCGGGCCGGAAGTTGTGCAGCCAGAGGGACTTAGGGCACTGCAGGCCGCGCAGGTACTGGGACTTGGATAGCCGGCGGGGGGAAGGCCCGGTCATTGCGCCGGCGGGACAGCCGGCAAAAGGCCCGCGGCCTGGGGCGCGGCCAAGGACACGCCCCGTTTCAGGTTGGCCTCGAAATCAAGCAGGCCCTGGCGCGCCTCGTCGAGGTTCGCCTTGGCGTTGCCGAGCTGTTTGGAAGCCTTGTCTACGCAATCACGCACTTCCTGAAAGCGCGTCAGCAGGCCCTGGAGGTTGAGGTGCAGCTCCTGGGCCTTTTCCTGGAGCTGCTTGCCGGCCATGGCCACCATGACCAGGCGCAGGTAGGGATAGAGGGTCTGGGGCGAGACCAGGATGACCTTCTTGGCGCGCGCGTAGCTGAACAGGTCAGGGCCCGCGTCCTCGCCGCTCTTGAACTCGGTGATCTCCAGCCACAGGCTTTCGGCCGGGACAAAGAGGAAGGCGAAATCGTGCGTGCCGAGGTCGGGCCGTATGTACTTGGTGGAGATGTCCTCGACCGAGGCTTTGATGGCGTTGAGGAATGCCGTCTTCTCCTTGCGGCCGCCCGTCTTTTTGAGCTCCAGGAACTTGTCGATGTGCGCCTTGGAGTCTATGGGCAGCCAGCGGTCGGCGATCTTGACCGCGGCCTCCACATGCTCGCTGGCGCCCGGGTCCGGGTGATAGCCGAACTTCAATACCTCGCTGGGGAATATGTTCTGCAGGAGCGACTGGAGATGGACTTCGGACTGCGGGCCACGGCGCTGGGGCACGAGGAAGACGTCGCGCAGTTCCGAGACGGACTGCAGTCCCGCGATGAGCTGGCCGGTGGAGCCTTGCAGGCTGTCCAAGGTGGCGCCCGCGGCCTTGAGGCGCTCGTCCATCTGCCCGGTCACGGCCTTGAGGCCCTGCATGAATTGGGAAGTGCTCGACTGCAAGGAGGACACGGCCGAGTCGGTCTTGTTCTGGAAGTCGGACTTGGTGGCCTGGAGTTCGGCGCGCAGTTGGCGCAGGGTCTCGTCCTTGGTCTGTTCCAGGTACTTGGGCAGGTCCGCCACCTGGCGGCCGGCCGCGCGGGAGCGTTCGTCGAGGCGGATCAAGGTTAAGATCAGCCAGAGGACGAGGGCCACGACTACGGCATTGCAGATGATGAGGGCGAGAAGCATCGCGTTGCAAGCATGATAGAACCCTTCCTGGGATAAGTCAAGCTTGGCTTGCCCACGGCGCGGCCTCGCGGTCGGCCAGGAAGAGCGCGCCAGTGATGAGCCGGGCCGGTAAGGGAGCGGACGCCTGGGGATCCAACACCGCCTTAAGAATGCCGGCCTTGCCGCTGCCGCAGACCAGGAAGACCTTCTTGCTGGCCTGGTTCAGGGCCGGGATGGTTAAGGTCAAGCGGTCGCTGATGCCCTGGGGCGAGCGCGTGGCAAGGACCCAGCGCAGGCTTTCCTGGAGCGCTGGGTCGCTGGGGAAAAGGGAGGCCGTGTGTCCGTCATCGCCGAGGCCCAGGAGCACGAGATCGAAACTTGGCCAGGACTGCCCCAAAAACTTCCTGCGCAGCAAGACCTCATAGTCCTGAGCGTCGCTCTTGGGGTCGCTCGAACCCGTGGGCATGGGATGGATGTTGCTCTTGGGGATCGGGACGTGATCCAGCAAGGCCGCGCGGGCCAAGTGATAGTTGCTCTCTGCGTGGTCTGGCGGCACATGTCGCTCGTCTACCCAAAAGATTTCGGTGGTGGGCCAGGGCAGGTCTTGCAGAGATGCCAGCATGCGGAAGAATCCCTCGGGCGTCTTGCCTCCGGAGATCGCGACCCGGAATCCGCCCGGCCTGCGGGCCCCGGCGGCCCATATCCTGACAGCCTCGCGGGCCACTGCCGCGGCGTCCTTCAGCGCCAGCAGGCGCCCGGCGGCTATGGCTGCCTCCAAGACCGGCCCTCGGACTCCAGCATCCGATCCGCCTCCTCCGGGCCCCAATCCCCCGGCGAGTATGAGCACAAAGGCAAGGAGGCGTGGAGCAGAGGCTCGATGAAGCGCCAGGTCTCCTCCAAGGCGTCCTGGCGGGGGAAGAGCGTCTGGTCTCCCAGCATCACGTCCAAGAGCAGGCGCTCATAAGCGTCGGGCGAATGCTCGCCGAAGGCCTCGGCGTAGTCAAAATCCATGGTCAAGGCGCCGATGCAGGTCTTGGGGCCGGGCTTTTTGGCCTCGATGGTCAGCGACACCCCTTCCTCCGGCTGGATGCGGAACACCAGCGTGTTGGGATCCAGGTGCGTCGGCGCAAGCTGGCTGAACAGAGAATGCGGCACATGCTTGAAGATGACGGCAATCTCGGCGTGGCGCTTGCGCAAGGACTTGCCCGAACGCAGGTAGAATGGCACGCCTTCCCAGCGCCAGTTGGATATCTCCACGCGCATGGCCGCGTAGGTCGGGGTCTGCGAGGCGGCGGAGACGCCGGGCTCATCGCGGTAGCCCTGGTACTGGCCCAGTACCACGCGCTCGGCCAGGCCGCGCTCGTCGAAGGGCTTGAGCGCCTTGAACACTTTGATTTTCTCGTCGCGCACGCAATCCGCGGCGAAGCTGGCGGGCGGCTCCTTGGCCACCAAGGCCAGCAGCTGCATGGCGTGGTTCTGGAACATGTCGCGCAGCACTCCCGAGCTGTCGTAGTATCCGGCGCGACGGCCGACCCCATCTGCCTCCAGGACCGATATCTGCACGTGGTCGATGTAAGTGCGCTTCCAGATCGGCTCGAAGATGGAGTTGGCGAAGCGGAACATGAGGATGTTCTGGACCGTGTCCTTGCCCAGGTAGTGGTCCATGCGGTAGACCTGGGGCTCCTGCAGGTGGTCCCGGATCTCCTCGGCCAAGGACAGCGCGCTGTCCAAGTCCTGGCCGAAAGGCTTCTCGAACACCACCCGCGACCAGCCGCCCCGCGTCTGATCCAGAAGGCCGGCCTGGCCCAGCCGGTGCGTCACGTCATGGAACAGTCCCGGCGGCAGGGCCAGGTAGAAAATGATGTTGCCTTTTGTGCCGTGCTTGGCGGCCAACTCCTTGAGCTGGAGGCCCAAGGCCGCGTAGGTGGCATCCGCCGTGTAGTCGCCTTGCAGATAATAAGGGTTGGGCAGGCCAGGCAGGCGGGACTTGAGGCCGGCAAGGTCCATGGGACTGCGGCCCATGCCCAAGACGAAGAAGCCTTCGGGCAGCAGACCCTTCTGGGAGAGGCCCTGCAAGGAAGGGAATATCTTGCGGGCCGCGAGGTCGCCGGAGGCGCCGAAGACTACCATGCCGCAGGGTTCGGGCTTCTGCTCCAGGCAGAGGCCCTCGCGGATACTGTACTTGAGGCCCGGCCCGTGGCGCAGCTCTTCCTGGCTCATACGGACCGCACTGCGTGGCCGCCGAACTCCCGGCGCAGGGCCGCGAGCACTTTGTCCGAGAACGCGTCCTTCATCCGGGAGCGGAAGCGTGCATAGACCGCGGCGGTGATGGCCGGCGCGGGCACGCCGCGCTCGACCGCTTCGTGCACGGTCCAGCGCCCCTCGCCCGAGTCCTCCACCCAGCCGCTCAGGCCCTTGAGGTCGGGATCCTGGCGCAAGGCCGACTCCGCAAGTTCCAGCAGCCAGGAGCGCACCACGCTGCCGCGGTTCCAGAGCTTGCAGATGCCGTGGAGGTCTGCCCTGAAGGGCGCGGCGCGCAAGAGGGCCAAGCCCTCGGCGTAGCCCTGCATGAGGGCGTACTCTATTCCATTATGCACCATCTTGGTGAAATGCCCGGCGCCGCTGGGCCCGGCCAGAAGATAGCCCTCCTTGGGCGCCAAGGTCTTCAAGACCGGCTCGATGCGCCGGAAATCCTTTTTCTCTCCGCCGGCCATGAGGCAGTAGCCCTCGCGCAGGCCCCAGATGCCGCCGCTGACCCCGATATCCATGAAGGCGATGCCGCGGCCGCCCAAGGTCCGGCTGTGGCGCGCAGCATCCTGGTAACGGGAGTTCCCGCCGTCGACCACGATGTCTCCTGGCGCCAGTAGGCCGGCGAGGCGGTCCACCGCGTCCTGCACTGGCCGGCCCGCGGGAATCATGAGCCAGACCAAGCGGGGAGCCCGCAGCAGGCTGACCGCCTCTTCCAGGGTTTTCGCCTTGATTATCCCGGCGCGTGTCGCCCGGGCTCGGGCCGGCGCCGAGGGGTCACAGCCCACCACCCGGTGTCCGCCCCGTACGAGGCGCACCGACATGTTGAATCCCATACGGCCCAAACCGATCATTGCCAAACGCATGAGTGCCTCCGTGGGTCCTGCAATTATAGACCTAACGCTTCGCGCAAGCAACCATTGGAATCCGCGCGCCCGCGAGTGGTACAATTATCCGCCTAAGGAGAACCCTGTGAACGACACCGCCCTGCTGCACCAGACCGTCAAGAAATACGAAGGTGACATGGTCCGTTTTGCCCGCGATATCATCGCCATTCCCAGCTTCTCCGGCCAGGAAGGCCGCCTGGTCGCCCGCATCAAGAGCGAGATGAAGAAGGTGGGCTTCGATTCCGTGACGGTCGACCGCATGGGCAACATCATCGGCCGCATCGGCAAAGGCCGTACCAAGATTATGGTGGACGCGCACATCGACACCGTGGGCATCGGCGACCGCAAGGCCTGGAAGTGGGACCCCTTCAAAGGCAAGTTCGCGGGCGGCAAGATCTACGGCCGCGGCGCCACGGATCAGAAGCTCTCCATGGTGCCCATGGTCTACGCGGGCAAGATGCTCAAGGAGCTGGGCCTGACCGGCGATTTCACCTACTGGGCCGTGGGCTCCTGCCTGGAGGAGGATTGCGATGGCCTGCCCTTGCTCCATCTCATCCAGAAGGAAGGCTACAAGCCCGACTATGTGGTCATCACGGAGCCGACCGACCTGGCCGTCTACCGCGGCCATCGCGGCCGCATGGAGATCAAGGTCGTGACCAAGGGCCGCTCCTGCCACGCCTCGGCCCCGGAGCGCGGCATCAACGCCGTGGTCAACATGGCCGACATCGTGCGGGAAGTGACCGCCCTGAATCAACGCTTGAAGAAAGACAAGTTCCTGGGCAAGGGCACGGTGGTCGTGACCAAAATCGAGTGCCAGACCCCCTCCTTGAACGCCGTGCCGGACGAGTGCACCATCTATCTCGACCGCCGGCTCACCGCGGGCGAGACCATGAAGCTGGCCGTCTCCCAGATCGCCAGCCTGCCCAGCGTGCGCAAGCACAAGGCCAATGTGGAGGTCCTGCACTACGACGCCACGGCCTGGACCGGACTCAAGGTCGGCCAGGAGAAGTATTTCCCCACCTGGGTGTTGCCGGAGAGCCACAAGCTGGTGCGGGCCGCGGTGCAGGCCGGCCGGATCGCCTTGAAGACCGAGCCCAAGGTGGATAAATGGGTATTCTCCACCAACGGCGTGGCCTCGGCGGGCCGCCTGGGCATACCCACCGTGGGCTTCGGCCCGGGCAACGAGATCTACGCCCACACGGTCAATGAGGTGATGCCGGTGGATCAGCTCCTCAAGGCCGCGGTGTTCTACGCTTCCATCACGCGCTTCCTGGCGCCCTAAAGGGCTTCAGAGCACGCGCTTGAGCCCCGCGGCGTACAGCTTCTCTATCACTTCGGCGGGGCGCTTCTTCGTGCAGGCGGCGATCATGGCCGCTATGACGAAGGGCTTGTAGCCGGCCTCCTTGTAGGTGCCGATGCGGTATTTCTCGAATACCTCCGCGGAGACCTCGCCGGCCTTGCAGCTGACATCGGTGATGTCGGCGGGCAGGCAGTGCAGGTACACGGCCTCGCCGCCCTTGGTGAGCTTCATCATCTCGGCGTTGCACTCCCAGCCCTTGAACTTGGCGTTCTGGGCCAGGCACTCCTTCTCGAGCTCCTTCAAGGCCGCGTGGTCGTTCTTCTCGAGCAGCGCCGTGCGGCGCTCCATCACCTTGAACGGCGCCCAGCTCTTCGGGTAGACGATGTCCGCGTCCCTGAAAGCGCTCTCCATGCTGTTGGAGACCGCAAACGAGCCGCCGGAAGCCTTGGCGTGCTTCTGGGCCACTGCGATGGTGTCGGGCAGCAGGTCGTAGCCTTCCGGGTAGGCCAGTTCGACGTTCATGCCGAAGCGGGTCATCAGGCAGATGACGCCCTGCGGCACCGAAAGAGGCTTGCCGTAGCTGGGAGAGTAGGCCCAGGTCATGGCGATCCTCTTGCCCTTGAGCTTGTCGAAGCCGCCGAAATGGTTCTTGATGAAGAGCAGGTCCGACATGCTCTGCGTCGGGTGGTCCAGGTCGCACTGCAGGTTCACCACGGCGGGGCGCTGATTGAGCACGCCTTGCTGGAACCCGTCGTCGAGGGCTTCGGCCACTTCCCGCATGTAGGTGTGGCCCTTGCCGATGAACATGTCGTCGCGTATGCCGATGGCCTCGGTCAGGAAGGAGATCATGTTCGCCGTCTCGCGTACGGTCTCGCCGTGGGCGATCTGGCTCTTGCCCTCGTCGAGGTCCTGCACGGCGAGGCCCAGCAGGTTGCAGGCCGAAGCGAAGGAGAACCTGGTCCTGGTGGAATTGTCCCGGAAATTCGAGACGGCGAGGCCGGTCTTGAACATGTCCAGCGGGATGTTATCGGCGTGGATGGCCTTGAGCAGTTCGGCTATCGCCAGCACGGCCCGGAGCTCCGCGTCGCTCTTCTCCCAGGTCAGCAGGAAGTCCTTCCTGTAGAGATCTGCGTTGAGGGCCTTGAGCTCTGTAAATAGACTTTTTATGTCAGCAGACATTCTATTGCCTCCAGGTGGTCCGTTTCGGTATCATTACATCTTCGTTTTGGACCGAGACATTATACTTCGTTGGGGCCCGATTATATAACTTGTCGCTCCAAGTCTTAGGGCTGCCGACAGTACCTGCAGGACCAAGGAGGCGTCATGGCGAAGAAGAACCTCAGGATATTCGCGTTCGGCGGCAACGAGGTCTCTCCGGTGGGATTGAAGGACCCCAAGACCGGCAAGGACCTCATCCCGGATATCGCCCTGCAGTGGCAGAGGACCGCGCAGACCTGCAAGCTGGTGGCCGACATCATCGAGAAGCACCCCGACGACCTCTACGTGATGACCCACGGCAACGGGCCGCAGGTGGGCAACATCCTCCTGCGGGCCGAGTACTCCCGGCCCATCCTGCCCAGCCTGCCGCTGGACATCTGCGGCGCGGACAGCCAGGGCGCCATGGGCTACATGATGAGCCTGCTGGCCAGCGAACTGCAGATGCGCGGCATCAAGCGCGTGGTCAGCGCGCTCGTGACCCAGGTGGTCGTGGACAAAAACGACCCGGACTTCCAGAGCCCCTCCAAGTTCGTAGGGCCGACCTATAGTAAGGAAGAGGCCTTGGAGCGCAAGGCCAAGGACGGCTGGGCAGTGAAGTGCTACAAGAAGGACGCCGAGGGCAAGGAGCTCTGGCGGCGTGTGGTGCCCTCACCGGTCCCGACCGACATCGTTGAGATCGACGCCATCGAGGCCCTCATCGGGGCCGGCATCATCCCCATCACGGTAGGCGGGGGGGGCATCCCGGTCTCCGTGGTGGAGCCCAAGGCGCAGGACGGCCAAGAGGTCTACTCCTGCAACTACGGCATCGACTTCAAGAAAGCCAAGGGCAAGCCGGCCCAGGTCTATTCCGGCGTCGAGGCGGTCATCGACAAGGACCTGGCCTCGGCCCTGCTGGGCAATATGCTGCTGAAAAGGGCCAAGGCCCGCGGCGTGGAGTATCAGGTGACGCTCACCATCTTCACCGGCGAAGACGGGGCCAAGCTGAACTATCAGAAGCCGGACCAGCAGGACCTGCGCAAGCTGACCCTCAAGGAAGCCGAGGAGATCTTCAACCGCAAGCCCTGCCCGTTCCCGGCCGGGAGCATGGGCCCCAAGATCAAGGCCGCCATCAAGTTCATCCAGGACGGCGGCCACGCGGCCTACATCAGCAAGACCGAGCTCTTCGACAAGACCTTGGCCGGGGCCGCTGGAACGACGATAGTTCCTTAACGGCGATACAAGCACTGCACCGGACCTGCCTCAGGCAGGTCCGGTGTTGTGTTTCTGGGGCGCATAAGCCGCCGGAGACAATCATCGCGCTATTTCATCCGGGCCGTTTCCACTTGCCCTTGGCCGCGGGGGTGAAACCGATAACGGGCTTGGGCTCGGTAGAGGCCCCTGCAGGAGGCGCAAGCTTGGGTATTTCCTCCATGAGCTTGGCGAGTTCATGGTCGTGCCCATCCAGGCGATGTTCGTGCTCTGCGACTAGGGACCCCAGAGCACGGTCCTCAGCGATGAGCTCGCGCATGCGGTCGAAGACACGCATGATGGCCATGTTGACTTGGATGGCACGCGCGCTGTTAAGTACTGAGGAGAGCATGGCCACGCCGAGGCTGGTGAATGCGTAGGGGCGGTAGCGTAGCCCCATCTTGACGCTGGAATTGGAGGAGCCAAATTGGCACCTCCAATTTTGGAGCTCAACAGGGTTGAGCTGAATCATGAAATCCTTCGGGAAGCGCCTATGGTGACGTTTGGCCGCCTGGTTCAGCACCTTGGTTGGCACGCGATAAAGTTCCGCCAGGTCCCGATCCAGCATGACGTATTTCCCGCGGATAAAATAGATGCGGCCGGCGATGGATCCACTGGCAATGAGTTCATTCATAGGCGATATCTCCTAAGATAGTCTCGGGGCCAATCGGCGACACCAGCCACCAAAGATTGGAGGTCACCAATTGTGACCTCCAAAAGGCGGCTGGACAGCCATGGCGTGCCGTTTGCCCATAATGGAATACGATTATGCCCCCCAATAGTTCCCACTTTCACGACAGACCGATTTAGCCCGTGGCAAAGGTGATAGAATGTACACGCCAAGGAATGAATACACTCAATAGCGCCTTGACGGGTTTCAAATGCATCCGGTGCGGGGAAGAAACGCCGGATGCCAGCACCTATGTCTGCCCGGCTTGCTCCGGCAACCTGGACGCGGTCTATGACTACCAGGCCATAAAGAAGAAGCTCACCCGCAAGGCCCTCGATCAGAATCCGGACAAGAGCGTCTGGCGCTACAAGGACATCCTGCCCATCGCGCGCTACCGGGGCGTGCCCATCGTCCACATCGGCTGGACCCCGCTTTATAAAGCCGAGCGCCTCGGAAAGGATCTGGGGCTAGCCAACCTCTATCTAAAGGACGACGGCAGAAATCCCAGCGGTTCCTTTAAAGACCGCGCCGGGGCCGTTGCCGTGGCCAAGGCCCTGGAGTTGGGCGAAAAGACTATCACCGGCGCATCCACCGGCAACGCGGCCTCCTCCATGGCCTGCCTCACCGCGGGCCTGGGCGTTAAAGCCATCATCTTCGTACCTGAAAAGGCGCCGGTGGCCAAGATCGCACAGCTCTTGGTCTTTGGAGCCGTGGTCATAGCGGTCAAAGGCACCTACGACCAAGCCTTCGACCTCTGTCTCAAGGCCACGGAAGAGTTCGGCTGGTACAACCGCAACACCGGCCACAACCCCTTCACCCGCGAGGGCAAGAAGACATGCTCCTTCGAGCTCATCGAACAGCTGGGCTGGGACTGCCCGGACCAGGTGTTCGTGCCCGTGGGCGACGGCAACATCATCAGCGGCATCTGGAAGGGCTTCAAGGATTTTCACGCCCTGGGCCTCATCGACCGCCTGCCCCGGCTGGTGGCGGTGCAGGCCGCGGGCAGCGACGCGGTCAAGCGGGCCTTCGAGTCCGACGGAGTCATCCGGCCCGTGAGCGGCGACACTTTGGCGGACAGCATATCCGTCAGCATTCCGCGCGACGGCGAGGCCGCGGTCAAGGCCCTCAAGGAGTCCGGGGGCTATGCCGTCTCGGTCACGGATGAAGAGATCCTGGCGGCCATGCGCGACACGGCCCGCCGCGAGAGCGTATTCGGCGAACCCGCGGGCGTCACCGCGGTGGCGGGACTGCGCAAGGCCGCGGCCCAGGGCCTCGTTAAGAACAACGAGAAGACAGTCGTTTTGGTCACCGGCAACGGCCTCAAGGACGTGGCCAGCGCCATGAAGGCGGTAGGCAAGCCCTACCTCATCGCGCCCGACGCCGGGGAACTCAAGAGGCTGGTCAAAGAGCAGGATATCCGATAGGAGAGCCATCATGTCCAAGAACGAAGCCGTTTTGAAGAAAACCGTCGCCCGCTGTCGCGAGCGCGGCATCATCATTCCCACTTTCGCCCAGATGGCAGACCCCGAGCGGGCGCCGGAGAGCGTCAAGAAGCGCCTCAAGAGCGTGGGCTTGTGGGACGTGGACCCGGCCAACCTCTTCCGCATCAACTGGAAGAACGACATCAAGACCGGCCTCTTCGGCGATGTGAATTACCTGGAGATCCCCAGCGAGCTGACCGGCATCCCCGCCCGCGTCATCGGCATCGTGGGCAAGCACTTCCCCACCGGCGCCCATAAGGTCGGCGCGGCCTTCGGCTGTCTGGCGCCGCGCCTGGTGACCGGCGAGTTCGACCCGGACACGCAGAAAGCGGTCTGGCCTTCCACGGGCAACTACTGCCGCGGCGGGGCCTTCGACTGCGCGGTTCTGGCCTGCACGGCCGTGGCCATCCTGCCCGAGCAGATGAGCCAGGAGCGCTTCGACTGGCTCAAGTCCATCGGGGCCGAGGTCATCGCCACCCCCGGTTGCGAAAGCAACGTCAAGGAGATCTACGACAAGTGCTGGGACATCCGCAAGAACCGCAAGGACTGCGTGATCTTCAACCAGTTCGAGGAGTTCGGCAACCCCACCTGGCACTACCACGTCACCGGACCGGCCATCGAGGAGGTCTTCGCGAAGGTGAAGGGCCGCAACAGCCGCCTGGCGGGCTATGTGTCGGCCACGGGCTCGGCCGGCACCATCGCGGCGGGCGACCGCCTCAAGAAGGACTTCCCACTGGCCAAGGTGGGCGCAGTCGAAGCCTTGCAGTGCCCGACCTTGCTCTGGAACGGCTTCGGCGGGCACCGCATCGAGGGCATCGGCGACAAGCACGTGCCCTGGATCCACAACGTGCGCAACACGGACATGGTCCTGGCCGTGGACGACGAAAGCGTGGTGCGCCTGCTGCGCCTCTTCAATGAGCCGGCGGGCAAGAAGCTGCTCAAGAGCCAGGGGCTGAAGGAGTCTTTCATCGCGTCCCTGCCGCTGTTGGGCTTCTCCGGCATCTGCAACATACTCGCCGCGGTCAAGATGGCCAAGCACTACGAGCTGGGCAAGGACGATGTGGTGTTCACGGTCTTCACGGACTCGGTCGAGCTCTACGGCTCGCGCCTCAAGGAGATGCACGAGGAGCGCGGCGCCTACACGGAGACGCAGGCGGCCGGCGACCTGGAGCGGCGCCTGCGCGGCGTGGGCATCGACCACCTGCGCGAGCTGGGCTACTACGACCGCAAGGCCCTGCACAACCTGAAGTATTTTACTTGGGTGGAGCAGCAGGGCAAGACGGTGCAAGAGCTCAACGAGCTGTGGGCCCCGGAGTTCTGGGACCGCACCTTCGCGCAGGTCGAAGAGTACGACAAGCTGATCACGGAGTTCAACGAGCGGACCGGCCTGCTTAAGACCGCAGGCGTGCCCGTCGCGGCAGGCCGCAAGGGCAGTGCCTAAAGGGCCGCGCAGAGTTCGCGCAATTTGAACGCGAGGTAGAAGGG
>Ga0118677_10001431_pt1 | contig 50632 bp, 34 predicted proteins | sample AliMusrvi5mmetaG_FD_86154 | JGI IMG/M metagenome (GOLD analysis project Ga0118677, IMG submission 86154) | reverse complement strand
GATTCAACCAATAACTATGCCGCGAATCAGTTACTGACAAAACGTCTGCCGGAAGGAGTTGTTTTTATTGCTGACAGTCAGATTGTCGGAAGAGGACAAGCTTCCAGCAGTTGGGAAAGCGAGCCGAATAAGAATTTAACCTTCAGTATCCTTCTTTATCCCGATTTTTTGGCAATTAGCAGGCAATTTGAGCTTTCCAAGGCGATATCACTTGGTGTGGCCGATTTTCTGAATGGCCAGACTCAACGTGTCTCTATCAAATGGCCAAACGATATTTACCTTGAAAACAGGAAGGTGGCAGGAATATTAATAGAAAATTCGATTAGAATCAATAAAATATCTTCATCAATTATCGGCATTGGCCTGAATATCAATCAGCAAATGTTCCTAAGCGATGCCCCTAACCCGGTTTCTTTGAGTCAGATGACAGGCAAGACCTATAATCTGAACGAATCACTTTCGGACTTGTGCCTGAAAATAAATATTCGGTATAGTCAGCTATTCAATGGTGAATTCAATCGGATTGATCAGGATTATACCCAAATGTTATTCAGAAGAGGAACCTGGTCCCTTTATTCTGACGAAAATGGTGATTTTGAAGGAAAAATCTTAGGAGTCGATTCTATCGGTCGGTTACGGATTGAAACCAAATCCGGAAAAATCAATAACTATCAGTTTAAAGAGGTTTCATTTAGGCTGTAGACTTTTAGGCTGTAGACTTTTAGGCTATTTGTTTGCAGTAGTTTAGATATGTAGGCTTTAAATTGCCAGGCTTCAAAAAATATCAGAGAGAGTGTAACGAGCGATCTTTGTAAAAGGGCAATCGTCTTATACATAAAGGCGCAGTATACCGAAAAATTTGAATATTAATTCAGTTATTATCAGAAATCATATTCAGTTAAAAATTAGAGTCAAGAATACAGCAACTCATATTGCTCATTACGTACTTGATTTATTTGCGAATAAAGATACACTAAAATCAAACCTAAGATCAAACTCCCAGACCTATAGCCTAACAGCCTACAGCCTAATGGCCTACAGCCTATCCTTCGAACTGCATCTTACTAAGTGCATCGACAATATGATCAACTCCATCCTTCAGATGTTTTCCGACAAGCATTTTAATCATTGGATTCAAATCTGCATGCAGGGTAACTCTGACTTTACAATTGCTTACGTCAACCGGTAAAAGCTGGATCCAGCAATTCACCTGAAAAGGAAGAGATTGGTTCCCGGTTAGCTTAATGAGTTTGGATGGTTCACGCTCAACAATCTGAACCCCAATATTACCAATTGGGTTGATTGAAAAGCTGCATTCATCAGCTGTTGCCCTAAAGTTATCAAGTTTTATATCCGGTGTATTCGGATATTGATTTTTTATCTCTTCCAACCGGTTTGGTTCAAAAAGCGGCTCCAGATTCTTCAGGTTCGAGAGATGGTTATACACAGACTCCTGAGGTGAAGCAATAAATTTTACTTCACTGATATACTTTTCAATTCCCATATTCCGGTTATTAAACGAAGATCAATCTTACCTATTTTCCCCAGGTTTCAGGACTTTTTCTCCAGTTATTCAGGCTCTCAAGTTGTGAATCGGTAATATCACCTGAGTCATAGGCCAGTTTAAGAAGAATATTGTAATTACTCAGGGTTGTAAGTTCGATATTAGCATCCTCGAAATTTTGAGTTGCCAGTGGAAAATTATAGGTGAAAATTGCCAGCATACCAAGAACTTCGGCACCAAAATTGCGAATTGCCTCTGCTGCACTAATCGAGCTTCCTCCTGTTGAAATAAGGTCTTCAATAATTACCACTTTGGTACCCGGCTGAATATCACCTTCAATAAGATTTTCAAGTCCATGTCCTTTGGGTTTTGACCTGACGTAAATAAATGGAAGTTGCAATGCTTCAGCGACTAAGACTCCATGTGCGATGGCTCCTGTAGCTACGCCGGCAATTGCTTCCGCATTGGGATATTTTTCCTGAATCAGTTTCACAAACTGACTGCAGATAAAAGTTCTGGTTTCAGGAAATGAGAGGACCTTTCGGTTATCGCAATAAATAGGAGATTTCCATCCGGATGCCCAGGTAAAGGGAATATTGGGCTGTATTTTAATGGTATCAATCGCTAACAGACGTTTAGCTACCTCAATTTGAGCGTTTTCCATAATTTCTGTGACTTTTCAATTTTATGCAAAAATAAGAAGATTTTTGGCTTCAGGCTAATTAATTCTACGGCAATATCTTAATAAAACATTAAATTGAGATTATATCAAAACTGTAATCTTACAGAATTGAAATTTGTAATAGGCAGATATATAATAACATAATATGAGGGATGACTGAATTGCCTTTCATCTGAGATCTCCGGGTTTGAATTGACGTGGTTTATGTTTGAAATTGTAATCCCGTAATAATTTTAAAAATGCAGGTTCAAATCCGTGCGATGGGGAAGGAGCCTGCGAGAGGAGAAGGGTTCCTTCGGGGCCAATAAGGTAAAAGACGGGTGTAAATGAAGCATTATAGTTGACAATCAATTGATTTTGCCGGGATCCATTGAGTAATTCCCAGGAGTACATTTTTGTTTTCCAGAGGTTGGAAGCATGAGAGAAATCATCGTCAACTGCAACGGATACGACGGTCAGAATTTGCCGCAATCTTTTTTCAAGTGATACAATCGAGTCTGTTTCAACCCTGCAGTCTGAACTAGCGCTGTTAAAAAAGGAGAGATAGACAAACTTTCCCTTAAATTGATCAATTGAAACCATTTCCTTCTTCAAGTTGTAAAGATGTAAAATAGGCGCTTTTTCTCCTACTGCCAGGAGTTTAAGTTTATTCTTTACCTGCTCTGCAATTGGTTGAATTAGACGTGATAACGTTTCGGATTGCATCATTTCTATTGCTTCCAAAACTCCTTCCTTTGAAAAACTGGAGGTATAATAACTTTCATACAAGCCTTTTAGTACTACCAATCCGGCAAATTCCTTTTTAAACCCTTTTGTTTCAAAAAAGGCAACGAGACTATTATAATCTCCCGAATTAATGAAGGTGGTAATCTTCCTGTTCTGAGTATCCTGTGATTGCTTCCTCAGAAAATCGGTAAAGAGTAGTTCGAAAGCTCTTTGGTAAGCCGGATGACCCGGGTGGATGGATTGAGTGGCGAAATATTTCTGAATTACGGGATCTTCATTTTTCTGATATACAGCAAATTCCAATTCGGCAAAAGTATATTTCTTTAAAGTTGTAAAATAGGGGTTCTGAATGGAAGCGTACTTTTTTTCGAGTCGGTCAATAATTTCATTGGCTACCTCTTTAGATTGCTGCCGATAAATCGGTGTTGTATTTTTAATGGTTTCAAGGTTATAATCGGTCAGAAATGAGCGAACTGCAAAATTCAGATCAATATTGTCCAGACCAGGCAATCCAAACCAATAGGGTGTTGGTTTGAAGTAGATACTATGGGCCTCTGCGGAAGTTCTTGGAGAAAAAGGGGGAAGTGCCACCTGATAATTTTTCCCCGGTTCGACGACCATCGTTCCGCAGAATTTCTCAAGGTCGGAGTAGATTTCTGTTGTTTCATTGACAGGGAGAAGGAGCGAAAAGGCTCCGTCACTGGCAACTTTTGTGGTGGCTAACTCTTGTTTCTGATGAAGAATCGGATCGGTTATGGTATAAAATGAGATCTCTTTGGTCGCGTAATCGGCCGCTTTGCCATATATTAATATCATCTGGGCGTTAAGCTGAACTGTGATAAGAGCGAGAATCATCACAGATAAAATCTTTTTCATCATTAATTGCATTGGATTTTATTCGTCATAGAATTCCGAAATATCCAAACAGGTTGGGAGAAACTGCGACGCGTCACCCTTATGGCGCAGAATATCTCTGACAATTGTCGAAGATATTGAGGTTGTCTCTGGGGTTGTCAGTAAAAAGACTGTTTCTACTTCAGGATACATCCTTTTATTAATCTGGGCAATAGCTCGTTCATATTCAAAATCGGAAGAAGTTCGCAACCCTCTCAAAATATACTGGGCATGGACTCTTTTACAGTAATCGACGGTCAATCCATCATACTTGCCTACCTTTATCTTCGGCTCGTTTTCGAATACCCGCTTTATCCATTCTTTCCTTTTTGCCAGAGGGTAATATGGTTTCTTATCTGAGTTGTAACCGATCATGACGATGATTTCATCAAACATAGGCAATGCACGTCTGATAATTGACTCATGTCCCAGAGTAAATGGGTCAAAGGAACCCGGAAATATCGCAATTCTGTCCATATCAAATGAATTATCTTACAAATCTAATAAGAAAATTGGGAGAATTAGACAATTAGGTAATTAGGCTATTAGACTATGAGGTTATTAAAAATGATTAACTTTAATTACTGGTGTTATATTTGGCAGCTTGCATTTGGCTGTTGGCGTTGAGCCTGAAGGCATGTAACTAATTGGCTCTTATTCTTAATCCTGGTCTGTGTAATACGACTGTCTTCAGGATAAAACCCGCCAGCAGCCAGTTGTTAATTGCCAGCTGCTTCATTAGCAATGATATATACTGAATGTACCGTCCGTCATAAAACTGAAAATTCCAACATATATCAGTTTAAAAAACGTATTTTTTTGTTTTCTTTACACTACCAGTAGAAATCAAGATGACAGAGCGCGATATTATTGGAATTTTTGGGAAGATGAATTCCGGGAAGAGTTCTCTGATGAACCTTCTTACCCAACAGGAGACTTCCATTGTCGATCCTACACCCGGTACGACTACGGATACAAAAATTACCCTGGCAGAAATTCATGGACTTGGGCCTGCGAAAATTATGGATACTGCAGGTTTTGATGAGCAGCTTCAGCTGGGCGATAAGAAGCGGAAAAAAAGCATTGCGGCATTAAAGGAGTGCGATCTTGTTTTATTAGTGATCGATCCATCCACTTCAGACTTTGAACCTGAACAATCCATTGTTTCAGAAGCCCGGAAGCTGGATAAGCAAATTATAACCGTGTATAATCTTTTCAGGGAAAGTGACCGGAAAAATGTCCCTGAGAGTGAGGGTATGATTGATAAATTGGGAAGCTACCCTAAAATTATTTTAAATGCCCTGGACATCGGGTATCGCCAGCCGTTACTCGAAACGGTACTGAACAATTACATCCCCAGAAATCTGACGGTTGAGCTTTTACCTTTTGTGGAACCGGGCGAATTCTATATCCTGAATATTCCGATGGATGAAGAGACTCCTCCGGGCAGATATCTGCGTCCCCAGGCTATGGCCGAAGAGTATATTACCCGGCATTGGGCATTCCCGGTTTCCTACCGGATGAATCTGACCAAAGCCAGGGCAGGTGATCCTGCAGAACGGGCAAGATGGAACGACTTCATAAATAACTTCACAAGAAGGCCGAAAGCCATTATTACCGACTCTCAGGCCATGGATATCATGAAAGATTGGGCACCGGACGACATGGCTTTAACGACCTTTTCGATCATGATGATCAACTATATGAGCCGGGGAAGGCTATCGGAATTTGTGAACGGAATCATGGCACTAAATACGCTGAAACCCGGAGACCATATCTTAATAGCCGAAGCCTGCAATCACTCCCGGATCAAGGAGGACATTGGTACGGTTCAAATCCCAAAACTTCTGCGGAAATTTTATCCGGATATTCTGATTGATCATGCCTTTGGGCGGGAATTTGTGGATGATCTCGATATTCAGCACTTTAAACTGGTGATTCATTGCGGCGGATGCATGATATCGAATCAACGCATGGTGGCCCGGCTTCGGGATCTTAATTCCACCGGCGTACCAATCACCAATTACGGTATTTTTCTCTCTTTTATGCAAGGAGAAAAAACCCTTGAAAGGGTGATTCGGCCATGGATAAATTATTGAATGATAATGATCTACACTTTGGACCGCGGACTCAGAAAATAAGTTCAAACTGGAAAGTGAAAAATGCAAAAATTAAATTGTCTCTACTCTATGAGAAATGTCTCAGTGAAACTTAATTTGAACTTTGAATTTGAACCTTTCATTTTGAAATTTTAATTATTAAATATCATATTATGACCAATTTGCTGAATGAGGAAACCGCTCTTATCCTGATTGATCTTCAAAAAGGATTTGACAATATCGAATTTTGGGGAGGCAGCCGGAACAACCCGGAGGCCGAGGGAAACGCGGCCAAATTATTGGAATTATGGAGGGAGCATTCTTTACCTGTCTTTCATATTCAGCATTGCTCTACAAATCCCAATTCGCTTCTTGCTGTCGGAAATCCCGGGAATGATTTTAAGGAGATGGTTTTACCTCGTCCGGGAGAGACCATTATCCGGAAAAATGTAAACAGTGCTTTTATCGGCACCGATCTGAAACAGCAACTCGAAAAATCGGGAATAAGGAAAGTTGTGATTATTGGCCTTACTACCGACCAATGTGTTTCGACATCAGTTCGAATGGCCGCAAATTATGGCTTCGAAACCTATGTCGTTTACGATGCGACTGCAACCTTCAACAAAAAAGGATTCAAAGGAGAAGAATACTCTGCGGAACTGATTCACAACACGGCAATGGCAAGTCTGAATGGTGAATTTGCGACCATTATCAAGACTTATCAGTTATTTTTTTAAACAGCAATTCTTATATTTCTTTCCTGATCCGCAGCGACACAGATCGTTTCTTCCGACATTATTGAAGATATTGGCAAGCATTGGATTTTCCTGGTCGAAAAGCTGTTCCGCACTTTTATAATGGGCTTTCCATTCACCCCGCTGATGATGATAACAGCCAGGCTCATGGGTCTCATCATCAAATAATTCCAGTGCATATTGAAGCTCCTCACGAATAAGGTTTTCGTTGGTCCCCTTTTGAGTATACTGAAGGAATGATTCGTGGAGTTTTTGCACCTCACCACGGCATGAATATAGCCGCCGTTCAGCCACGTGTAAGGCCAGCAAAGGTTTCCAGCCGGTATCGGGATGACTTAGCAGTCGTGAGATCTGGTCTCCATGGGTCGTGTTATCAGCAAAATAGATTGAATCATAAAGGAAAAGATAGGGGGCATTGCTTTTCTTTGACACCTGCTTTTCGACGGCGTCAAGAAAGGAAGTCACCTTTTCGGGATATCTTTCTGAAAGCATTCCCACCAGAAAAAGACCCTGCTCATCAAGTAAATCCCAGTCTGGAGAATCCGGGGTGGTAAAAAGATTGATCACCGAAGGGACCATCCGTTTCGAAGCGTGTGTCTCAGCCAGTATCGCATACCACAACGGGAGATTGGGCAGACTCTGATTCAGCATTGTAACGCGTTCATCATAGGCATTATCCAGATGAAAGATGATCTTGTTCTCAATGTCTTCATCATATGGAAGTGCGGATAAAAATTCAAGTGCCTCAAATGGAACCCCAAAAATCCGGGAATGGAGAATTGCCAATGCTTCAGTTTTTGTCATGTTTTTTTATTTTGGGTGCAAAGATACGGGTTATCTGCAGAGAATTATTGAAACAATAATTTTCCTGACCCTAAAGACAAAGGGCATTCCGGACAAATAATCTCAATAGAATTGTTCCATTTTACAATTATTTAATTCTATGATAAACAAATTTATATAAATATTTGTCATCTTTGTACCACAATTCTAGTGGATTAATGTCGGACTCTTTGAATGAAGAAACTATTATCCATATCGTTTGCACTGCTCATCCTCCTTGCGGGGATGCATATTTCAATAGCCACCCATTATTGCGGTGATAAGATCTCTGCAACCAAATTCTCTGTTTCGGGTGAATTGGCATCTTGTGGTATGGAAGGTTCAATTGAAAAATGTTCTTTCCCAGTAAAACTGAAAGGGACCAGTTGCTGTAAGGATAAACTTGCGGCGTTTGTTGTTGATACTAATTATAATCCGACTTTTTCTGTATTTAAGGCATTCTCTCAAAATCTTTTACAGATTTTTATTCTTCCTGCATTTCTTACAAACCAGTCACAAACCAGTTTAAAACTTATTTGCACAAATGTGAGTCCGCCCGGGCATTTTCAGGTGAGCGATGTGAGCTTGCCCTACATTTGTGTATTCAGAAATTGATTTTTAATGTTTTTTACCATTTTGACAGAAAGGTGGCTGACGCTTTTTTGTCAATAGATTCTTATTGCCATTACAAAAACATTAAAAATTAATCTCTTATATCATGAAAACTGTAAAAATTATTCTATTTGCCTTATTGACAATCGTTTTAAGTACAACTTCCAATGGCCAGATGCATGACCATTCCAAAATAGCAGCTACAAAAACCGAAAAACTCAAAGTTTCTGGGAATTGTGAATCGTGTAAAGCCCGCATTGAGAAAGCCGCCAAACTCGATGGCGTCTCAAAAGCCGAATGGGATATCCCGAGTAAGATGCTTGCGGTTACCTATGATCCTTCGAAAACCAATCTCGATCTGATCAGCAAGAAAATAGCTGCGGCCGGACACGACACCGAAAAGTTAAAAGCCGACGAAAAGGCGTATGCCGGTTTGCCTGGCTGCTGCAAGTACCGGTAAACAATAAATGTGCTAAAGTGCAAATGTGGCAATTTGATAATGCTACAATTTTTAGGTAATAATTAAGATTGAATAATTGAATGTTCCATAATTTAAGTGCAGAATTGATGTGTTCTCTGATATTCAGTTATTTATGTCAATTTCCTGACATGGATATCAGAACTGCAATCCTTTACCTCTAAATTGTCTCATTATCTCATTATCTCATTGCCTCATTATCTCATTGCCTCATTATCTCATTGCCTCATTAGCACATTGTCTCATTAGCACATTGTCTCATTACCTTTCATCTTACTTCAATTTCATGTTTAACAGACTTGTCAGATATTTTCTTGAAAACAGGCTGATTACCTTTATTTTCCTGATCACCTTTGTGGTGTTGGGAATGGTTTACATGCCGTTTAACTGGAAGCCGGACCTCTTTCCACGTGATCCTATTGCGGTAGACGCTATCCCTGATATCGGTGAAAATCAGCAGATTGTGGCCACTGAATGGATGGGGCGTTCACCCAAAGACATTCAGGACCAGGTGACCTATCCATTAACTACGGCACTTCTGGGAATTCCGGGTGTTCAAACGGTGCGAAGTACATCCATGTTTGGGATGTCGTTCATCTATATTATTTTTAAGGATAACATTGAATTTTACTGGAGTCGCTCCCGAATCCTCGAAAAGCTGAATTCGCTTCCATCGGGCACCTTACCTGTTGGTGTTCAGCCAACCCTGGGCCCTGATGCCACGGCGTTGGGTCAGATTTACTGGTACACGCTCGAGGGTCGTGACCCGAAAACCGGTCAGCCAAGCGGAGGGTGGAATCCGCAGGAATTGCGAAGTATTCAGGATTTCTATGTAAAATATGGCCTGGCAACGGCTGAAGGGGTTTCTGAAGTGGCATCAGTAGGTGGATTTATTAAGGAATACCAGATAGACCTTAATCCTGAAGCGCTCAAAGCTTTTAAAGTTTCCGTTATGGATGTCATGAATGCGGTCCGGAAAAGCAACCTGGATGTCGGGGCGGAGACCATGGAGCTGAATAATGTGGAATATATCATCCGTGGATTGGGCTATGTGAAAAACCTCAGTGATCTTGAGGTTTCCGTTGTGGCAGTCCGGAATAATGTACCGGTGAGGATAAAAGATGTTGCCCATGTGAACTTTGGACCCGCTACCCGTCGTGGCGGACTTGACAGGGGTGGTGCTGAAGCAGTCGGGGCCGTAGTGGTGGCCCGGTATGGATCGAATCCCATGGAGGTAATCAATAATGTAAAAGACAAAATCAAAGAGATTGAAGGTGCCCTTCCACAGAAAACCTTGCCTGATGGCTCGGTTTCCAAAGTCACGATTGTCCCTTTCTATGACCGGACAGGACTCATTAAAGAGACCATTGGCACGCTGGAATCAGCCCTTTCGCATGAGATACTTATCAGCATCATTGTCATCATTATCCTGGTAATGAATCTGCGGGCATCGCTGATTGTCGCCGGATTATTGCCGATCGGGGTATTAATGACCTTCATTCTGATGCGACTTTTTGGAGTCGAAGCCAATATTGTGGCGCTTTCGGGTATTGCAATTGCCATCGGGGTGATGGTTGATATCGGGATTGTGGATGTGGAGAATATTCTGCGCCATTTGGAAATGCCCGAAAATAAAGGAATCCGCGGAAAACAACTAATCGCCATGATTTATAAGGCAACAACCGAAGTGCGGGATGCTGTTGTAACTTCTATCGCTACAACAATAGTCAGTTTCCTACCAGTGTTCGCCATGGAGGCAGCTGAAGGAAAGCTGTTCCATCCATTGGCTTTTACCAAGACTTTTGCCTTGCTGGCAGCATTTATCCTCGGGATCGTGGTCTTGCCAACCCTCACTTACCTTTTCTTTTCAGTCAGGATTGATACCAAAAGAATACGTAAGATCTGGAATGGTTTATTGATGATCCTTGGTTTATTATTTGTTGTTTTCTGGCATACCTGGCCGGCGATGGCTCTGGTAGCAATAGGAATCAATAACCTGTTGGATTTCCGCTGGCCTGAGCAACGAAAGGAATTTCCGAACCAGATCAATATCGGAATTACTGTTCTTGTGGCCTCGTGGTACCTCACAAAGGAGTGGCTTCCGCTGGGTGCTCACAACAATATAGTCATTAACTTTCTGTTTGTAGCCGGAATAATTGCTGTTATCCTGACAGCATTGATGGCTATGGTTAGCTATTATGAACTAATTATTCGCTGGGCACTGGCAAACAAACGTAAGTTCCTGATTATACCTGCAGTTACCTTGCTCTTTGGAATTCTGGTCTGGCTCGGATTTGATCGGACTTTTGGTTTAATGGCTTCCGGGGCTGAAAAACTGGGTTGGAAGAGTATTCGTCAGAGTGCTTTCTGGCAGACACCCGGAAGAACGTTTCCCGGAACAGGGAAAGAGTTCATGCCATCGCTGAATGAAGGCTCATTCCTTTTGATGCCAACCAGCATGCCTCATTCGAGCATTGAAAAAAATCTGCAATATATCGAAACACTCGATAAAAGGCTCTCTGCGATTCCGGAAGTTGATGTGGCTGTCGGCAAGTGGGGACGCGTAAACTCTGCGCTCGACCCAGCTCCGGTTCAGATGTTTGAAAATACCATTAACTACCGTCCGGAATATATTCTTGATGAGAATGGGCAACGTGAAAAGTTTAAAGTGGACAGGGATGGAAATTTTGTAATGAATATCCGGGAAATCCGAAATACGATAGAAACAAATGGAAATGGAGAAGTTGAAATAAATAGAAATAAAGTTTATATTGAAAGTCTTAAAGAAGTTAGGTATATTAAAGATAAAGAGGCGTTTTTGGTTAATATTGATAATCAGTCATATGTAATCAATAAGCCATATATCAATATTCCTGCCAATATCTCCCAATTTCAATTCATTTCCCCCAATTTCAATGTCTTTCAATCTATCTCCGCCAATTTCCATCCGTTTCTTATTAAAGATGATAACGGAGATTATTTCCGTCAGTGGAGGCCCGGGATAAAATCACCCGATGATATCTGGAAGGAGATCGTGAAGGTGACCAATATCCCAGGGCTCACTTCGGCGCCAAAACTTCAGCCTATCGAAACCCGTCTTGTGATGCTTTCAACAGGAATGCGGGCTCCCATAGGGTTGAAAGTTTACGGTCCGGACCTTGAAACCATCGAGAAGGCAGGTTTACAGCTTGAGCAGGCCTTAAAGGAAGTTCCCTCGGTGAATGCCGCCTCTGTTTTTTATGACCGGGCAGTTGGAGCTCCATATCTTGAAATTAAACTAAATCGCGAGTCGATGGCGCGCTACGGCATGACGGTCAGCGATATTCAGGAAGTTCTTCAGGTGGCCGTAGGTGGCATGGCACTCACCTCGTCGGTCGAAGGGCGTGAACGGTTCCCGATCAGGGTTCGCTATGCCCGCGAATTACGCGACAATCCAGACGATATTAAACGGATCCTTATTCCGGCTGCAACTGGAGTACAGGTTCCGCTGGGTGAGATTGCCGATATCGATTATACACGCGGAGCACAGATGATCCGAAGTGAAAACACGTTTCTTAACGGCTATATCATTTTCGATAAAAACGAAGGGAAAGCTGAAGTTGATGTGGTGGAAGAAGCCGCTAAAGTTCTAAAACAGAAGATATCCTCGGGTCAGCTCACCCTCGCACCGGGAGTTTCCTACAGATTTGCAGGCAATTACGAACACCAGTTAAGAGCCACAAAAAGATTGGCAATTGTGATCCCCATAAGTTTACTCCTTATTTTGTTTCTCCTTTATTTTCAATTCCGCACGGTAACAGCTTCATTGATACATTTTTCAGGGGTATTTGTAGCCTTCGCGGGCGGATTTATCATGCTTTGGCTTTACGGACAAGGGTGGTTTATGAATTTCGCGGTTGCCGGTGTCAATCTTCGGGACCTGTTCCAGATGCACCCCATAAACCTGAGTGTGGCAGTTTGGGTAGGGTTTATTGCGCTGTTTGGAATTGCCACCAACGATGGGGTGATCATGGGAACCTATATTCACCAGGTTTTTGAAGCCCGGAAACCCGGTACCGTCGATGAAGTCCGTGAGGCTGTTGTTGCTGCCGGATTAAAACGCGTCAGACCTGCCATGATGACAACAGCGGTGGCCGTGATCGCCCTTTTGCCGGTTTTATCCTCCTCCGGAAAGGGATCAGATATTATGATTCCCATGGCAATCCCTATGTTTGGAGGTATGGTAATCCAGGTGATGACAGTATTTGTCGTTCCGCTATTTCAGGCAATGTGGAGGGAAAGTGAAGTAAGAAGAAATAACTGAATTGAAATAAAGGAAATAAATTGAAATACTTTGAAATGAAATAGGGAAATAAATAGAAATTCTTTGGAAGCAGTATTGATGTAAATTGACTTTACTTTCTTTAAATTTAAGCTGTTACAGAGTATTTACTAAAAAACTTAACAGCATGGAAAATCACCAATACATCGAATTAAAGGATCTGGAAGTTTATCAATTATCCAGAAAGTTATCCGCAACTGAACAATTTTATTACCGTTACCACTAAAAAAGGGAGGGAAAATCATGATAAATCATAAAAACAAAATATTTCTACTAATTTCAATTAGTTTCCTTTTATCTGTTTCTGCCTATTCCCAGGATTCTTTATTCTATTACCTGAATATAGCTTGCAAAAATAATCCGGCGGTATTGCAGAAATTCAATGAATACAAGGCTTCACTGCAGAAAATTCCCCAGGTTGGCAGTCTGCCCGATCCTGAGCTAAGCACAGGTGTTTTTCTTAGCCCAATGGAACTGGTTGCCGGTAAGCAGGTTGCTGACATTCGGTTAATGCAGATGTTCCCCTGGTTTGGGGTATTGAAAAATGCCAGGGATGAGATGAGTCTGATGGCGAAGGCAAAATATGAATCTTTCAGGGAATCGAGGCTTCAACTGTTTTACAGCGTTCAGCGGACGTGGAATGAACTTCAAAAGGTCCGGCAAACCATCCGGATTAATGAAGAGAACCTCAAAATACTGCAATCGCTTGAACGGCTTTCTGTGTCCCGATTTAAAGCGGCCCCGCCAATCGGCGGTTCATCTTCCGGCAGTCAGGTTTTTAAGGGAAATTCTGCCTCTCCTGTAACAGGGTCATCCGGAATGAACAGTATGGGTGGCAATCCGGAGGCCGTTACCAAAACCTCTGCACCTCCAATGCCTTCCAGCCCGATGGGCTCATCCGGAGGTTCCGGCCTGGCTGAAGTATACCGGATTCAGATGGAAATAGGGGAACTTGAAAACAACCTGAGCCTTTTAAAAAGTCAGCAACAGACTATTTCAGTAAGGTTTAACAGTTACCTGAACCGCTCTCCGAGGCTGGAAGTGAATGTTCCTGAAGTGTTGAGTGCAGATTCTCTGACAAATTCACTCTCAGCTGTTTCAGACAGTATGTTTCGCCAGAGTCCAATGCTTGAGATGTTGAGATACGAAGAACAATCGCTGGAGTCGCGCAAAAAAATGGTTTCACGAATGGGGTACCCGATGGTTGGTGTCGGATTGAATTATTCGGTCATTCAGAAAAATCAGATGCCAACCTCCGGCATGAATGGCAGCGATATGATTATGCCCATGATGACCATAACCCTTCCCATTTACCGGAAGAAATACAAGGCAATGCGGGAGGAAGTGAGCCTGTTGCAGGAATCGACAAAAAAAGGTATTCAGCAGACGGCCAATTCTTTACAAAACGAATACTATGAGGCGATTCAATTTTACCAGGATGCCCGGCGGCGCCTGAAGCTTTATCAGAATCAATCGGCACTGGCTGGCAAAACGCTGAATATCCTGATGAAAAGTTATTCGGCTTCAGGATCTGACCTGTCCGAATTGCTTCGGATCAGACAGCAAACCCTCGACTACGAGCTTAAACAAATTGAAGCAATAACCGATAATAACATGGCAATTGCCTGGTTGAAAAAATTAAGTTGTGGGGAGAGATGAAATATATAGAAATACATTGAAATAATGGGAAATGTGAAGAAATACGTTGAAATACATTGAAATACATTGAAATGAAGGGAAATAAGAAGAAATAATTTGAAATTAAGGGAAATGAGAAGAAATAAATTTTCCCCAATTTTCCCTTATACCTATTTATTTCCCGCTATTTCTACCTATTTCTATTTATATTATTTCCATTTAATTATCTTAAAATTAAAATCTTATGAAAAAAAAAATAGTATTGTACTTCGTGATCCTCATTCTGGGTATCTTCCTGGGATGGTTGTTTTTTCATGCTCCCCAAAGCGGCAATGAAAAGCATGATCACGTTGCGGAAGCTTTGAAATCCAAAATCTGGACCTGTGCGATGCATCCTCAAATCAGGATGGATAAGCCGGGGAAATGCCCGATTTGTGCAATGGACTTAATTCCGCTTAATCTGAATAACGGCATTGGGCAGGATGCTGGAGCTTTACACATGTCAAAAGAAGCCGTCCAGCTTGCAAATGTAATGACATCAGTGGTCTCTGCCCGGAACCCGGTAAAAGAGGTGCGTCTCTACGGCAAGGTGCAGGCTGATGAGCGGTTATTGCAAAACCAGGTAACCCACCTTACGGGGAGAATTGAGAAATTATTGGTCAATTTTACCGGTGAACCGGTTCGTAAAGGACAAAAACTCGCACAAATCTACTCTCCTGAACTGGTGACCGCCCAACAGGAATTACTCGAAGCGGTGAGATCGAAACAATCTCAACCTGAAATCTATGAAGCAGCCCGCGAAAAACTTCACCAATGGAAGTTGACCGATGAGCAAATTTCTGACCTCGAACATTCGGGTCAGGTTCAAACAAATATAGACATCCTATCCAATACCGGCGGCGTTGTTACTGCCAGGCGGGTAAATGTTGGAGATTATGTTAGCCAGGGTTCGGTTTTATACGAAATTTCCGACCTTTCGCGTGTGTGGTTGCTCTTTGATGCGTATGAAAGTGATCTTCCCTTTCTGAAAACCGGTGATAAGATTGATTTTATGATCCAGTCATTGCCCGAATCGTCCTTTTCGGGAATTGTGAAGTTTATCGATCCGGTAATCGACCCTGTTAACCGGGTGGCAAAAGTCCGTGTCGAGATTGGTAATCCAGGTGCAAAACTGAAACCAGAGATGTTTGCAACCGGCCTTTTAAAAGCAAATCTTCAGGAGTACCGAAATAAACTCGTAATTCCCCGGTCAGCTGTGCTATGGACCGGAAAACGCTCCATCGTTTATATCAGGGAGGCAAAAACAGACGAACCGGTCTTCAGCATTCGGGAGATTGAACTTGGTCCCGTCATTGGGGATAGCTATGTTGTTACGGATGGGTTAAAGGCGGGAGAGGAGATCGTTGTTCAGGGGGCTTTCAGCGTAGATGCAGCCTCTCAGCTCGAAGGTAAACCCAGTATGATGAATCAGAAAGAAAAAGTGATGCCCGAAGTTTCTGAAAATAGTATATTTGGTGTTTCAGGGAATTGTGATTTGTGCAAGGAACGTATTGAAAAAGCGGCAAAATCGGTTGATGGAGTTCAAAATGCCATTTGGGATATAAAGACTAAAAAAATCTGTGTAACCTATGCGAAATCCCGGACCACCTCTGAAACGATTCAGAAAGCGATTGGCGGTGTTGGTCATGATACTGAAAAATTCAAAGCGGCAGATAAAGCTTACAATCAACTTCCTGGTTGTTGCTTATACCGGAAATAGAATATAAAGGAATTGGATGCATTATTTTATTAAAAATATGGTTTGCAACCGGTGTATCATGGTGGTACAACAGGTTTTTGAAGAGCTGGGTAATCCTCCGGTTCACCTGTCTCTGGGTGATGTGGAAACTGCATTTTCATTTCAGGAGAATGAGGTTGAGGAACTTCGGTCAAAACTTCACCATTTCGGATTTGAGCTTATTGACGATATTCGAAGCCAGTTAATCGACAAAATCAAAACCATCATCATCGAAATGATCCGGTATAAGAAAGAGGAGCAAACCCGGGTCAACCACTCACGATACATTGAATCGAAGCTGATCCGCGATTACACTTACCTGAGTAACCTTTTTTCAGAAGTGACGGGAGTTACCATTGAGAAGTACATCATCAACCAGAAAATTGAACTAGTCAAGGAACTTTTGGTCTATGATGAACTTACTCTCAGCCAAATCGCTGATGAGCTTGGATATAGCAGTGTAGCTTATCTTTCGGCGCAATTTAAAAAAGTAACCGGCCTTACTCCGGGACATTTTAAACTGGTCAGGGACAATAAGCGCAAACCATTGGACGAGGTGTGACCTGTAAATTGTATAATCTATTCCCGGAATTGTATAACGAACTTCTGATCCAGGTATTTTAACTTTGCATCCAAATAAAAAGTTATGTCCACTACTGTCAGGAAAACTTACCCGGTTTCGGGATTGAGCTGTGCCTCTTGTGCCGCAAATGTTGAAAAAACGCTGAACAATCAACCGGGGGTGAAAAGCGCTTCGGTCAATTTTGCCTCCTCTACAGTTTGGGTCGAATATAATACCGAGGCTACCAGCCCGAATAGTCTTCGGAATGCCGTCCGGTCATCCGGTTATGATATTATTACCGATCAACAGGAGGCAACCCAGCAAGCAGAGGTGATTCTACGGGAATCAGAGATCCTGAAAAGAAAAACCTGGAGTGCAGCTACCCTCACACTTCCAATTGTGGTTCTGGGGATGTTTTTTATGGATCTCCCATATGCTAACTGGGTCATGCTGATACTCGCAACACCTGTCGTATTCTGGTTTGGCAGAGCCTTTTATGTCAATGCGTTCAAACAACTGAAGCACAGATCAACCAATATGGATACCCTGGTTGCTCTAAGCACCGGCATAGGTTATCTTTTTAGCCTGATTAATACTGTTTTCCCCCATTTTTTAATTACCGCTTCGGGTCATGCTCCGGTATATTTCGAAGCTTCAGCAGTTATTATTGTGTTTATTCTGCTTGGGAAGTTGCTTGAAGAGAAGGCTAAATCGAATACTTCTTCGGCAATTAAAAAACTAATGGGATTGCAGCCCGATTCGGTGACTCTGGTGGATAGATCAGGTACAGAAAGTATTATGCCGGTTTCCCAGGTTCAATTGAATGATCTCTTACGGGTTAAGCCGGGTGAACGCATTCCGGTTGACGGTGAGATTACGGAAGGCGGATCATTCGTTGACGAAAGTTCCATTACGGGAGAACCTGTACCGGTTGAAAAGCTTCCGGGCAGCAAAGTCTATGCCGGGACTATCAATCAAAGGGGGAGTTTTGTTTTCAAGGCTCAGAAAGTTGGGAGCGAGACTCTTCTGGCACGAATTATCCGGATGGTCCAGGAAGCCCAGGGGAGCAAGCCACCCGTTCAAAAACTGGTCGACAAGGTGGCTTCGGTTTTTGTACCAGTAGTGATCGGCTTATCGATAATCACTTTTATAACCTGGATGGTTTTCGGAGGAGTTCAGCCTTTGCCACAAGCCCTCCTTGCTATGGTTTCAGTATTGATTATTGCCTGTCCATGCGCGCTTGGCCTTGCAACACCTACAGCGATAATGGTGGGAATCGGTAAAGGGGCGGAACATGGAATTTTAATTAAAGATGCTGATGGATTGGAGTTGGCCCATAAGATAGATGTGCTCGTTTTAGATAAAACGGGCACAATCACCCAGGGAAAGCCTGCTGTAACCGATTGGATCTGGCATACAGACGACTTGTCGTTGTTAAGGCAGGTTGTCCTGAGTCTTGAATCTCAATCGGAACACCCATTGGCAGAGGCAATTGCGGTTGATTTGAGAAACGAAAAAGCAGATGCGGTTCCGGTTGCCGATTTTAAAAGCATTACAGGAAGAGGTGTAGCCGGATCTTGCCAGGGTATTAAATATTTCATTGGCAATGAGTTGCTGATGAGTGAATCGGGAATAAGTATCCCGGAGGAAGACAAAAAAATCGCGGTAGGACTGGAAAAGCAGTCAAAAACAGTCCTTTTTGTCGGGAAAAACGACCAGGTTCTGTCGGTTATTGCTATTGCAGACCCCATCAAGCCGTCGTCCATCAAGGCAATTCAACGGTTAAAAAGGAGTGGTATTGAAATTCACATGTTAACCGGAGACAATGAGCATACTGCAGGTTCAATTGCAGGGCAAACCGGAATCATCCATTATAAAGCCGGTTTACTGCCGGAGGATAAGGCCAACTACATCAGAGATCTTCAGCAACAAGGGAAGGTGGTAGCGATGGTGGGTGACGGTATCAATGATTCATTGGCCATGGCGCAGGCCGATGTGAGCATTGCGATGGGAAATGGATCGGATATTGCCATGGATGTTGCCAGGATGACCATTGTATCCTCCAATCTTGATACAATCTCTGCTGCTATTGAGCTCTCAAAACAAACGATCAGGACGATTAAACAGAACCTGTTCTGGGCATTTATCTACAATCTGATCGGGATTCCGATCGCGGCAGGGGTTCTCTATCCGTTCACCGGTTTTATGCTCAATCCTATGATTGCAGGAGGTGCTATGGCGCTAAGCTCAGTTTCCGTGGTGAGCAACTCACTTCGGCTCAAATTAAAAAAAATGAAGGTTAATCAATAAAATAATTAAACATGAAAACGTTAAAATTTAAGACCAATGTAAATTGCGGGGGATGTATCGCCACCGTAACACCCTATCTGAATAAGCTTTCCGGATTAGATAAGTGGAGTGTAGACACCACAAACCCGAATAAGATACTGACGGTGGAAACGGCTGATCTTGATCCTGTTGCGATTATTTGTGCATTAAAGGAGGCCGGGTATAAAGCGGAAATTATTATTTAACTATCGGTTCTCTTCATGAATTAGTGATGGCTTCACTTAAAGAGATAGTGATAGTTTCACTCAAAGTAAAGCTATCACTTATTTTTTTAAAAGAATACCCTGAAAGTTTCTGAACCTTCAGGGTATTCTGCAAGTATTGTATTATCCTGCAAATTTAGGCATTCCCGGTTGCTGTTTCAAGGCGTTTTAATATGCTGAAAATAAAGGTGGCAGATAACAGGCACATCACAACCAGTATTGAGAAGAACTGCCAAAGTTCAATTTTGTCCCAAAGCACGCCGATCAAGCCAGCTGCCAGGTTCCCGAACGCAGTTGCTCCAAGCCAGGCTCCCTGAGCCAATCCCTTGTATTTTGGTGGTGCCACTTTGGATACAAACGAAATTCCGATAGGGCTGAGAAAAAGTTCGGCCACAGTTAGTACCAGGTAGCAGTTTATGAGCCAAAAGGGTGAAACGAGATTCTCAGATCCGCCGCCATTGAGGTGTCCTGGTGAGGTAAGTCCCATGGAGGCCGCAATCAGCAGACCAAAACCAATCGCGGTAAAGAGCATTCCAAAACCAATCTTCTTTGGTGCTGAAGGTTCTTTCCCATTACTCCGTAACCAACTGAAAAATCCTATAATTACAGGGGTTAGGAAAACAATAAAAATCGGGTTGAATTGCTGAAATTTCTGCGGTGTGATGGTGTAATCACCGGTAAAAGAACTGATCATATACCAGGCAAGCGCTACACTGGCCATAAAAACCCCTCCACCGATTAATTTCAGATTGCGTCCTTTTCCAATGAAAACCAATATTGAGCCGATTATGGCAAAAAGCACGGGTAACAGTTGACTTAAGTCGAAAAGTACATAGGTGCTTGGTTTTACATGTCCAAGTTGGGTGTAGTCACGGGCAAAGATGGTCATGGTAAAGCCATTCTGATGGAAGGCCATCCAGAAGAAAATAACCACAAAGAAAACCAGTCCAAGAGCAATCAGCCGTTCGCGGGTTTGCTGAGGAGTAAGGACGATCATCTTGCTTTTCAGATCGTCTGATTTCGATTTCTGCTTTTCAGTAACGTCAGCCAGTTTGTAATATTTTTTAAATCCGATAAAAATCAGGAATGAAACAATCATACTTACAGCGGCAACTGCGAAACCGGCATTGTACGAGCTGGCGAGTGTTTCGATATAAGTTTTTGAAAATGTAGTCAAATCGGTAAAATGAGTCCCCATTTGTGCATGTGCCAGCTGGGTTAATTTGGTTATGTCCTCCAGTTTGCCATTCAGAAACTGATGCGCCATATGCGGAATAGAAGAATCGTAAGTGAGCCCTTTGCCTTTCAGAACCCAGTTTCCAACGGCTCCGGCAGCCGATGGTGCAAAGAACGCCCCGATATTAATACCCATATAGAATATATTGAAGGCATTGTCACGGTTTGAGCTGTATTTTGGGTCATCATACATGTTCCCGACTAGTGCCTGCAAATTTCCTTTGAAAAAACCCGTTCCAAGTGAGATGATCGCAAGGGCTGAATAAACTACTGCAATTCCCAGACCGGGCATTGCCAGAAGGGTATATCCCAAAAACATAATAACCAGACCCAGGGTTATTGTTCTTCCGTACCCCAGCACATTGTCTGCCACATATCCACCCAGAATGGGTAAGAAATAGATTCCAAACAGGAAACTGCCATATATTCCACCAGCTTCAGCAGTGGAAAAACCAAATTTAGCCTGAAGATAAAGCACAAAAATGGCCAGCATAGTGTAATATCCGAACCGCTCACCCATGTTGGCAAAAAAAGCTACCAATAGCCCTTTGGGATGTCCTTTAAGCATAAGATTATAGTTTTAAGGGGTTAAAATTCTCTAATTGCGGCAAATATAGCGAACTTTTTTGGAGCCCTGATCATGTCAAAATTTATGCTTGAGGACTAAAAATGAAATTGGGATAAAAAAAGGTTGTTCATCCATTTGTCAGGGATTTGGCTTCCGCCTTTTGTCCGCTGGCTGCCGGCCGGAACCTCCGGATAAATTTGCCAAATATCCTTAAAAGAATCTATAAAAGTATAGTTTTAAGCAGTGCATAATATCTGCCAGCCGCTAGTCGCCAGTTGCCAGCCACTAGTTGGCCGCAAGCCACCAGCTGCCCCAATATCTCATGACCACCAAAATAGATGAAACCCAGGTTATACCCACATCCTGAGAAATATGCTGCTTCTGGTTTGACATAAGCCCATTTCTTTGTAACTTTGAGTGATTCAACACAAAACGGCATGAAAATTTTTAGTACGGCACAAGTTTCTGAACTGGATAGGTATACCATTGTAAATGAGCCTATCGCATCCATCGATTTAATGGAGCGGGCGTCGGAAAAGCTGGCTGACTGGATCGGTGATCACTTTGATTTCAGTCAGCGAATGGCCTTTTTTGCCGGTCCGGGGAACAATGGGGGAGATGCCCTCGCAGTTGCCCGCATGCTCGCCTTAAAAAACTATCGGGTCGATGTATTTATTCCCGATGCTGAAAGCCGATACTCCGATTGTTTTCTGATAAATCTTGAGCGGTTAAAAGATCATTTGAATGTTTCAACTATCAATTGGTGGAACGATGATGATCCGCTTCCGGAACTTATCAGTTATTCGCTATTGGTGGATGGTCTTTTTGGGACAGGGTTAACCCGTCCGCTTTCGGGTTTTCCGGCACAGCTAGTCAAATACCTGAATCAATCAGGTATTCCGATTCTCTCGATCGATATTCCCTCGGGTTTGATGGGGGAAGATAATTGCAGTAATGATCCGGAGGCAATCATCCGGGCAACATATACCCTGACCTTTGAATTTCCTAAATTAAGCTTCTTATTTAAAGAAAATGAGCAATTTACAGGAAGATGGGAAGTTCTTCCAATCGGATTACATCCGGATGGAAAAAATCAAACGATAACACCCTGGTACTTTTCTGACCGCCAGACAATGGCTGAAATTCTGAAGCCAAGAGGAAAGTTTTCCCATAAAGGAACATATGGGCATGCACTATTGGTGGCAGGAAGCTATGGGAAAATAGGTGCTGCCATCCTCGTAGCCAAAGGTTGCCTCAGATCCGGTGTCGGACTGTTGACAGTTCATCTTCCGAAAACAGGGAACCAGATTATGCAGACGGCTATACCTGAAGCCATGGTCTCACTCGATGAGATGGAAAATATGATTTCTCGGGTAAAACTATCTGTGGCCTATCAGGCTGTAGGTATCGGACCAGGTATAGGGAAGGCTCCTGAAACAGTAAATGCCTTCAGAATGCTTTTGACAAACTATCAGGCCCCCATGGTCATAGATGCAGACGGGCTCAATATTCTCTCGGAAAATCCGGAAATGATTCAACTCATCCCCGCCAATTCGATTCTTACTCCGCATCCGTTAGAGTTTGAACGATTAGCGGGGAAAGCTGATTCCGATTCTGAAAGGATATCACTTTCCCGTAGATTTGCCCAAACGTATAATATTATATTGATCCTTAAAGGTGCATATACAGCCATGGCATTGCCAGATGGCAACTGCTGGTTCAATAGTACTGGTAATCCGGGCATGGGTACTGCTGGCAGCGGAGATGTATTGACCGGAATTTTGACCGGACTAATCGCCCAGGGTTATCAGCCCAATGAAGCTGCTTTGCTTGGAGTTTACCTTCACGGACTTTCGGGCGATATAGCTCTTGCCGGTTCGTCTGAAGAGGCCTTGCTGGCAGGTGATATTGCTGATCATTTGGGCATGGCTTTTTCCATACTGAAAAGTGATCTGAATTTTGGGAAAGCCAAAAAAAAGAGTCACTTTTGAATGGTCAGATTTTTTTGATGGTTTAACTAAAAATTAATGAGAATGAAACTGTTCGGAATTCTATTATTATCTGCTTTTACCCTTGCCGGAAGTTTTACCGGAACTGCGAAAGAGGACAAAAAGAAAGGGGCCAATGAACTGGGTGCTTTTCAGGGTGGGGTGATCTATTCACTTCCTCGCACAGGAATACGTATCCTGGCTGAAGTTTCGCAGGAGAAATTCTTTCATGGGCCATATTATGAATATGCATCAAAATATTTAGGGATAAAAAATGCCTCTTTTTCGGATGGTGAGAGCTGGAAAATCACTGATTTGAAATTGGAAACTTTCGGCACACCTGACCCTGCAGAAGTTCATAAAGCAAATGGAGCCATCGCTTCGATGGTAAGCCTTTCAGATGAGGGCGTTTTGCTCGGAATTAACAGTCCGGTTAAGGGAGACCCGACTAAGAATTATACTACGGACTTTACCCCGACTGTCGAGATCCCCCGTGAATTATGGTCAGAATTGTCTCTGCATTCGTTTCTGGAAAAGAAAGACTCCGTTAAACATTCAGGAGACAAGGTTAAATCTTTTGAAGAAAAGGCGGCCGAAGCTGCCCAGGATATTATGAAGCTACGAAAACGTAAAGCAATGTTACTGGCCGCCAAATATGATAAACTCCCTCCTGACGGTGAAGCTTATAAAGTGGTGGTTGATGAACTCAATAAAATTATAGCTAATTACGAAAGCCTTTTTATCGGAAAGACGTTTAGCGTTATGCATAAGTATGTATTTGAAGTGGTCCCTGATGCAAAAGCAAATAAAGCATTGGTGGCATTCAGGTTCTCAGCGGTCGCCGGAATTTTGCCTGAAAGTAATGTTTCCGGAAAACCAATATTGCTGGAGCTGGACCCAAATTCTGATCTTACGCACGCCATTGAACAGAAAGCTGTTACTGCTTTAGGGGAAACTTCGACAAATGGGCTGTTTTACAGAACTCCCGGCACTGTTGTAGCCCGATTACTCAACGGCAGCGATGTTCTTGCTCAGACGCGCCTTTCAATGGCCCAATTTGGGATTGTTTCCCCCTTTCCTGATGGACTATTAAATGGAGAATATTCTATTGAAATTCATCCTGTTACCGGGGCAATAAAACGAATTGGTAATTAATTTTAATTCAATGTGTAGAGACAAGGCATGCCTTGTCTCATTATTCAAGTCAATGAATATTTATAGAGACAAGGCATGCCTTGTCTCTACATTTTTTAATGATTTTCAAACAATATTATATCACCGGTTTTTAACTATATTGCCACACTAAAATCAATAATAATTTACCCTTTTTATCCATCCTTACCCATTTAAAATGCAAGAACTTAAAAAATCCCTTCGCGACTCGAAGTCAGCACGTTGGTTGATGCTTGGACTAGTGTCATTTACCATGATGTGTATGTATTATCTGACTGATGCCATGGCACCTTTACAGGAAAGGTTACAGGCCAGTTTATCATGGACGGCATCAGACTATGGTTTGTTTACCAGTGGTTATGGCTGGTTCAACGTGTTTTTGCTGATGCTGGTCTTCAGCGGGATGATCCTTGACAAAATGGGAGTCCGGTTCACCGGAATTTTAGCAATTGCTATCATGTTGATTGGGGGATTCATCAAATACCTTGCTATTTCAGGCCATTTTCATGGTATGTTTGAGTTCACCATTGGTTCCTGGCAAATGATTGCTCCAACCACAAAATCGGCGGTAGTGGCCGGATTTGGATTTGCCATTTTTGGCGTAGGATGTGAGATGTTTGGTATTGCTGCTAACAAGGCTGTTGTGCGCTGGTTCCGTGGAAAAGAGATGGCATTGGCCATTGGGCTTAACACTTCAACAGGTCGTATCGGAACAGCCTTGGCAATGTTTACCCCAATACCATTGATTAAGTTGACCGGTGATATCAGCATGCCTGTTATTGTTTCTCTTTTCCTCCTCGGAATTGGGATGCTCGTGTTTGTGCTGTTTACTTTCATGGATCGCCAGTTGGACCAGGAAGATGCTGATGCAGGGGTTCCTGATGATGAAGAGTTTAAGTTTGCAGATATTCTGGAAATAGGAAAAAACCGCGCGTTTTGGTACATTACGATCTTATGCGTTTTGTTTTATTCAGCCGTTTTCCCTTTTATTAAGTATGCGACAAATATGATTGTCCAGAAATTTGGAATTTCTGATTCCTTTGCAGGATATATTCCCGCTTTATTGCCATTCAGCGCATTACTGTTAACACCGGTTTTTGGCAGTATGTTCGACAAAAAGGGGAAAGGTGCAACGATCATGATCATTGGTTCTATTCTCCTGGTTTGCGTCCATTTATTGTTCTCGATTCCATCATTGAACAGCTTCCCGATCGCGATCGGTTTGGTGATGGTGTTGGGAATTGCCTTCTCCATGGTCCCGTCCGCGATGTGGCCATCGATTGCTAAAATTATTCCTGAGCACAAACTTGGAACAGCTTATGCCATGACATTCTGGGTTCAGAACTGGGGACTGATGGGTGTTCCCTTATTGATTGGAGTTGTACTGGATAAATATTGTATTACAGGGACTATCCATAAAATTGTTGATGGCAAAGATCAAGTTATAACTTTGTACAATTATACCATCCCGATGTTGATATTTGCCTGTTTTGGGGCATTGGCCATTGTATTTTCATTTTTATTGAAAAAGGAAGACCGTATTAAAGGGTATGAATTGGAATTGCCAAATATCGAACACCGAAAAACTACTGTATAATATTTAAAATCATAAAGTTATGAGTAATGAAATAGTTGGTCTTGAACCAAAGGCAGTTTGGGAAAATTTTTACAAACTGACCCAGGTCCCACGCCCCTCCAAAAAGGAGGAAAAAATCCAGGCGTTTATGGTGAATTTTGGAAAAAATCTTGGGCTGGTCACCGAAAAAGATAGTGTTGGAAATGTATTAATTCGTAAACCTGCCACCCCAGGCATGGAGAACCGAAAAGGGATTATTTTTCAGGGCCATCTCGATATGGTTCCTCAAAAGAATAATGGAACTGTCCACGATTTCGAGAATGATCCCATCGATGCCTGGATAGATGGAGAATGGGTTCGTGCCCGCGGAACCACCCTAGGTGCAGATAATGGTATGGGTGTTGCTTGCGCAATGACTGTCCTTGCTGCCAAAGATTTGGTACACGGACCTTTGGAGGCACTTTTTACCTGTGACGAAGAAACTGGCATGACCGGGGCTATGGGATTAAAACCCAATTGGCTGAAAGGCGAAATTTTGCTGAATATGGATTCTGAAGAAGAGGGCGAACTGTATGTGGGTTGTGCCGGCGGAGTCAATGCAGATATTGAATTCGAATATGATGAGGTTATTGTTCCTCAGGGAGTAACACCACTGAAACTGGTGATCTCCGGTTTGAGAGGAGGGCATTCCGGTCTTGAAATCAATCAGGGAAGAGGTAATGCCAATAAACTGATAATCCGTTTTTTAAAATATGCGACCAGGGAACTCGATGCCCGGCTTGCAGAAATTAATGGCGGAGGTATGAGGAATGCCATTCCACGTGAAGCGTATGCCGTTGTACTTGTCCCTGATGAAAATGTTGCACAATTGAAAAGTGCAGTTTCAAAATACCAATCTATCTACAAATATGAATTGGGTGCCATTGAACCAAACCTGAGCTTTACGATTAATGAAACCGAAATTCCCGAATCACTGATCGAAGAACGGGTGCAGGATGACCTTATCGACTCAGTATATGCCTGCCCGAACGGAGTAATCCGGATGAGTGATGCAATGGCAGGATTGGTTGAAACTTCGACAAATCTTTCGACCGTTAAATCCCGTAAAGGGGTGATTTTTGTGAAATGCTTGCTGCGAAGCTCTGTGGAATCAGCAAAAAATGATCTTGTCGAAATGGTTGATAGTGTTTTTGCATTGGGTGGCGCTATGGTGTCTTTCGATGGCGATTACCCGGGTTGGAAACCCAATATGAATTCGCCGATTCTGGCCTCAATGAAGGAGATTTATCAGAATAAATTTGGGAAGACTCCTGAAATTTTAGGAATCCATGCCGGATTGGAGTGCGGAATTCTTGGTGCTGCCTACCCGAATTGGGATATGATTTCATTCGGACCAACAATGCGCTCTCCTCATTCACCGGACGAGCGGCTTTTTATCCCTTCAGTGCAGAAATTCTGGGATTTTCTGGTTGAGGTATTAAAGAATTCACCATTGAAATAGGAAACCTTATTTATAATTCAAATTAGTCCCCGAAGGTTTCAAAAACCTTCGGGGTCTTTGCTTTTCCGGAGTGCTTCCAAAACCTTCGGGGTCTTTTGATATTAAACCTAAATGTGTATATTTGTAGTATTCCAAAGCTAAATTATAAAACATACTAAGTGACTGTTTGAAATTTATCTCCTGTATAGAAATTTAAGCAGTATCTCAAACCTATATTTTTCATATTCAATATGATAAAAAGTACCCTCTTTATCCTAATTTTCTTTCATGTTCTATTGATTACCGGGTATTCCCAGATCAAGAATATCGGGGTTCCGTTTATTCGAAATTACCCAAAAAGGGAATACAAGGCTGGCACCCAGAACTGGGGGATTGCTCAGGATCAGAAGGGATTTATGTATTTTGCAAATAATGAAGGGCTTTTGGTCTTCGATGGTGTAACCTGGCATTTATCTAAAATGCCGAATTCTTCCCTTACCCGTTCCGTTTATATCCATGAAACCGAAGGAATCTTTGTCGGGGCCTATAATGAGTTAGGTAAAATGGAATATGGAACTAACGGAAAGTTAGAATTTAAATCACTGAAAAAATATATTCCAGCTGATTCCCAGAATTTTGATGATATCTGGAACATCCACGATTTTAACGGAAAAATTATTTTCCAATCCTACTTTAAGGCATTCATTTTTGACAATGATTCTACCATGACAGTGCTTAAGGCACCTGTCAGATTTCAAAATTCCTTTAAAATCAGGGAAAAATTGTATTTTAATGATATTGAAACCGGGATGTATGAATTGTCAGGCGATAAACTCATTGAATTGCCGGGATGTCAAAGTCTGAGAGGGGAGGAGATTTGCTCCGTTCTGCCATTTTCTGAAGGGGATGAAGAGCTCATTTGCACATTAAACAAAGGTATCTTTGTATATGATGGCAAACAATTAAAAGAATGGAAAGTTCCTGTAAATGAATATCTTAGAAAAAATCAAATATTTTGTGCGACACTTATTCAGAATGGCAATTATGCTTTTGGTACCATAAAGGATGGAGCCATAATCGGTGACCCATTGGGTGAGATTGTTCAGATTATTGACAGAAATAAGGGATTACAAAATAATACTGTTCTTAAGATCTTTGCAGACCGTTCAGGCGATTTATGGTTAGGTCTGGACAATGGAATTGATTATATCAACATTAATTCTCCAATTACTTTTTTAAAGCAATCCGAAGAAATTGGTGCAGGATATACCTCATTCATCTTTAAAGGGAAGCTCTATCTGGGTACAAACCAGGGACTTTATGTTAAGAATTGGGCGAAAGGTGATCAGAATGGTATTGCCCGCATGATACCTGGAACCTCCGGACAGGTATGGTATCTTGGAGTTCATGATGGAATCTTGATTTGCGGTCATAATGTGGGTACATTTATTGTTGAAGGAGAATCAGCGCGTCAGATCAGTAATATTCCGGGAGGATGGAAATATCACACTTTAAAACGATTTCCCAACTATTTAGTCGGGGGGACCTACAGCGGTCTGATTTATTTTAAAAAGGAAAACGGTGCATGGAAATATGTTGACCGCATAAAGGGATTTAATGAGTCTTTCCGAATATTCGAAGAGGACAAAGAGGGCAATCTTTGGATGAGTCATGGATTCAAAGGTATTTTTAAAATAAGTTTAGGCTCTACTCTGGATCGTGTAAAATCATTTCGGTATTATACCACCAGGGATGGATTACCTACCAACTACAACCTCAATGTTTTTCAAATCAAAGATCAAATTGTTTTTGCTACCAACGTAGGAATATTTAATTATAACGCTCAAAATGACCGATTTGAAAAATCAGTCTATTTTAATCAGCTGTTTAATCCAGTTGTTGACTTTACCTACCTTAAAGAGGATGAAAATGGGAATATTTGGTATATTGCCTGGTTAAACTCAACCCATAAAGCCGGAGTTTTTCGAATCCAGGAGGATGGGACTTTCAAACAAGTTAGTGCCTCGTTCATTTTATTAAATGGTAAATTTATCAGTGGTTTTGAATCGATCTACCCCTATTCCAGTGACCATCTATTTCTGAGTACCGAGGATGGTTTTGTTCACTATTCCTCCACTGCCCATTTCAGTTATAATCCTGAATTTTCGGCCTTTATCACACAGGCGATTGCGCTAAACCTGGACAGTACCTTTTATTATGGAAATTCTTACCATCCTGCAAAAGGCCAACCTCTTCAAAAATACGTGTTTAAGTATGCAAAGAATGCCTTTAAGTTCTATTTTGCTTCCCCGATATATGACAATTCCGGAAGTGTAGAATATAGTTTTAAATTATCCGGATTAAATAACGATTGGAGCAGTTGGAGTAGTTCCGCAACTGTTGAATTTGCCCTTTTACCTGAAGGAGACTATGGATTAAGTGTCAAGGCTAGAAATTCTCTGGGAGTAGAAAGTAGAAGTGACGAACTTCTGTTTACAGTAAAACCCCCCTGGTACAGATCCGGAATTGCATACTTCTTTTATATCCTGGTTATCCTGATTCTTGTAATATTCTCTATTTGGTTATTTATTAGAAGATTAGAGATATCCCGGCGGAAAGAGCGATTGAAACATCTCCGTGCGTACCGGCAAAAAGAGAGTGATTACATTCAACAAGCGGCGTTAGCGGAAAAAAAGATTATTAAGCTGAAAAATGAGAAGTTGAAGAATGAAATGATCCACCGGGATAAGGAACTGGCTAATCAAACCATGGATCTGATCCATAAAAACAAGTTTTTGGCCAAAATTAAGGAGGATCTTGAAAAGATTAAAACATCAACGTCTGACGAAACTTTGAAAGGAAAGATCTTATCCCTGATCGGAAGGATTAGTAAGGATGTTGATCATAATAAACAATGGGAAGTTTTTGAGACGGCATTTGATGAGGTACACGAAGATTTTCTCGTCCGGCTCAAGGGGCGGTATCCATCGCTGACTCCCAATGAACTCCGATTATGTGCTTACCTGCGGATGAATATCTCAACCAAAGAGATCGCACCATTGATGAATATATCTATTCGTGGCGTCGAGATTTGCCGTTACCGGGTGCGCAAAAAATTGAATATCGACCGTGATACCAATTTGACAAGCTTGCTAATTGATTTGTGATTAAAATTGATTTTGTTCTAAATGGATCATAAATACCAAAATTTCATCAGGCTAATTAGCCGGTTATTCGAATCCAACTAAGATGCTGACCTCTAAAATCGATTAACGTTTATTAACATCTCAGGTTTCTTAACCCTCTTTAATCCGTAAATATTCAGTTGTAGTACTATTTTTATCTTAAAGTGTATTTTTTAATGATTCTAATTAACGTATAAATAACAGTATATTAAATTTATACATAAATTATGATGTATTATTGATGTATTTAAAAATACGGCTTGATGTATTTATGTTGTAGAAAAATCATTTTATTTTTGAAATGTTATAACTTATTTTGCGACATAAAGTTTAATGTATGATTAATTAATTGCGAATTAATATTAATAAATCATAAAATTTTTCGTATATTCAAACTTAAATCTTCAATTAACATTTCTAAAATTCAATTAAAATTTATGAAAAAAACAATTTTAGTTCTTTTAATCAGCGTATGCTCATTGTTCGGGTACGGACAGAGTATACAAGTAAAAGGGGTTGTTTCTTCTGCCGATGATGGACAGCCGATCCCTGGAGTAGGTGTTGTTCTAAAAGGGACAACCACCGGTATTACTACTAGTATTGACGGGGCTTATTCCTTGACAGTTCCCGCCAATGGTACTTTGGTATTTTCATTTGTGGGGATGAAGTCTCAGGAGGTGCAGGTGAATCACCGGACCGTAATTAATGTAAAACTAACTTCCTCCTCAGAGAATATTGATGAGGTTATTGTAGTAGGTTATGGTACTCAAAAGAAAAGTGTAGTAACCGGAGCTATTTCTACGGTGAAAGCATCTGATCTTGAAAACATGCCTACTCCACGCGTGGAAGATGCACTTAAAGGGAGAACCTCCGGTGTTACTGTTGCGTCAAGTTCAGGTCAACCTGGATCAGATGCTACCGTAAGCATCCGTGGTATCACTTCCATAAATTATGTATCTCCTCTGTATGTTGTTGACGGAGTTCCTGTCGTTGTTGGGGGAATTGATTATTTGAATCAGTCAGACATTGAATCCATCGAAGTATTAAAGGATGCAGCATCTGCTGCAATCTATGGTACACAGGCTGCAGGTGGTGTTATTCTGGTTACAACCAAAAAAGGTAAAGTGGGTACTATGAAAGTCAATTACAATGGATATGATGGTACACAAGCTCCTGAAAATACATTGAGACTCGTAAATGCTACCCAGTATGCAACCTTAAGAAATGAATCTTCATTTGCTGCCGGTCGCGGGATAATTTTCAATAATCCACAATCTCTTGGCGCAGGGACCAACTGGCAAAAAGTTATTTTCAATAATAATGCTATGGTTCAAAACCATAATTTGAGTTTTAGCGGTGGTACTGATAAGTCAACCTACTTTGCTTCGTTTGGCTATTTTGAACAGGATGGTATTGCTTCTACAGCAATTTCCGGTTACAAAAGGTTTACCGCCCGTTTAAATTCAGCGCATAAAATGAAACCATGGCTGAACTTCGGAAATAACATCTCTTATTCCCATATTAAGAGTAAAGGTATTTCGGCCAACGATTATTTTGGCGCTCCTTTAGCTTCAGCTGTCAACCTTGACCCGGTAACTCCGCTGGTGATCACCGATGCAAATGTATTAGCGACTGAACCCTATCATTCTCATTCTGCCTCACTTGTACGGGATGCAAACGGAAATCCTTATGGAATTTCCAGCTATGTAGGCCAGGAAATGTCAAACCCTGCTGCTTTTGCCCAGACACAAATGGGTAATTATGGATGGAGTGACAATATTGTTGGGAATGTTTACCTGGAACTTACACCTATTAAAGGTCTGAGAATCAAAACAAGTATTGGCGCAAAACTGGCTTTCTGGGGTTATGCTTCCTATACGCCGGTCTATTTCCTGAGTAACACCATCTCAAATCTGACTCAGAACTCTTATAGCCGCACCCAAAACAGAGCTGTAGATTGGACCTGGACAAATACCGCTGACTATAATCGCTCATTTGGCAAACATAATTTGAACTTATTGATAGGTACAGAAGCCAGGGATGAAAGTGATGTGAATATGATTGGTGCTACTTATTTAGGAATACCTGCCACGAGTTTCGGCACGGCATCCATGAATTTTTCAATTCCAGTTGCTAACCGTCAGGCCTGGGGATCTGAAAATCAACCTTATAAATTATCGTCCCTCTTTTCTCGTCTAACCTACGACTATGATGGAAAATACATGTTTACCGGTATCATTCGCCGGGATGGATCTTCCCATTTTGGTAGTAACAATGTATACGGATATTTCCCATCAGCATCCTTTGGCTGGATAGCTTCGAGAGAAGATTTCTGGACAAAAAACGATGCAGTTAATTTATTGAAAATCAGGGCAGGATATGGTGTAAACGGGAACGATAACCTTTCTCCTTTCCTTTATACTTCAACTATCGGAGCTTTGGGTGGATATGCTTTTGGAAACACGATCAACAGTACTCCGCTTACCGGTTATGGTCCGGGTGCACCTGCCAATCCAAACTTGAAATGGGAGCAGACCAGTCAGATAAACTTCGGAGTTGATGCAATTCTGTTCAAAGATTTCACAGTTACAGCTGAAGTATTCAAAAAGACAACCACCGGAATGTTGATGTCAGTTACTCTGCCAGGTTATGTGGGAGCTTCAGCCAGTCCATGGGGAAATGTTGCTTCAATGTATAATAAAGGGATTGAATTAGACTTGGGTTATACTAAAAAGTTCGGTGAGATTTCAGTTGGCGTAAAAGCTAATGGATCATTTATACAGAACAAGGTCACCAATATCGGATCTAATGCCTACCTGACCAATGCCACCATGCAGTCGAGTGCCTATGAAGTGAGCCGCAAAACAGTAGGTCAGCCGGTCAATGAATTTTACGGATTTAAAAATGCCGGTATTTTCCAGACTCAGGCCGATGTGAATAATTATGTCAGCAAATCAGGAACAATGATTCAGCCCAATGCCAAGCCTGGTGATTTCAAGTGGGTGGATACAAACGGTGATGGTGTGATTACTGAGAAAGACCGGCAATATCTTGGAAACCCAACCCCTGATTTTACTTATGGCATTACCGCTAATGTCGCATACAAGGGATTTGATTTGGTCATATTTGGACAAGGTGTTTCCGGAAATAAGATTTTCCAGCAGTTACGCCGTCTGGATATTATCGGAGCTAATTATATGAATAAAGCAATGGGTCGCTGGACTGGACCGGGTACCTCAAACACCTTTGCACGGCTATCTGACGATGATCCAAACAATAACTTCTCCTATCCAAGTACTTTCTATCTGGAAAGTGGAGCTTATTTCAGAATTAAGACTTTACAACTTGGATACACGTTACCTAAAGCACTTATGAGTCACGCGCAAATTGAAAAATGCAGGATCTATGTAAGTGGTAACAACCTGCTTACTCTAACGAAATATACCGGATTTGATCCTGAAATCGGTGGCAGCCAGGGTATTTACAGTATCGACCGTGGCGTTTATCCACAAGCACGGTCTTTCATGGTAGGAATTGATCTCACGTTTTAGTCACTTAAAAATTTAGATACAATGAAAATAAAATTTCTATTTTATACATTAGTCTTTGCAGGCTTAATTATTCTGGGTACCTCCTGCAAAAAGAGCTTTCTATCGGTTCAACCGATTGCCTTGTCACTGGAATCAAATTATTACCAGACTCCTGAACAGGCATTTAATGGCCTCGTTGCTATTTACGATGCTGTAGCCCCCGAAGCCGGATATGGACTAAACTGGTATGCCAATAAACTGGGTCCGTTAAACAGTGCTGCAGACGAATGTTATGCAGGCGGTGGTAGCTCAACCGATATGCAGAGTTACCAGGATTGGAATAATTATAATCTTTCTGCAGCAACAGGTCCTTCTGAGTTATTCTGGGATATGGATTATGCAGGCGTTTACAGGGCAAATCTTTTAATTGTCAAACTGGCAAAGCCTATTACCGGCTTAAGTTCCGATTTGCAAAACAGGTATATTGCGGAAGCTAAAGTTTTAAGGGCCTATTTCTATTTTGAGCTGGAACGGTTGTTTAAAAACATCGTCCTTATGACAACTCCAATTACAACCGCCGAAACCTATACTCAGGTTCAGGCTAAACCGGCTGATGTTTATGCTCAGATCGAAAAGGACCTGACTGAAGCTATTCCTGCATTACCGGCAACAGTCGTAACCGCCGAGGACGGAAGAATCACCTCTGGAGCAGCTACTGCTATGCTCGGAAAGGTATATCTTTATGAGGCAAAATGGACTGACGCTGCTTCAGCACTAAATAAGGTGAATACCTCTGGTGTTTATTCGCTGATGCCCAATTATAAGGACATCTTTAGCCCTGCCCATAAATTCAATTCAGAATCGATCTTCGAAATTGTGCATACCAATGCAGAGGCATCCTGGTGGGGACCTAGCGATTTCAGGGGAAATGTCTATTGTACCATGGTTGGTCCAAGAAGTTATTCTGCCGGACCTGGTGCGGATGCGGATCATACCTACTATTCAGGCTGGTCTTTCAATCCGATAACCAAAGCTTTTGCTGTATCTATGCAAGGTGATCCTCGTTATCCATATACCGTTGCTGATCTGGATGGCCTCAAAGCCCTTGGCCAAGCTAGCTACCAGGCTGGTTTTATGAATACGGGATTTTTCGAACAGAAATGGTGTGCACAATTGAGATGGCTGGCCCCTACAGGTCAGGATGTTTTGAATTGGCCCAATGATGTTATCGAAATCCGTCTGGCTGACACCTACCTTATGGAAGCAGAAGCTTCAGTACAGGCAGGCGTAACAGGTCGTGCACAGATCCTTCTGGATGCTGTAAGGGCTCGGGTAGGTCTATCCTCAGTACCTGCCACATTGGATAATATTTATGAAGAACGCAGATTGGAGCTGGCAACCGAAGGTCACCGCTGGTTTGACCTGGTTCGTACAGGCAGAGCTGCTACTGTTCTGGCATCTAAAGGTTTCGTGGCGGGAACCAACGAAATTTTGCCTATTCCTTTGACCAGTATGAACAATACCAAACTTGTTCAAAACCCGGGTTATAATTAAGTTTTTAATAAAATAACTGATTAAAAAGTTTTTATATGAAAAATAAGATATTAAAATCAATAAATTTCGGGGTAATAGCGCTCTTGTTAATAAGCGTTACGCTCATCTATAGCTGTAAAAAAGAAAAAGTAAATACTTTGGGAGCAGTACCAACCGCCAGTCAGGTTCTGATCCAAAAAACAGCAGGTGTCGATGCCAACCACTGGGTTTTGAAAAATGTGTCAACAACCACCGGTATAGCTTACTGGGACTTAGGTAACGGTTCTGTACTTTCCGGAGATTCTGTAGTCGCTTTCTACCCGGATGTAGATACCTATACCATTGCCTTAACATTGGTAACCAGTGGGGGTATGGCTTCGTCATCAATTTCACATTCGCAAACCACGCCCGATCCGAAAGCAGGTAATTTAGTGAAAGGCGGCAAATTGGCAACTGACGCAGATATTGCACAATGGACTATTCAACGAATTAACGATAATGTTAATTCAACTATAGTGTTTGCAAATGGTTGGGCTACGGTTACTAATGTGGCTGAGTCCTGGGGACAGCTTGCAATTTATCAGCCAATTCAGGTAGTTGCCGGTCAGAAATACAAGGTCGATTTAAGTTTTAAAACCGCCGGTGTGAATAATGGTTGGTTCAAGATTTATGCCTGCCTAACCCAACCTACACAAATGGTTGAATATACTGGTGCTATTGCAGTAACTGAGATCGCTATCTGGGGTAATGTTGGTGCAAAATCAGGACTTTTATCGAATATCTTTAATCCAACTGCAGGGATTGCGAGCGGTGATATAGTTACCTTTACCACAAGCGGAACTATTTGGCTTGAAATTCAAGCCGGAGCTGAGAATTTGATGGGTGGTGTTTCTTTTACAAATATTCAGTTCAGAGGGGTTCAATAAGTAATTTAAAACAGCCTATTATAAATTTATTTTAGGCTGTTTTTTTATTACATTAAAAACTCAGTGATTAATTCTGCTTTTATATAATTTTTAAATAGCCGGTCATTTCCACAGATTGGCCGGCTATTTTTATCTTAATCCACAGCCCACATGAATCTTTTACGGGGAATTTCCCTAATCGCAATTATAGCAATTCTTTATTGTTCCTGCAGCAAATCGAAAACACCGGTTACTCCGGTACCGAACCCTACCTTACCAACACTTTCAATACTTGATATTTCTCATAACAGAGATAATAAGATTGCTACAGCTTTTCGGTTTTTTATTAGTGTGTCATCTGCAAGTGACAAAGATATTAAGGTCAATTATGCAACATCGGATAGTACAGCAAAAAGCGGTATCGACTATACGATGGCTTCAGGTACATTGACTATTCCGGCAAGTCAAACCCTCGGTTATGTGGATGTTACTATGTCTGGTGACAGTTTGCGTCAGCCCGATCAGACCTTTTACCTGACCATCAGTAATCCGGTGAATGCCACTATAAAGGGTTCTCCCAAAGCAATTGGTACGATCACAACTAATGGAACCTATTATCCAAGCGATAGTGAAGGCTATTACTCGCCATCATCTTATCCCGGGTATACTTTAGCGTGGAGTGATGAGTTCAACGATGCTGCAATCAATACAAACAACTGGAATTTCGATATAGGGGGCAGTGGATGGGGAAATCATGAACTTGAATATTATACCAATAGTCCAAATAATGCCTATCTGTCTAATGGAAAATTGGTGATTGAAGCCAGACAGGAAACCATAGGTAACAATAATTACACCTCTGCCAGGATGAATACATCCGGAAAGCAATCCTTTAAATACGGAAGAATTGATATGCGTGCTAAAATTCCGGTATCACACGGCATGTGGCCAGCTTTATGGATGTTGGGAACAAATATTGCCACTACGCCTTGGCCAGGTTGCGGAGAAACAGATATTATGGAATTAATCGGCAGCTCACCTAACAGAGTGGTCGGTTCAATTCACTGGGCTCAGGCAGATGGTTCGTCAGGCACCGTCAATAACGCATATTTTTTAAGTTCAGGTGATTTTTCACTGCAATTCCATGTATTTAGTCTGGTCTGGCAAATGAATTATGTCCAAATTATCGTCGATGGTATTCCATACATGACAGCGACCAATAGCAGTGTAACTTCCGGCACCTGGCCATTTAATGCCCCATTCTTCTTTATTTTTAATGTGGCTGTCGGAGGTGACTGGCCAGGTTCGCCTGATGCAACTACCATATTCCCGCAACGAATGTATGTCGATTATGTAAGGGTATTTCAATAGCAGGGAAGAGTAATTGGGTGTGGTTATGTAAAACGTATTTAACAACTAAAAATAATGTTACCAAGGCAACTGGTCTTTTGCATCTTCTTAACAATTGTGATTCCCTGGATTGGGTTAATTTCAAAAGCTCAGCTCGCTTATCCTGATTACACAATACCCATATCTGATGATATTCCTCAGAAAAAGAGTACTGCTGAGAAATCAAAATTCTCCAAATTGGTATGGTCTGACGAGTTCAATAACCCTGGTTTGCCTGACACTACCAAATGGAGCTATGCGATAGGTACCGGTTGCCCTCAAAACTGCGGATGGGGAAACAATGAATTGGAATATTACACCAGCAGGCCTGAAAATGGTATTGTTGAGGGAGGTGTGTTAAAACTTAAGGCAATTAAAGAGCATTACCTTGGAACAGGATACACCAGTGCCAAATTACAAACAAAGAATAAGTTTGCATTTACCTATGGCAAAGTTGAGGTGAGAGCCAAGCTTCCGTCGGGCGTCGGAACCTGGCCTGCTATCTGGATGTTGGGGGATCTCCCTGGTTATGGCTCCTGGCCTGCCTGTGGTGAAATTGATATCATGGAGCACCGGGGTTCCGAATTAAATAAAATATTTGGCACATTCCATTATCCGGGAAGATCAGGGGGAAATGCGGATGGCGGGAATACCGTAATATCAAATGCTCTAAACCAATTTCATACTTATACTTTGGTGTGGGCCCCATCTTATCTGAAAATTTATGTGGATAAGTTGCTATTTCATTCGGTGAAAAATTCGGAAAGTACCCCTTTTAACCATGATTTTTATCTCATACTGAATCTGGCGATGGGAGGACTCTTCGGAGGGGAAGTAGATCCGGCTTTCACCCACGCAACCATGGAAGTGGATTACATCAGGGTATATCAATAAACTAATCATAACCAATTCTACACTGTTTTTTATGCAAAAACAAAAAAGCTCGATCGTACTAATTGCTTTGATCATCGCAATGGGTGGTTTTTTAATGGGTTTTGATGCCTCAGTGATATCTGGGGTAATAAAATTTATTGAGCCTGAGTTTCATCTCTCTAAAATTGAGCTGGGATGGTCGGTGGCCTCCCTGTCATTGGCAGCAACTGCCGCTATGATGTTTGCCGGTCCTGTCAGTGACCGTTTTGGAAGACGGATCGTATTGAAATATGCTGCATTATTGTATGCCTTCTCAGCATTACTTTCGGCGGTGGCTCCGACTTTTATAATTTTGGTGATTGCCCGTATGATTGCCGGGGTTGGAGTAGGAACTTCCTTAATATTGGCTCCAATGTATATCGCCGAAATATCTCCTGCAGAGAAACGAGGTAAATTAGTCTCTTTTAATCAGCTAAATATTGTCGTTGGAATTTCGGCAGCATTTTTTACCAATTATCTGATTATTCATTTATCCCAGTCTGATGCCTCCTGGGTCCATTCTTTAAGAATCAGGGAATTCAACTGGAGATGGATGCTTGGAATTGAGTTTTTCCCGGCAGCACTCTACTTTTTTCTTTTGTTAATCGTTCCCCAAAGCCCACGATGGTTGATTATGAAAGGAAGATTTGAGGAAGCTTTGAATATCATGAAACGATTGGGTGACGAAGAGACTGCGATCAAAGTAGTTGCAGAAATTCAGCAGAGTGTTGAATTGGAGAAAACCTTACAGGAAACCAAAACAAAAGAAAAGGTCTCATTCAGAGAGTTGTTTGTTCCGGCAATGAGACTGGTCCTGATCATCGGGATTGTGATCTCCGTTTTACAGCAGATAACGGGGATCAATTCTGTATTCTTTTATGCCCCAATGATTTTTGAGCAGTCAGGTATTGGAACCAATGCAGCATTTATCCAGGCAATCCTTGTCGGCCTCATAAATGTCGTATTTACTATCCTTGCTATGGTCCTGATTGACAGATTAGGAAGAAAACCATTGCTCGCTTTTGGAATCAGCGGAATTGCATTAAGTATGTTCTTGTTAGCCTACGGTTTTAATGCAGCTACTTATACCTTGACTGATGCAACCGTTTCAAAATTACCCGCGACGATTAATGTTACCCAACTTGGTCCGCTGAAAAATAAAACTTTTAACAGCGATACCCAATATAAGAACGAGGTAACTGCCGCTATTGGAGCTGATATGGAAAAGAAATATGAATCGGAGTTCATTGCAGCTGCTATAAAAATGAATCCAACGCTGATTCTGATTGGAATTCTGGGGTTTGTTGCCTCATTTGCTGTTTCTCTGGGACCTGTAATGTGGGTACTGTTTTCTGAGCTTTTCCCAAATCATATCCGGGGTTTGGCGATCTCTTTTGTCGGTTTCCTGAATTCAGCGGTCAGTTTTATGGTTCAGCTGATATTTCCCTGGGAATTGGCCAAATTAGGGAGTACCGGCACTTTCCTTTTGTATGGAGTCTTCGCTTTTGTGGGTCTGTTGCTAATGATGAAATTATTGCCTGAAACAAAAGGAAAATCGCTGGAAGAACTGGAAGCCATTTTGGTAAAATAGGTCTTCATTTTTTTGAAATACTTTATATAGAAAACCGTTTTATGTTATATCGAATAATACATAAGGGAGTAACTGCAGTTTTGTTTGCTTTTTCACTTCTTACTTTAGCTGTAGTTATTCATAGTTGCGTCGGTCAAAATGAACGCAAGATGGAAACTCCTACTCTAACGGTTGAGGCAGAGTCTTATATCAGTAACTCGGGGAATATCGATATTATAAATGAGAAGAAGAATGTAGTTTCGGTACAAACTAAGGATAACGATTCCTGGCTTTGTTACAAAATCAATATTCCTGTGACAGGCAGATACAACATCCGGTTATATGCAAAAAATTCTTCTGAGAAACAGGCTGTCTGCTGGATCGAAGATAATATTGACAACATCGACGGCCGGGTTTATAATGTTAGCGGGAATATGCTTATTGGTGGAAAAGGTTCAGATTATCCGGGTTTTGTACAAAAGGATGGTGCACAATTGGCCCCTTCAACACATTTTATTAAACTTCATATTGAAAAGGGAGCAGTGATTTTTGATAAACTGACCTTTACAATGATCAGAGAGCATGAGTCTTCCCCGGTCATCAGTTATTCAAAGACAGATGGTAAAGATTGGCAGCTTGTTTGGAATGATGAATTTAATGGTTTGGGATTGCCCGATCCGACCAAATGGATTTATGATACCGCAGGAAATGCAGCCAGCTGGGGAAATAATGAAGCACAGTGTTATACAATAGGCAGAAAAGAAAATGCCAAAGTCGAAAATGGGAGCTTAGCCATTACTGCAATCAAAGAAGATTTAGAGGGAAAGAAATATACTTCGGCACGGTTAATTTCGAAAACTGCATGGCAATATGGACGAATCGAAGTTCGGGCCAAACTACCTAAAGGACGCGGAACCTGGCCCGCCATCTGGATGATGCCCGGTGGGTGGTCGTTCAAAGATGGCAATTGGCCTGAAGTTGGAGAAATTGACATTCTGGAACATGTTGGGTATGACTTAAATGTTATTCATGCATCGGCCCATTCAAAAGATTATCAGTGGCAGGCTGGAAACCAAAAAACAGGGGTCATCACGGTCCCCGGTGCCACTGAAAACTTTCACAACTACATCCTGGAATGGTCTTCGGAAATACTGAAAGTCTATGTTGACGACAGTTGCTATTTCACCTACAAAAATGAAGGATTTGGTGAAACTAAATGGCCATACAATAAACCGTTCTATCTTATATTAAATTTGGCCATTGGCGGCGCATGGGGAAGCGTCAAGGGTATTGATGATGCGGCTTTTCCTCAGACTATGTACGTTGACTATGTCCGGATTTATCAGAAAAAATAATCTAAATACAGATGAACCAAAAAACCATTTATTTGGGAAATGCGGTGGTAAACTGCAGCAGACACGAAGTTAAAGGTGAATTTATAGAAATTCAAAACGAGAAATTCTATAGGATCAGCAACTATAACAACATGCCTGATTTCTTTATGTCTATTGTTAGCGATTCAGATCACTGGATGTATATTTCGAGTAATGGTTCGCTGTCAGCTGGAAGGAAGGATCGTAATAATGCATTGTTTCCCTATTATACCGTTGACAAAATTCATGATTACAGGGGTCTGACAGGAAGTAAATCCTATATGCTGGTTGGTAAAAATGAAAAATCATACCTCTGGGAGCCATTTTCAGTGGAGTCTGAAAAAATTTATGCGATAGAAAGGAATCTGTACAAAAGCATTTATGGCAATAAAATCATCTTCGAAGAACTTAATCTGGATCTGGGAATAGGTTTTCAATATGGTTGGTATAATAGCGAGAAATTTGGGTTTATCAAAAAATCGGTAATCAGCAATCTCCTTGAAGAAGAAGTAACCATCGACATCCTCGATGGAATTAAGAACATCCTCCCTTGTGGCATCGATTACGATTTTCAGAATACATACAGCAATTTACTGGACGCCTATAAAAAGTCGGAGTTGCTTGAGGACACACGGCTCGGTTTATATCTGCTGAGCTCAATTCCTATTGACCGCCCCGAGCCGAGTGAATCCCTTAAGGCTACAACCGTTTGGTCATGTGGGCTTAACAACGATGCGAAAATCCTTATTTCAGATGTGCAGGTCGAAAACTTCAAAAAAGGGGAGCCTGTTGAAATTGAAACCGACATTAGGGCAAGGAGGGGTGCATACTATACCGGTCAGAATTTCACGCTTGAAAAAGATGCCCGCAGAGAATGGATGATGATTGCCGAGATTAACCAAGGAAGCGGTGCTGTTTCAAATCTCAATTTCAGCATAAAAAACACCATGGACATTGAGAAATTGGTTAGTGCAGATATCGAACAGGGAACAGTAAACCTTAAAAAAATTGCCTCCAAGGCAGACGGATTGCAGGTGGGAGATGACCAATTGTGTTCTGCCCGCCATTTTTCGAACACCCTTTTTAATGTTATGAGGGGTGGGATATTCACTAATAACTACAAGATTGACTCGACAGATTTCAGACTATTTGTTTCGCAAATTAACAAAGAGGCTGGCAGGGAAAGAAAAACCTGGCTCGACCAGCTGCCTGCTGAAATTAATTATTCCGAACTGATTAAACTGGCTGAAAGCACTGCGGACCCTGTCCTGATACGGATTTGTTATGAATACCTGTCGCTCACTTTTAGTCGCCGCCATGGCGATCCAAGCCGTCCATGGAATCAGTTCTCGATTGAAACAAAGAATGAAGACGGCTCTGTAAAATTGAATTATCAGGGAAACTGGCGCGATATTTTTCAAAACTGGGAAGCGCTCACCATTTCCTATCCCGAATTTCTGGAAGGTATGATCACCAAATTCGTAAATGCTTCCACAGCTGACGGTTATAATCCATACCGGATCACACGCGAAGGGATCGACTGGGAATGTCCTGATCCGCACGATCCCTGGGCTTATATTGGTTATTGGGGTGATCATCAGATTATTTACCTTCAGAAATTCCTTGAGTTATCTGACGAATTTCATCCGGGTAAGCTCGATTTATTTCTGGAGAAAGAGCTCTTTGTTTTTGCCAATGTTCCCTACCGGATAAAGTCATACTCCGAAATCGTTAAAAATCCGAAGGAGACTATTGTGTTTGATTTTTCCCTAAACGATAAGATCAAGGAACTGACCAGACAAACCGGGGCAGACGGACGCCTGCTACGAAACAGCAACGGTGAAATCTACCGGGTTAACCTGACCGAAAAAATCCTGATTACCCTATTGGCCAAGCTCTGCAATTTTATTCCTGAAGCCGGTATCTGGCTTACTACCCAGCGTCCGGAATGGAACGATGCCAACAACGCCCTCGTGGGTAACGGCACTTCAATGGTTACACTTTATTATTTAAGGCGGTTCCTGAAGTTCTGGGCCAAACGGTTCAACGAATCCAACCTTCAGGAACTAATTATTTCAGAAGAGGTTAAGGCATTATTCGATAAGGTATTCACCCTTTTAACAGAAAATGCAGCCCTGACCGAATCCGGGTTTTCAAATACCCAAAGACGTCGTTTTGCCGATTATCTGGGTGAAGCAGGATCCGATTACCGAAACTCTGTTTATCAGAAATCTTTCTCAGGCACAAAAAAGGTTATTCAAATTAAAACGTTGGTTGAATTTATGGAGCTTGGTATCAAATTTATGGATCAGTCCATCAGAGTCAACAAACGGGAGGATGGGCTTTACCACGCTTATAACCTGATCTCATTATCAGACCAAAGTATTTCAATCCGTCATTTGTACGAAATGCTCGAAGGGCAGGTGGCAGTTTTAAGTTCCGGATACTTATCGGTTCAGGAAAGCCTGGATATTTTGAATTCATTGAAAAAGAGTGCTTTATTCCGTCGGGATCAATATAGTTATTTGCTTTACCCCAACCGCCAATTACCGTTATTCATCCAGAAAAATAATATCCCGGCCGGCAAGGTCAACGAATCGAAATTGCTCAGTCAATTAATTGCGGATGCCGATTTATCCATTCTAAGTAAAGATGATTTGGGTAACTACCATTTTAACGGATCATTCCGGAATGCCGGGATGATGGGAAATGCATTGAACCAACTTGATCAGACTAAATATGCAACACTACTTTCAGAAGAAAAGGAAATGATTCAGTCTTTGTTCGTTGAGCTCTTTGATCATCAGTCGTTTACCGGCCGTTCAGGAGCATTCTACGGTTATGAAGGATTAGGAAGCATTTACTGGCACATGGTTTCCAAACTTTTACTTGCCGTACAGGAGTGTTTTTTCAGAGGAGTTGATGATGGAGCCGATCCGGTAATTATTGGCAAATTAAAAGATCACTATTATGAAATTAAGGCAGGCATCGGTTTGTATAAATCACCGGAATTGTATGGGGCATTTCCCACAGATGCTTATTCGCATACCCCCGCTAATGCCGGTGCACAGCAGCCGGGCATGACCGGACAGGTGAAGGAGGACTTTGTATCCCGGATGCACGAAATCGGAATACATGTCCAAAATGGGGAAATAGTTTTTAATTTTTCATTATTCAATACCAATGAATTGGTGAGGAAGGAAAGTGTATTTGAGTTTTTTGAACTGAATGGGGAGAATCAGCAAATTGTCCTTGTGAAAGGTCAGTTTGGATTTACTTTTTGTCAGGTTCCCGTCGTCTACACCCCATCGAACAACGATAAAATAGTCATAACCTTTCATGATGGGAAACAGGTTTCAATTTCGGGTCATATGATTAACAGGGAATTGAGTAACCGGATATTTCAACGCACCGGAGAATTGGTCATGCTGGAAGTCTCGTTCATAGATTTAAGAAAGTAGACAGGTTCAAATCCTGATTAATAAAGGCGAATTTCAAAATATTGTTTAACGGGGAGAATACACTGTTTACTTACAATGAACTTTTCCCAAAATATAGATAAGTCAAAACTAAAAACGAAACAAATGGCTCATTTTAAAACAGCTCCGGAGGATATGGTCCCTTTTGGACAAAAAATTGCTTTTGGTTCAGGTCACCTTGCGAACCAGTTATTTCCGGCTGCTTTGGGTGTATTTATGATTATTCTGATTTTGGCATTGAAAATGAATCCGTTACTAGCCGGTTTACTGGCTGCACTTCCCCGCCTTCTGGATGCAATAATCGATCCGATCATGGGTTATATTTCCGATAACACCCGTTCACGCTGGGGAAGAAGAAAACCCTATATCTTTTTGGGAAGCATTATTACCGGTTTAACCTTTATGGTCATGTGGCAATTGTATCCTGAAAACTCCCAGGTGTATAACTTCTTTTATTTTTTAAGCTTATCCATGCTTTTTTATGTGGGTTATACCATTTTTGCAGCACCTCTTATCGGTTTGGGTTATGAAATGAGTTCCGATTATCATGAGCGGACCAGACTGATGGCCGTCTCTCAGTGGATGGGCCAGATTGCATGGATGATCGCCCCATGGTTCTGGGTAATCATTTACGATCAGCGGTTTTACCATACAGCTCCCGAAGGGGCGCGAAACCTTTCTCTCTGGGTTGGAGGATTATGTATGATTCTTGGAATACTACCTGCTCTGTTTTGTAAAGAGTTAGTTTTACCCGAAACAACCGGAAAATCGAAGTTGTCCTGGAAAGATATTGCTGCCAATACGAAAGAATTTTTTGGAGCAATAAAGCAAACCGTTACCTGCAAACCCTTTCTTAAATTATGCGGAGCCACTTTCCTGATTTTTAATGGCTTTCAAACGATTGCTCAATTTGCATTTTTTATCATTATCTTCTACCTGTTCAAGGGTAATACCGGTGCTGCAGGGCAATGGCCGGCCTGGTTTGGAACCATTAGTGCTGTGGCAACTGCTATTTTGGTAATTCCCGTAATTACTTTTATTTCCCAAAAAATCGGCAAGAAAAATGCGTTTATTGTGGCTACATTAATTTCCATGATTGGATATGTATTAAAATGGTGGGGCTTTAATCCGGCAAATCCCTGGTTAATGTTTTTGCCAATCCCTTTCCTCTCCTTTGGTATTGGTGGTCTGTTTACCTTAATGATGTCAATGACTGCGGACGTTTGCGATTTGGATGAATTGAATAACGGCACCCGCCGTGAGGGTACTTTTGGAGCAGTTTACTGGTGGATGGTGAAACTGGGAACTGCCGTTGCGTTACTAACAAGTGGTGCAGTGTTAAACTGGGTTGGATTTGACCAGAACGCAACAGTGCAAACAGCAGAATCGATTACCCATCTGCGAATTGCAGACATACTAATTCCGGTGATCACCGGTTTAATAGCGATTCTGATTATGTGGAAATATGATGTCTCTGAAGAAAAATCTCATGAAATCAGGGAAGCATTGATTTTACGTCGTGGGAAAGTACATCATCAGGGTGAAAATGAAAACGAACCCATCTCATGAACAATATCCGGTAAATAATTCGCTCCAATGAAGTTTGTTTCCTTAATTCTGTTTTCAGCCCTTTCCCTTTTATGCATGAACATTATAAAAGCGGATGTTGTAACCATCTCCGGAAGGCGGATATTGGTTAACAATTTCCTCTATACGATTAAGGGGATTTGCTATCATCCGGTACCTAAGGGGAGTAATAGAACAAGTTTTAGCACCATAAAAGAAGATCTGGTTCTGATGAAAGAAGCAGGGATAAACACTGTCAGGGTTTATTCCCCGGTTGCTGACAAAGAGGTACTCGAAGAGATACTTGCGGCAGGATTGAAGGTGATTATTAGTTTCGGGTACAACCAGGAAGGGAAATATGATATTCTTTCAGGATCTTTTATCAATTATGTGCAAACTTACAAAAATCAGGATGCGATCCTGTTTTGGGAACTTGGTAATGAATACAACTACCATCCCGAATGGTTTGGAGGTACTGTTAAAAACTGGTATCGTGCATTAAATGATGCAGCAGATATAATCCATAAAATTGATCCTTCTCATCCGGTGGCTACCGCACATGGAGAGCTACCCGATACGAATGCACTCTCATTGTGTCCAAATGTTGATGTCTGGGGAATGAATGTATACCGCTGGGATAATCCCAAAGGTGTCATTACTGGTTGGAGTGCGATTAGTCCCAAACCAATGTATTTGTCTGAGGCTGGGGCCGATAGTTATATGACCGCAAAAATGAATGGTTATGATCAGGGTGAAAATGAAAAAGCGCAGGCCGATGCTATCAAAAATATTCTGGAAGACATTTTCAGGTATCGGGATATTTGCTCCGGAGTTGCTCTATTTGAATTTGCTGATGAATGGTGGAAAGCTGGCAGCAATGAAACACACGATCCGGGAGGATGGGCCCCAAACAGCAGCGGCGTTCCTTATGATGGCGCCGCAAATGAAGAATATTGGGGCATTCTTAATATCGAACGAAATAAAAAAATGTCATACGAGGTAGTAAAACAAAAATACAAGGGATTAGAGTAGGTGTCATTGTTATTAATTTCAATAATTGGTTTCTTAAACTAACATGTATATAATCAAATATATAAATCGCATTCACAATAAATAATAACTGCTAACAATGAATGAAATTGTATCGAAACTTTCACTTAAAGAAAAAATAGGATATAGCTTGGGGGATACCGCATCACACTTTGTATGGGATATGGTTGGATTCTGGCTCCTGTTCTTTTATACTGATATTTATGGGATTTCTGCTGCTGCTGCAGGAACAATTATGCTTGTGGCCAGATTTTGGGATATGGCCATCGATCCGGTCATTGGTATAGTTTCCGACCGAACCAATACCCGCTGGGGAAAATTTCGTCCGTATATCTTGTTTGGCGCAATTCCATATGCGGTTTTGGCTATTTTGACTTTCACGACTCCACATCTCGGAGAAGTTGGGAAAATTGTTTATGCCGGGGCAACCTATGTCCTTTTAATGACGGCTTATGCTGCCATCAACTTACCTTATTCTGCCCTTGGAGCAGTGATGACCGACGACACCTATGAACGTGCCGGATTAAACACCTATCGGTTCATCGCCGGTTTTACCGGTCAATTTGTAGTGACCGGGCTGGCACTTACCTTAGCCGAATTTTTTGGCGGTGGAGATAAGGCTCAGGGTTTTCAATATACTGTGTTCTTATTTGCGGGCTTAAGTTTGGTTTTCTTCTTCATCACGTTCAAAACAACTAAAGAAAGAGTTCAGCCGCCCAAAGCTCAAAAGGATTCATTAAAGGAAGACATCCGGAATTTATTCAGCAATAAGGCTTGGGTAATTCTGGCTCTGGTGGGGATCATTTCATTCATCATGTTTGCCATGCAGAATGCAGCTATAGCTTATTATTTCAAATATTATCTGGGACGCGAAAATAATGTTCAGCTGTTTAATGTGATCGGTACGATTGCCCTGATTGTGGCCTTGCCTTTATCCAAACCGTTAGCCAAACGATTTGGAAACAGAAATGTATTTATAGGCAGTTCCATAATTTCCGGATTATTTTTTATGCTCATTTATTTGCCAGGTATAAGCGATCTGACCACTATTTATATTTTCAATATTATTGCCAAGATGGCTTACGCACCTGCAGTTCCACTACTATGGACAATGATTGCCGATTCAGCCGATTATGGCGAATGGACCACAGGCCGTCGTGCTACAGGTTTGTATTTCTCGGCTGCAGTATTTGCTCAGAAAGCCGGATGGGGAATTGGAGCAGCTATCGCAGGATGGATTTTAGCCGTTTCCAGTTTCGTTCCTAATGTTGTTCAAAACGAAACAGCCATTACAGGAATAAAATTATTGGTTTCAGTTATTCCGGGGATTTTATATATGTCGTGCGCCTTGTTTATGATTTTTTACAAGATCGACTCCAAAACCACCGAATTAATGAAAAAAGATCTGGATTCAAGAAGGGCGATTGAGGCACATGGATAATTCAGTGTTGATGTTTATTTCTCAACCTCTCGAATAAGTGGAGAATATGCACTTCTTATAGTTAATTTTGTAATTCATCATAATCAGAATATCCCGAATGAGAATAATTAGAAATTTTGTCCTGCTGATCATCCTGGCTGCGGCCTTTTTAAAATGTTCCAAATCAGGTGTTAGTCCAACTGTGGATCCGGTTAAACCAACACCAACGGTCAAGAATGAAGTGGCCTTCTGGCTGACCAAATCAGATCAATCGGTATTGCTTACAAAACAAACCACGGTACTTGGATTTGACGCTGTTGCGAACAATTACCCAACTATTTTAGTTGACGATACCCAGGTTTATCAAACCATTGATGGTTTCGGATATGCCCTTACAGGCGGCAGTGCTCAGGTAATCAATTCATTGGACTCATCAGTAAAACAAAAATTATTACAGGAGTTATTTGGAGCCGACACCACCTCAATCTCAGTCAGTTATTTGAGAATCAGCATTGGTGCTTCAGACTTGAATAATGCCCCTTTCTCCTATGATGACATGCCGGATGGTCAGAAAGATCTTAACTTATCCAACTTTAGTCTGGCAGCTGATACGGTTGATTTAATCCCCCTTTTAAAGGAAATCCTGGCTATAAATCCTGCCATTAAGATTATTGCGACACCCTGGTCTGCTCCGGTTTGGATGAAGGATAATCACAGCTTCGTTGGGGGAAGTTTATTGCCGGACTATTATAGCGTTTATTCTCAGTATTTTGTGAAATATCTGCAAACAATGAAAGCTTTGGGGATCACCATAACTGCAATTACCCCTCAGAATGAACCTTTGAATCCTTATAATAATCCAAGCCTGGTAATGACCGCATTGGAGCAGGCGACCTTCATCAAGGCTAACCTGGGTCCGGCATTTCAGGCTGCAAATCTGACTACTAAGATTATTGTCTATGATCATAACTGTGATCAGTCCATTTATCCGCTGACCGTTTTAGGTGATGCCGCTGCAAATCCGTATATCGATGGCTCTGCTTTTCATCTTTATGCCGGCGATATTAGCGCCTTGTCAGTTGTTCACAATGCTTTTCCGGATAAGAATGTTTATTTCACCGAGCAGTATACCTCATCAACAGGCGATTTCGGAGGCGATTTAAATTGGCATTTAAAAAATGTGATCATTGGTACAACGGTTAACTGGGGCAAGGTGGCTTTAGAATGGAACCTGGCCAGTGATCCTGCCTATCAGCCTCATACGTCAGGAGGATGCA
>Ga0118677_10001427_pt1 | contig 50659 bp, 38 predicted proteins | sample AliMusrvi5mmetaG_FD_86154 | JGI IMG/M metagenome (GOLD analysis project Ga0118677, IMG submission 86154) | reverse complement strand
CCTACGCACAGGCGATGCGTTCCTACGGAATCGACAAGCCCGACATGCGCATTCCGCCGTTCTACTGCGTCGATGATCTGTTCGGCGAAGATGCGCAGCTGACTTCGCCCGGTCTGCCGCTTGTTGCCATTCACATTCCGAAGGCCGGCGTGGTGACGCGCCGCGAACGCGACGAACTCAAGGCCTTTGGCCAGGAGCGCGGCCTGCGCGTTTACGACGATGTGAAGCGCCTGGAGCGCGACTTCCCGGCCGAGATGGCCAAGGTCCGCGAGCGTGTCGGCGCTACCGAAGAGGATCTGTTGCTGCTGGCGGGTTGGTCCGGCGAGCCGAAGGGCCACCGTCCGGAAGAGACGGTCTTCATGGCTTGCGGCCAGTTGCGCCTGCAGGCTGCGCAGAAGTATAACGATCGCCACAAGCTGCTTGATCCGAACGTGTACAAGTTTCTGTGGGTGGTCGACTTCCCGATGTTCGAATGGAACGAGGAGGACAACCGCTGGGTTGCCGCTCACCATCCGTTCACGTCGGTGCATGACGAAGACATCGAGAAACTCACCAGCGATCCTGCGCGGTGCCGCGCGAAGTCGTACGATATCGTGCTGAACGGTGTGGAGTTGGGCTCCGGCTCGATTCGTATTCACCGTCGCGACGTGCAGTCGAAGGTGTTCACGGCGGTCGGTTTCAGCCTGGACGAAGCGCGCAAGCGTTTCGGATTCCTGCTCGATGCGTTGGAGTACGGCGCGCCGCCACACGGTGGAATCGCGCTGGGTATCGATCGCCTGGTGATGATCCTGGCGGGCGAAACCTCCATCCGCGACGTCATCCCGTTCCCCAAGACCGCCAAGGGAACCGATCTGATGTGCGATGCGCCGAGCGAAGTGCCGGATCGCCAGTTGCGCGAATTGGGCATTCAGCTGCGCAAACAGCACTAGCCGTTTCTGTCGCGTACTGGCGTTTATCTAGGGGTAAACGTCAGTGCGCGGTATCCGTCGTCAAGAACTCCGCCGGCGTCAACGCCCTCCGCGTGAATCGCGCCATCCTCACAGCCCCCTTGAAGTAATCGCGCCGGTTGATCCTGGTTCCGATGGAGCTATGCCCGTTACCCTGCGGCGCAAATGCTAAGTCGCCCTCGCCTTGTAACTCTCCGTTCACGTAGTTACGCAACTTCTTGCCGTCGTAAGCTATCGCCACAACATACCATTGGTCGAGCGGGTGCAGTTTCTCGCAGTTGAGCAGCGTCAAGCCGCCTTTGGCGGAATAGACATAGCTATCCAGGCACCACCCGCCGGGCTTGAGCCGGGTCTCGAACAACATGCGAACCTGCGTATCGGCGCCGGTCTGCGGGTCTTTTGTTGATAGATGAAAAAAGCGCTGCTCCGGTGCCCCGTCGTGATCCGGCCGGAAGACTACCTCCCACGTGAACGTCTCCGCTCCCGCCAGCGGATGCGAATCGAGATAGATCGCATCGTCCTTGCCGTTAAACTCAATCGCCCCATTCGCAATGCGCGGATGTCCAAGAACGTTTGGCTTCATCCCACCAATCGTATCGAGCGACTGGAATCTCCAGATGATTGGCTCCTCGGCGATTGCGGACAACGCGAATAGCATGGCTAGCAAAGTAGGATACACCCGTTCAGTATACCCGTACTCGCTTAACAGCTTTTTACATCTCGCTGCATGACTCATCATGAGGCGACTGTGTTCCTACTGGCACAACACTTTCTTCCCGAGTACAACAACAACGTAAAAGGAGAAACCCACCAAAATATGCGTTACGTAACGAGGACCGCGGCAGCAGCCATTCTGCTCTCCGCATCGCTGTTTGCACAAAACCCCTTCGGGGTGGTTACCGCCAACACCGCGCCTGATCCGGCGACGGTGGTTGCGAATGAGGTAGCCCATCTTACCCGTCTGTTGACATTGACGACCGCGCAACAGACCCAGGCCACCACGATCTTTACCAGCGCCCTCAAGGCGATCACGCCGCTGGAGACAACTCTGGCCACTGATCGCACTTCGCTGGCGGCCGCGGTGAAGAGTAATTCTGCGTCGACGATTGACTCCGTCTCGGCGAATCTAGGCCTACTTACAGGGCAGATCACAGCCCTGCAGAACAAAGCGGATGCCGCATTTTACGTGATTTTGACGGCGGATCAGAAGACCAAGCTGGATAACAGCGGGGGATTCAATAACGTGGGCGGCGGCCCGGGAGGAGGTGGTCACCACTAACTCCGCGAAATGCAACAGGCGGACCCTTTTGGGGTCCGCCTGCCTGTGATTCAAACTAAGCTGCGCACTCGCCCTTGCCAAGCTGCAGCGAATAATCTACTGTGTCGCCCCAATCCTGATACATCTCCGGCTGTAACTCCGAAGGCTTATACAGGTCGAAGGTAAGTCCGCGGAAGAACTCCACTTTATTGCGCAATACATAATCGCGGAAACTCTCCGTTTTGCGGCGGTCTGAGAGGTAGTGATTCAACACACGCTGCACGGCAACCGGAGCGAGCTTAGCCGGAATGCTCTGCGTCGTGAATGCGTAACGCAACATGCCGTCCTTGTCCAACCCGCCACCGAGCATCATCTGGTAGTAAGGAACCTCGCGGCCGTCGATCTTCTTGGAGTTGCCGAAGAAGCCGAGGTCGGCCAGCCAGTGCTGTCCGCAACTGTTCGGGCAGCCGCTGATCTTGATCGAGAGTTTACGAATCGCAGGGTCGCTGTATGCACTTACTGTTTCAGAGAGCGCGGCACCCAGGTTCATCGACTTAGTAAGTGCCAGGTTGCAGGAATAAGCACCGGGGCAGGTGGTAATGTCCTCGATCTCACCCGCACCCGCCCTTGCCAGATCCAACGCCTTCAAGGCCGCGTAAACGCGGTTCAGGTTCGCAACCGGGATGAAGCCGAGCATCAGGTTCTGGTCGATGCCCACGCGAATGAGGCCGTCGCCCGCATCGCGCGCAATGTTTGCCAGGCCCCGCATCTGCACATCGGTCAGGTTGCCCTGATCGCAGCGAATGGTGACGACGCTGTAGCCGGCCTGCTTCTGTTCGCGGACGTTGGTCTCCAGCCAACGGTCCAGTACCGGATCCACTGCCGTTTGCCCCAGGATCGGGAGCAGCTTGCCTTCGCCGGGTGCCGGAGCTTCACTGCGATAGCCGCCGAAGCCCTCAGGAATCTCTACCGGTGTTGCAAGTCCGCCATTGGCCAGAATGTCGGCGTAGTTCTTTTCGATCTCTTCTTTGACCCACGTCCATCCGCGGTCGCGCAGGATGAACTTCAGGCGAGCCTTGTTCTTGTTCTTGCGGTTGCCATAGGTGTTGAAAACGCGAATAACGGCTTCAATCCGGTTGATCAACCGCTCCGCGGGGATGAATTCGTCGAGCACCTGCGATTCCATGGGGATCGGTCCGAGGCCGCCGCCAACCACCATATGGAAGCCTTTTTGGCCATCGACGAGTTTGGCAGTGAGGCCAACGTCGTGCATGCCCGTCGCTGCATCGTCTTTGGCGCCGCCGGCAAAGAACGCAATCTTGAATTTACGCGGCATGTTGTCGGTCAATTCCTGGTGCAGGAAGGCGAGTGCCGTTGTGCGCACGTAGGGGCTGATGTCGAATACTTCGTCGGCAAACAGGCCGGCCGTCGGGCTCGCCGTGACGTTGCGTACCGTGTTGTAGCAGGCCTCGCGAGTGGTCAAACGCACATCGGCCAGACGTCCCAGCAATTCGGTCACCTGCCGCAGCGGCACAAAGTGAAATTGCACGTTTTGGCGTGTGGTGAGGTGGCTCTTGCCCGCCGCATAATTGGTTGCGATCTCCGCCAGCACATCCATCTGCTCCGCGGTCATGATGCCGCCTGGAATTTTCGTACGCACCATCTGTACGCCCGTTTGGCGCTGGCTGTAAATACCACGACGAAGGCGGATGGCGCGGAAGCCATCGTCGGTTAGTTGGCCGGCCAGATATTTGTCGATCTCTGCCGCAAAGTTGGCGATATCGGCTCGAACGGTTTGGTCGTAAGCGACGGTGCTCATTTTAATCTCCCTTATCTCTATAGAGATTACTACAATTTGATTTTCTGGTCAATCCTGGCAGGTCTGAACAGGAACCGTTAAATAATAGTCTAACCCGTAAACGCGGGCTCTGTTCAAATTGGACCCAACGCATCCGATTTTGCCGGAGCGCAGCATCTGATGCGCCTGGGCCCGCGAGGTCACCCCGTAATCGATCGCCGGATACTCCCAGATTTTTACGTAGGCGACTGTCATCACCATACACGCTGCCAACACGCCTACCGCGAACCCGCGCGGGAGAAACCAGCAGATCACCGCCACCACCGCCGCGGCCGCAGCGAACTCCCAGTGCAAGTGCTTCCAGCCGGTTTTGGAGAGGCCGTCTGCCAACGCTTCGGGCAGTATCGCGACTGCACCAGGCAGCAAGGTCAGGAGCAACGCGCAGGCTGCGAGAATCCACTTCGCCTGCCTTGATTCCGCCAGTACGATGCCCAGCAGCGCACAAGCCGCGGGCGCCAGCGGCAGCAGGTAGCCAGGCAATTTATTGGTGGAGTAACTCAGGAACAGGAACCCGAATCCGACCCACGCCAGCAGGAACTGAGTCCTGCGGTTCCGCCACATGCTCGCCCGGAACCAAAGCGCCACCGCAGGCGTGAAGGGGAACAGCAAGCCGGCGAACACCGGTGCGTACCACCACCAGGGACGCACATGCTGCAACTCCGGACTGATGAACCGCAGCACGTGGTGCTTCCAGATAAACTCGTCGAAGAACACCCGGCCGTTGCGCATTTCGCACAAGAGATACCAGGGGCCGGCGGTTAAAAGGAATACGCCGATAGCAGGCAGCGTGGCCACGATCCGTTTGCGTGCATACCACGCCAGGGGCGCCGCCAGGGCCAGCGGCAGCAGTCCTTTCGCAAGGGCGGCGATGCCCAGCAGGACGCCAATAGCGAGGGGCATGCGGCCCTCGCCACTTTCCAGCCAGTCAAGCGCCAGCAGCATGGCTCCGGCAAAGCCGGCGGTCATGGGCAGATCGGTCAGGCCGAAGCTGCTGTAGACCATCCATCCGGGCGTTACGGCCAGAATCGCCGTCGCAAACCATGCGATCTGTTCATCAAAGAGCTTGCGCAGAATCCAGAAATAGAAACCAAGAAACGCAATGCTGCACAGCGCGATGGGCACTCGCGGGGCGGTTTCGTCTCCCAGTCCCAAACGGAAGCCGGCGCCGGTCATCCAATAGAGCAGCGGTGATTTCTCAAACCATGGTTTGCCCCACAGGCGCGGCGTGACCCAGTCGCCGGAGTGCGCCATCTCACGTCCGATGGCAGCGTAGCGCGGCTCATCGGGCCCCACCATCCCAACACCGTCGACGCGGAGGAAGTAGAGGACGAAAAGTGCCGGAATCAGGAACAGGTAGCGGGCGGGGGACACTAATCAAGTATAATGGGCTGGATGCGCCGTCTGCTTGGAGTCCTCCTCCTCTTCATCCCGATCTCCAACGCCGCGATTGAAAAGTGCGGCTGTAATCCTTCCCAGCCTGAATCGTTAACTCCGCGCGAATGCAGCTTGTGCCGCGAAGCCGAGAAGCAGGATGCGTCGGTGCAGATCTTTTTTCTGAAAGACGTGAATCCCCTCAAGACCCATCGTACGCTGGCTCTGCCGCGCAAGCATGGCGAGGGGCTGCATCATCTCTCCCAATTGAGCGCGAAAGAACGCAATGCGTTGTGGACCGCCGCCATTGAGAAAAGCAAGGAATTGTGGGGTGAGGAATGGGGAGTCGCCTTTAACGGCGACAAGGTCCGCACCCAGTGCCACGTCCACATTCACATCGGAAAACTTTTGAAAGGAATTGAAACCGGCAAGCCGATCACGGTGTACTCGGTGGAGCAGATTCCCCTGCCGCAAGGCGACGGGCTGTGGATCCATCCGCATGGCAAAGGGATGCATGTGCACCAGCATGAACAGATTTGCGAAACGGTGCTATTAAGATGAGTCTCGTAGATATCCAGAAGCCGCCATCGGCGGAAAACTCCGTCATCCTGCTGCACATGGATGACAACATCGCCGTGGCCCGGCTTGCATTGCCGCAGGGCCACGCCTTCATCACCGGCGGCCAGACATTAGTCACAGTGGACGCCATACCCATGGGCCACAAAGTGGCGCTGCGACGCATCGGTCCGGGAGAGATGATTCACCGCTACGGCCAGGCGATCGGCCGTGCGCGGATTGAGATCCTGCCGGGGCAGCACGTCCACACGCAGAATCTGGCATTCGAGGAACTGCACTTCAACTACGAATTTCCCTCTGAGGAGCGCCCGCTGGCGCCGCTCGCAAAGGACATTCCTACGTTTCTCGGCTATCCCCGTGAAGACGGCCGCGCCGGCACGCGCAACTACATTGCTGTGGTAGCCGCATCGAATTGCGCCGCCCATACAGCCGAACTGATCGCCGCCAGCTTTGCCGGCGAAACCCTGCCCGATAATATCGATGGCATTGCGGTCTTTCCGCACGGCGATGGTTGCGGCCACACCATTGGCCCCGATACCGATCAGTTGCAGCGCACCCTGGCCGGGGTGATGCATCATCCGAACGTCGGCGCGGCCGTGATTCTTGGCCTGGGCTGCGAAGTCAACCAGATCGAACACTACCTTGGACCGAACGCTCCCAAGTCAGGCCGGCTGGTGGGCATGACGTTGCAGGAGACCGGCGGCACGCGCGCCACCGTGGATGCCTCGCGCAAGGCGATTCGCGAGCTGATGGAGCAACTCTCCGCTGAAAAACGCGTCCCGGTTTCGGCATCGAAGATTCAACTCGGCTTGAACTGCGGCGGCTCTGATTCGTTCAGCGGTATCACTGCCAATCCAGCCTTGGGCTACTGTTCGGACCTGCTCGCCGAGATCGGCGCATGCGCGATTCTTGCCGAGACCACCGAAGTGTTCGGTGCGGAGCATCTGCTGGTAAAGCGCGCCCGCAGCCGCGCCGTGGCCGAGAAGCTGCTCTACTATATCGATAGCTACAAGCGCTACCTGAGCCGCTTTGAAGGCAGCAACATGAACGACAACCCTTCGCCCGGTAACAAGCAGGGCGGCCTCAGCAACATTCTGGAGAAGTCGCTCGGTGCCGTGGCCAAGGCCGGTACCTCGCAGATGAATGAAGTGGTGGATTACGCCGAGCGTATCAACGGTCCCGGCTTCGTCATGATGAATACCCCGGGCTACGATCCGGCATCGCTTGCTGGTCTGGCTGCGGGCGGCTCGAACGTGATCTGCTTTACCACCGGCCGCGGGAGTGCCATCGGCTTCCCCACCATCCCGGTGATCAAAGTCGCCACCAACTCCGCCACCTACCGGCGCATGATGGACAACATGGACATCAACGCCGGCCGCATTGCCGATGGCGAAGCGACCATCCAGCAGATCGGCATAGAGATCTTCGACATGGTGCTGCGCGTCGCCAGCGGCGAGCGAACCTGCGCCGAACGACTGGGCCACCATGAATTCGTGCCGTGGCGCATCGGTCCGATGTTATAGAGCAACTTACTCGAGGCCGGGCCGGCGATTCTGCAGGCCGGCCTCGGACAGGTCAAGCTTTTGCTCGGCTCCAAAATGGTAGAATCATACTTTTTACTCCTCAGTCTCTGCCATAATTGCGATCAACGATGTCCCGCGCTTGGCTGATCTTTCGCGCAGTAGCAACTACCGCCGGTAGTTTACTGAAGCACGCCGCCGTTCCGGTTCTCATGCTGCTCTCCGGCGGCTGCTCCTGCTATGCGCTGGACCCCTCCACGCCGCTCAATCAGTACCGGTTGAATCACTGGGACAACCGCAAGGGACTCCCACAGAACGCCGTCTCCGCCATCGCCCAGACCACAGACGGCTACATGTGGTTCGGCACGCAGGCTGGCCTCGCCAGATTCGATGGCCTCCGTTTCGAAGTCTTCATTCCCGCCACGCATCCGGACATGAAAGACCCACTCATCACCGGTCTGGCCGCGAGCCCGGACGGGTCTTTGTGGATCCAGACACCGCATGGCATTCAGCACCTAGTCAACGGCAGATTCGAAGCGCCGGTATCGCCGGGTTACGGCCGCCGCCTGGTCAGGACTCCGATGCGGGTCGCCCGCAATGGCGCCCTGTGGTCCATTTTCCGGTCTGAGATCCTGTGCTACCACAACGGCAAGGTGCGAACCTGGAAAACCGGCCCCGGTGCGGAATTGCCGGATCACCCCGAATCATTGCGCGAAGACGATCAGGGGCGGATCTGGTTTTCTGGCGGCAGCCATCTGTACCGGTTGGAGGGAGAGCAGTTCCGCAGGCAGAATCTCTTCCCAAAAGAGAACAGGTTCAGCGATTTCCGCTTCCAGGGCGAGACGATGCTACTGATGTCAGGCAGTCGGGGCGTGTTGCGGTTTCATTTGCCCACAGCCAGATTTCTGGAGCCGAGGACGCTCATCCAGGACGGCGATTTCGGAGCAAATTTTCTCGCCGATCGCAACGGAACGCTGTGGATCTTTCAGCGAGAACACGGAGTGACGCGCCTTACCGCAAAGCAGGAACAGTCCATCCTCCCGATCAATGCCGACCTGCTGTTTGAGGACCGGGAAGGTAACATCTGGACCGCCGGACTCGGCAACGGCCTGATGCAAATCGTCGACACGCAGGTTCAGAATCTGATCAGCCGCGACGCGCACCCGGCCACCACCTGGGGCGTCTTCCAGGATAGCCGCGGCTCGCTCTGGGTTGGCGGCGAAGCCGGACTCTCGCGCTACCGCGACGGCAAATTAGAATTGCTTCCGGAGTGGGCCGGAACCCGCATTACCTGCCTTGCCGATCACCCCAAGGGACTGCTGGCCTGTACCTCCAAAGGCATCCATCTGATTGGCGAGGGAGGTGCACGCCTGGTGTACAACGATATTTTCGCCCGTGGATTGCTGCCCCTGTCCGGCGGCAGGTACCTGATTGCAGGCAATGGTGTGTCGATCTGGGACCCGGCTACCGGCGCCAGTGTCCGTCTCGATTCGCAGGAAACACGCTGGTCCCCTATCGCCGTCCCCTCCCGTGATGGCCACACCGTGTGGATTGCCGGCAGGGGACAACTGGGCCGGGTGGCGGATGGGAAATCGCTCGGCCTCATCCCGCAGGCCGGTTTGCAGGACGTGACTGGTCTTTCCTTGGACGAATCCGTCACCGGCTCAAGTCCCACGCTTTGGCTTTGCGAGTTGAGCGGCAAACTGTGGCGCTACCAACAGGGCAAGCTTACGGCGATTCCCGTCAGTCAGGATTTGAAGATGACTGACGCCGTGTCGATTGTCGACGATGGGATGGGGCGCCTGTGGGTTGGAACCAGCAATGGCATCCTCGTATTTTCGAAACTGGATCTGAACGCAGCGGCGGAGGGCCATGCCGCGCCAGTATTCGCACGCCGATTTGGGGTCGAAGACGGTATGCTCAACGCCGAATGCAACACGCTCACCAATGCGCAGGCGGCGATTCGAACCCGGGAAGGCATGCTGTGGTTCGCCACCGAAGGCGGTGCGGCCGGGATCGATCCGCCAAGGGTGCGGGAGAATCCTCACCTTCCGGTCGCGCGAGTCGAGACGGTTCTCTTCGATGGCTTTCAGCAGCGGCCGGCCGTGCCTCTCGAACTCGGTCCAGGAGTAGGCAATTTTGAATTCCGGTATACCGGCATCACGATGGTTGCCTCGCAACTGGTGCGGTTCCGTTACATGCTGGAGGGCTTTGATAGTAAGTTCGTCGATGCGGGAACCCGCCGAAACGCGTTCTACACGAATCTCCCTCCCGGGAAGTACCGCTTCGTCGTCGAAGCCGTCAATTCGGCGGGCGCAGTCAGTTCCACTGCGGCAATGCTTGCCATTGACCTGCGTCCACGGTATTACCAAACCATCTGGTTCCGCGTCTTCTTCACCCTTTCGGCCGCCGCCGCGGTGTTCGCCCTGTTCCGGCGGCGCATGAGCGCAGTGGAGTCGAGAAACGCCGAATTGGAGCGGGCGGTTGCCTCCCGCACCGCCGAATTGGAAGTTGCTGCCGGGCAGGCGCGCAAAGCCGTCGCGGCGAAGAATGAATTCCTGGCCAGCATGAGCCATGAGATCCGTACTCCCATGAACGGCGTTATCGGCATGACCAGTTTGCTCATGGACATGCAGTTGGAAGAGGAGGCGCGCGAACTCGCTTCCGCCATCCGTTTCAGCTCGGAGTCTCTGCTCACGATCATCAACGATATCCTCGACTTTTCAAAGATCGAATCCGGCCGGCTGGAACTCGAAAGCGCGCGCTTCCGTCTCGACGCCTGCGTCGAAGAGGCCCTCGATCTGCTCGCCCCGAAGGCTGCCGAAAAGGGCTTGGAGCTTGTCTACTGGGTCGATGACGATGTGCCGCTCCATGTCACCGGTGACGTGACTCGCCTGCGCCAGATTCTGCTGAACCTCATTGGCAACGCCGTAAAGTTTACGCAAAATGGGGAGGTTGCGGTGTCTGTGTCGATGGCTACCGATGAGAGCGGAGACTATACAGGGCAGGTTTGCTTCCGAGTGCGAGACACCGGCATCGGCATTCCACCGCAGCGTGTCGATCAGCTTTTCCAACCCTTCCAGCAGGGTGACAGCTCCACCACACGGCGCTTCGGAGGAACCGGGCTCGGGCTGGCGATCAGCCAGGGGTTGTGCGCGGCAATGAGCGGTAGAATCTGGGTCGAGAGCGAAGAGGGCGTTGGCTCCACGTTTGCATTCACTGTTGCGCTTGGAATTGATCCGAACGCCGGGGAGGCCGGCGGAATCTCTCTCTCGTCCAAACGGATCTTGATTGTTGACGATAACGAGCTCTCCCGCCGGCTCATCACCAGGCAACTCTCCAGGTGGGGCGCCGTATGCGAAGCCTTCGATTGTGGCGGCGGCGTTTTGGAGCGGCTGAAGGACGGCCAGCCGTTTGATCTTGCGCTTATCGACCACACCCTACCCGACATGAAAGGTGTGGATCTTGCCACTTCGATTCACGCCTATGACGGGGTTCATGATCTGAAGCTGGTGCTGATGTCTTCCTCCGCTCATTCCATAACCGAGCAGGAGCAGCGGTACTTTGCGGCAATCCTCAACAAACCAATTAAACCTACGCGGCTTTTCAAGACCATGCAGACTGCTTTCCACGGTCTGGTTGTCCCCCGCGAGGTAAAGGCCTCCGAGTTCGATGCCGGTCTGGCCCAACGCGTGCCCCTTCGCATTCTGCTGGCAGAAGACAACGCCGTCAACCAGCGGCTTGCTGTGCGGATGCTGGAAAAAATGGGTTACCATCCCGATGTCGCCTGCAACGGCAGCGAAGTGCTCGATGCCTTGCGTGAACGCCCGTACGACCTGGTGCTGATGGATGTACAAATGCCGCAGATGGACGGACTGGAAGCGACCCGCCGCATCCGCCAGGAGTGGCCCGGAGGCGCCGGGCCGCGGATTGTCGCGATGACAGCTAATGCGATCGCCGGGGACCGGGAAGCATGTCTCAGTGCCGGTATGGATGACTACGTCAGCAAGCCGGTTCACATTGCCAATCTACAAGGTGCGTTGGTGCGTTGCGCTCGCCCTGCCGCAATTTAGATATCGCTCCCTCACGGTCGCGGCTCGGCTAGCGATGTTCCTCTTCAATCCGAGCCGCACCTACACCGAGCGGAGACACCGGATCCAGAAACGCCCAACAGATCGTCCCGGCGAAATACACCGCCGCCGAAATATAAATGCATAGATTCCAATCGTTGGAAGTCCATTGCAGCAGAAAGCCGACAATCAGCGGCGACACCGCGCCGCCTGCATTCCCGAAGCCGGCCATGGCGCCGGACAACGTGCCTGCATAGCGTCCGCCCATGTCGATACAGGCGCCCCAGGCGCCGGGCATAACCAGGTCATTGGCGAAACTGGCCAGACCCATCGCCAGCATGGCGTGCAACGGATCGGACAACTTTGCCGACACCACCAACATGATCGCCGCGCCTGTGTAGCCGACATACGCCATCATGCGGCGTGTTGCGCCCACGCTTCCGGTGACCTTTGTCAGCGGGCCGGAAACAAACCCGCAGAATAGGGAACCCATGCCGCCCATCAGCAAGGGAAGACTCCCCAACAGTGCGCTCTGGTCCATCGCCAGATGGCGCGACTCTTTCAGGTAAGTCGGCAGCCACGTGATATAGAACCACCAGCCGTAGGAAGACGTGAAGTAAGGAATCAGCAGCAGCCATACCCGTCGCGATCGCAGCAGCTTGCGCCACGGCACCTTCACCTGGCCGGCTGCGGGTTCGCCGCCATTTGGCAGCAACGCCAGCTCCTCGTCATTGATGCCGCGCGTCGTTCGCGGATCGTCGCGGAACCAGGCATAGAAGCATGCCGCCCACACCACGCCCAGCGCGGCGAAGATCGCGAACGCCTGCCGCCAGTCGACGAAGCGCAGGACATACACCACCAGATAAGGAGTCGCCGCGCCGCCCCAGCGCGCACTCACCCACAGCCATCCTTGTGCCCGCATCCGTTCGCTGGCCGGCACCCAGATGGAAAACGACTTCGCAATGTTCGGGAACCCTCCCGCTTCGCCTATGCCGAACAACGCCCGCGTCACCAGCATCGACGCGAGGTTCCACGTCCAGCCTGTCGCCGCCGTGAAGAACGACCACCACAGGACAATGCGCGTCATCACCTTGCGGCAGCCGATCCGGTCGCCCAGATAGCCGCTCGGCACCTCGAACAGGCAGTACGCCCAGCCGAATGCCGCGAATACCATGCCCATTTGCGCTTTGTTGAATCCCAGGTCGCGCGAGATGAGCGGTGAGGCTTGCGCAATCGCGATGCGGTCAATATAGGTGACCACAGCCAGCGTCATCGCGAAAACAATTACCCAATGCCGCTTTCGCGTCGCTCCAGTGGTCTGCATCGTTATGCCTGCGGCAGGATCTGAATCTTGGTCCCCGCCGTGCCCGCAGCTTGCGCAGCGAAGGCCTCCTCGAAGCGGTCCATCGGATATTGTGAGATGGACATCTGCTCCAGGCCCAGCCGCGGCAAGAGACTAACGGCACGCTCGTGCGTGTATGGATTGATCACCGAGCCGATGAGAGTCAACTCACGCACGAAAATATCGAACGGACGGATCGTGGCCGTCGCGCCCATCGGCGCTACTCCGAACACCAGAATCTTCCCGCCGCGTGCCGCCAGGTCGATCGCCATCTCGAGGGTTGCCGGCCTGCCTGCGGCCTCAATAATCGAATCGAAACCCATGCCTCTGGTCAGGTCGTTCAACTGCTCGCGAAATGTCGGCTCGTTCGGATCAAGCGCGAAGTCGGCGCCGAAGTTCAATGCCGCCGCACGCCGCACCGGATCGGGTTCGCTGACCACTATGGGCGCTGCCCCGGCCAGTTGCGCCAGGCGAGTGAGGATCAAGCCAGCCGGGCCCGCGCCGATCACCAGTAGCGGCGAGCCGGAGCGTGGCGACAACCGGTCCATGCCATGAATGCAGCAGGCGGCAGGCTCAGCCAGGCAGCCGAGCCGGGCGTCGAAGCCCGCAGGTAACTTGTATACCGTGCGCGCAGGAACCACTACGGCTTCTTCCAGGCCGCCATTCAAATGTACTCCGAACGCCCTCTTTTCCAGGCACAGGTGTTCCTGTCCCTGGCGGCAGTAGCGGCAGGTGGTGCAGTAGGCGTGGGGCTCCACGGTAACGATGTCGCCCTCGCGGACACCTTTCACTCCGGAGCCCAGGGCTTCCACAACCCCGGAGATTTCGTGGCCCAGCACCACTTGTTTGGCAGCTGGAAATTCCCCGCGCAGAATGTGCGTATCGGTGCCGCAAATCCCTACCGCCTGCGGGCGGATTCGCACTTCTCCCACGCCCGGTTCAGGCATTCGCAGATCATCGAGCTTGAGTTCGCCAGGGCCGTGAAATACGATTCCCTTCACGTTCTGCTACCTTGGGGATGAAGTAGGAATAACATAGAGATATAGAGAGCATCCATATCATATGACAGAGTCGGCGAAGGGCTCAATAGTCGTTTGCATCGGCGTGGCGACGCGCGATGTAATTGCTGTTGCAAGTGACCCCGTCTATCCCGATGGCCGCATCCTCGCCTCGGAAATGTTGGATGCTGGAGGCGGCCCCGCGGCGACAGCCGCGGTAACGCTTGCCCGCCTGGGCGTGAAGACCAGCTTCATCGGCCGCATCGGCGCCGATTTAATGGGAACGCTCATCTGCGATGGACTGCAGCGCACGGGCGTTGATGTTGCCGGTCTCCGCCTCGAACCCGGCGGGCGTTCCCCCGCCAGCGTCGTGGTTGTCAATCCCGTCACAGCCCAGCGATCCATTGTTACGTTTCCGGGAGAGGCCTACAAGATTGAACTGGACGAAGGCGAATTGGACGCCTGCCGCAACGCGCAGTGGATCCACGTCGATCAGGCCGGCTACAACGCGCTGGCTCAGATCCGCAAGGCAGGCATTACGACCCCGGTTTCGCTCGATGCAGGCAATCCCATTCCAGGCCTAGACCTAAGCCTGATCGATCTATATGCGCCGACCCAGACCTCTATCTGCCGCGCCATGGGCTATGTGGAGGTGGAGCCGGCCATGAAGAGGGCGCTCCACCTGGGGCCGACGATCGTGGCGGTCACCAATGGCTCTAATGGGAGTATTGCCGGCGCCAGCGTGAACGGCGAAATTAAATTCTTCTTAGCCCCGCCTTTCCGCATTCCGTCATTGGCCAGCACACTTGGTGCCGGCGACGTGTTTCACGGAGCGCTGTTGGCTGGACTAATTTATGGCATGGAGCTTCCTGCTGCGCTCCAGTACGCGAACGCCGCAGCCGCTCTCTCCTGTCGCGGCGTCGATGGCCGCACGGCAATTCCGAATCGCTCCGAACTGGACGCGTTTATTGCCGCTTCAGCTTTTGACTGATCGGGAAGGGGAAGGGTACAAAGCGTTCCGCGCAGGCTCCCGGCGATGCCTTGGCCGTCGCGCCCGTCACATGCACATCCTCACCGCTGGCCTTTAGATTCGTTGCTCCCGGGCCGAGCGTGATTTCGGCATGAACCGTATGCACGCTCTTCGCTGCTGCTTCATCGAGCGAGACATTGTCGAACTGAATGCCCAGCCGGTGGGCGGAGTCCGCACCGTCCAGACTGATCTTTCCGCCGCCTGTGATGTGAACATCGCGCAGCACGATGCCGCTGAAGCTTGGAATCATGCCCTTTTCCTTGCCCACTGACGCCGTGTAGTTGGAGTCCATCAGAATCGGATGCTTCACATTCCGCATGCACACATCCTCGTAAACGATGTCGCGCACCGGTCCGCCGCGGGTCTCGTTGGATTTGATGCGCAGTCCGTTGTCGGCACCATCGATCGTCAGGTCCGTCACACGGATTGCACTGGCCCCGCCATCGGTATTGCTCCCGATCGACATGCCGTGCCCGGAGTAGAAATGATTGTGCGAGATTGTCATGTGCGTGGTGGGCGCACCCTTCGGCGCCTTGATCGCGACGTTGTCGTCGCCGGTATGCAGATAGCAGCGGGTGATCGTCACATTCGTCGAATTGCCGGGATCGATCGCATCGGTGTTGCGCGCGTTCTTCGGCGTATTCACCACCACGCCCCACGCTGTGAAGCCGGTGCCGTTCGAATACGAGACATGGAAATTCGGAGAGTCCTTGAGTTGGATCTTGTACAGCGTGAAGTTGTCGCAGCGGTTCAAGACCATCAGTCGCGGGTTGTTCTGATTGCCGCCCTTGCGCGCCTGCTCGGCCAGGTCCCACCACGTGATCTGCTGGCCCATGATCGGATAGCCGCCGCGGCCATCAATGACTCCGTCGCCCATCACGCCTGCGTCCTTCACATTGTTGCCGTTGATCAATGCCCGGCAGCCCCGTCCGCGGTCGGTGATTGTGCCGCATAGGCCGGGCTCGGTGTCATAGAGCCGCGGGTTGCGCGAGGCGAACAGCACAGCGCCTTTGGATACCAGGAGTGTGACGCCAGCGCGAAGATCCAGCGGACCGGAAAGGAACGCGTTCTTATCGCCATGAGCTTTGAGCTCCACGGCCTGGCCGGCATGGCATTTATCCATAGCCCTCTGAATGCGCTGTGTGTCGAGCCTGGCCTCATCCGCTGCCGCAAGCGTTTCTCCTGCTGCCGAGAGACTCGCTGCAACCGATTCGCAAACAGCCGGGTAGTGCGGTTCCACGACGGTGCGCCGGTCCTGTGCCTGAACAGGAACCAATAGAAGAAGTAGGATGGCAATCACACTTTCATTATGAACCGATCTCATCTGCGCTAAAATTCGACCATATGCTTCGCTCGCTTTTTCTACTTACTTTGGCCATCCCCGCCTTTGCGCAAACAGCAACGGTGGCCGAGGCGCAGGCCTTCATGGACAAGGCCGAGGCCGAACTGCTCAAACTCAACATCGATGGCCAACGCACTGAGTGGGTGCTGGAGAACTTCATCAATGACGACACCGAGCAGATCGCCGCCCAGTCGAATGAGCGTCTGATCGCGCGCACCACGCAACTTGTCCTCGAAGCCCGTCGTTTTGACGGACTGCAACTGCCGGCGCCGCTCGCCCGGAAATTCCTGCTGCTGAAACTCTCGCTCGGCATGCCCGCGCCGAATGATGCCAAGTTGCGTGAGGAACTCACTGTCCTGGCTACTGGGCTGTCAGGCACTTACGGCAAAGGGAAGTACTGCCCTGGCGGCCCCAAGGAGAAGTGTTTCGGCGTGGATGATCTGGGTGTGCAGATGTCGAAGGTGCGCGATCCTAAGAAGCTGGCGGAAATGTGGGCGGGGTGGCACGCCGTGGGTGTGCCGATGCGCGACAACTATGCCCGCTTTGTCGAACTCTCCAACCAGGGCGCGCGTGAACTTGGTTTCAAGGATACAGGCGTTCTCTGGCGGACAGGTTACGACATGTCGGCTGAAGAATTCTCCGCCGATCTGGAGCGCCTATGGAAACAGGTGGAGCCCCTGTATAAGGAATTGCACGCCTACACCCGCCGCAAGCTGATCGCAAAATACGGCGCAGCCGCCCAGCGCAAAGATGGCATGATTCCAGCCCAACTACTTGGCAATATGTGGGCACAGGAATGGGGCAATGTCTACGATCTGGCGGCTCCTCCCGCTGCGCCACCCACCTACAACATCGGGGACCTGCTGGTCGCCCGCAAATCCAAGCCGCGTCAGGTGGTCGAGTTCGGCGAGAACTTTTTCGTCTCGCTCGGCTTTGAGAAACTGCCCGACCTGTTTTGGTCCCGGTCATTGATCGCCAAGCCCGCCGACCGCGAAGTGGTATGCCATGCCAGCGCCTGGGATATCGATTTCGATAAGGATGTCCGAATCAAGATGTGCATCCAGAACACCACCGACGATTTCGTCACCGTGCATCACGAACTGGGCCACATCTACTACGATCTCGCCTACCGCACGCAGCCGGTCCTGTTCCGCAATGGCGCTAATGACGGGTTCCATGAAGCGATCGGAGACGCCGTTGCGCTGTCCATCACGCCCGAATACCTGAAGCGAATCGGCATGATCAAGACCGTGCCGCCGCCTTCGGCCGACCTGCCGTTGCTGCTTCACACGGCAATGGACAAGATCGCGTTCCTACCCTTCGGACTGCTGATCGACAAGTGGCGTTGGGAGGTCTTCTCCGGCGAAGTGAAGCCCCAGGATTACAACAAGGCCTGGTGGCGATTGCGCGAGCAGTACCAGGGCGTCGCGCCTCCGGTGGACCGCAAGGATACCGACTTCGATCCCGGCGCCAAGTATCACATCCCGTCGAACACGCCTTATGCACGCTACTTCCTGGCCCGCATCTATCAGTTCCAGTTCTATCGCGCCATGTGCAAAGCCTCCGGCTATACCGGACCGCTGAACCGCTGCACGTTCTTCGATTCCAAAGAGGCAGGCGCCAAGCTGAAAGCCATGCTGGAACTCGGCCAATCCAAGCCGTGGCCCGAAGCCCTGAAGGCCATGACCGGCGAAGACAAAGCCGACGCCAGTGCGATGGTCGAATACTTCCAGCCGTTACTGGTCTGGCTCAAAGAGCAAAACAAGAATGAGACCAAAGGTTGGACGCTCCCGGCCGACGTTCTAAAAGCACAGTAGCGCCGTCAGGGCCGCTGCCCCGCATCAAACGGCCCAACACTCCTCCTGTTGTTCGGAGGTTGCCGGTTCCATCTGTACGCCGGCATGATACACCGGAACCAGCCAGTTGGCGTAGGCAGGCATGCGGCAATGTGTTGCATCGAAGTACAGGCGGCGCAGTTCGGCGGTGACCGGCCCGATCTCGCCAGTCCCCACGTTGCGGTGATCGATGTGCGTCACCGGCGTCAACTCCACGGCGGTGCCGGTGAAGAAGATCTCGTCGCAGACGTACAGTTCGCTGCGCTCGATGCTGCGCTCCACTACTTCCATGCGCAGTTCGCGGCGGGCCAGTTCGATAATGCTGGCACGGGTGATGCCTTCGAGGATGTTATCGCTGCCGGGAGGCGTCACCAGCTTACCGCCGCGCACGATGAAGATATTGCATGTGGCCCCTTCGGCGACGTGACCGCGCTCGGTGAGGAAGATCGCTTCGTCGAAGCCGTTGCGGCGCGCTTCATCGCTGGCAAGCGCACTGTTCACATAGGCTCCGCAGATCTTCGCGCGGCCGGGGATGGCATTGTCCTCTACGCGGCGCCAGGAGGAGACGCCTGCATGGACGCCATGGTGGCTGTCGAGATAGTCGCCGAAGGGGATGGCGATGAGCGAGAACGAGTCGGTGTCGTCGGGATGCACACCGATTCTCTCCGCTGATTTGTAGGCGAGCGGCCGCAGGTAGATGTTGCCGGAGAAGCCGTTGCGGCGGCACAATTCCGTGGTGTGGGCCACCAGTTCCGCGGCGGTCTGGGGAACGTTGATCCGCAGGATGCCGCAGTTGGATTTCCAGCGCGCGAAGTGCTCCAGCGGACGCACTAAATACAGCTCGCAGGCGGATGAATTCCAATAGCCGCGAATGCCGTCAAAGACACCGGTGCCATAGTGCAGGGCGTGGGTCAGGATGCTGACCTTGGCCTCGCTGGTGGGGACGAACTGGTTCTCAAAGTAGACAACGGGATCCGATTTCATGGAACACTCCTCTTCCGTGTTCGAGCGCGCGGCGGTCAACTGCGAGCCAGCGCTCGGATTTCACCAGGCGGTGCAGGGCTTCGTCCACCGGGCCTGGTTCCAGGATTCCGGTGGCCTCAAGCAAGGCACCCAGCATAACGATGTTTGTTGCGCGGACTTCGCCCAACTCGTCGGCGATCTGCGAGAACGGTTTGACGACGAAGTTCAGATCCTCGCGGTGGGTATCCGCGGGCAGGGCCGTGCCGTTGTAGAAGACCCAGCCTCCGGGTTCCACTGAGTCGAGGAACTTGTGCAGTGAGGGCTCGTTCATCGCCATTAAAACATTCGGACGCGTGACCACAGGAGAATCGACCGGGCGCGACGAGAGCCGCACGTGGCAGTTCGAGGTGCCGGAGCGCATTTCGGGTCCGTAGGATGGGAGCCAGGAGACTTCCAGGCCCGCGTCGAGACCGGCTTCAGCGAGGACTTCGCCTAACATGAGCACGCCCTGGCCGCCGAAGCCTGCGATTTTGATGTGCATGTCGATCAAGCTGGCAGTCGAAACCGCCTGCCCCACCTCTTCAAGCACGGGAGTCATCGTCGTGGGACAGGCGGTTTCGCCTGTCCTTGGTGTGGGCTTGGGGCGGGGGAGTGCTTCTTTGGTCAGGTCGCGGAAGACGCCCAGCGGGTAGATTCTGGTTAGCTCATTTTCGATCCGCTTTTGTGCCTCGACCGGCTGCATTTTCCAGATGGTCGGACAGGGGGAGAGGATTTCGATCAACGAAAAGCCGAGACCTTTCACCTGATTATCCAGGCCTTTTTTGACTGCTTTCGCGGCCTGCATCACCTGCTTGTTGTTGCCCAACGCGACGCGCTCCAGATACACCGGCGCATCAAGCGCGGCCAGCACTTCGCACACGTGCAGCGGATAGCCTTCGTTCCAGATGTTGCGGCCGTAAGGGCTGGTGGTGGTCTTCTGTCCCAACGGAGTGGTGGGCGCCAACTGACCTCCCGTCATCCCATAAATCGCATTGTTGACGAAGACCACGGTAATGGGTTCGCCGCGATTGGCGGCATGCAGAATTTCAGCGGTACCGATGGCCGCGAGGTCGCCATCTCCCTGATAGCTGATGACGATGCTTTCCGGGCGGCTTCGCTTGATGCCGGTAGCCGCGGCCGGGGCACGGCCGTGCGCAACCTGGACGTTGCCCACATCGAAATAGTAGTACGCAAAGACGCTGCAGCCGACCGGGCTGACCATGATCACGCGGTCCTGAATCCCCAGGTCGTCGATCGCCTTTGCGAGTAGCTTATGTGCGATGCCGTGGCCGCAGCCGGGGCAGTAGTGGGTCTGGTGCTGCAACTCCGATTTGCGGGTGAAGACCGGAAAGAAACTGCGCGACCGGTCGTGGGAAATCTGATAGTCAGGCATGGACGGCCTCCCTCTCACAGACTTTGCACAAAGCGGCGAGGATCTCTTCGGCCGAAGGCACCACGCCTCCGCAACGGCCGAAGAACTTCACCGGACGCCGGCCGTTGACGGCGAGACGGACGTCGTCCACCATCTGGCCGGTGCTCATCTCTACCGCCATGAACATCGTGGCCTGCTCCGACAGTCGCAGTAGTTCAACCGATGGGAACGGGTACAGCGTGATCGGTCTTAACAGGCCTGCCCTGATCCCACGGGCGCGGGCCTGCTCTACAACGGACTTGAGGATGCGGGCCACGATGCCATAGCCCACCAAAATAACTTCAGCATCGTCCGTGCGCCAGCGTTCGAAACGAACCTCGTCGCACTCGGCCTGCTTGTACTTTGCGTCGAGGCGGAGCACCCGCTGTTCGAGCGCTTCCGGCTCCAGGTCGATCGAGGTGATGAGGTTGGCGCGCGTTTCGGCGGTCCCCATCACGGCCCATGGCTTGGGCGGAGCGACGGTTTGCGAGGCTTTGAACTCTACCGGTTCCATCATCTGGCCCAGGCAGCCATCGGCCATGACAAAGACGGGATTGCGATACTTGTCGGCGAGGTCGAAGGCCTGCGTCGTGAAGTCGGCCATCTCCTGTACACAGTCGGGCGCCAGGACGAGCGTCTTGTAGCAGCCGTGGCCGCCGACTTTGACCACCTGGTTGTAGTCGCTCTGCTCCGGCGCGATGTTGCCGAGGCCGGGTCCGCCGCGCGTGATGTCGGCGATGACGCAGGGCAGTTCCGCGCCTGCAAGGTAGCTGAGCCCTTCCTGCATCAGGCTGATGCCGGGGCCGCTTGATGCGGTCATGCAACGGATGCCGGTGGCGGCCGCGCCGTAGATCATATTGATGGAGGCGGTTTCGCTTTCGGCCTGGAGGAATGTGCCTCCGGCAGGCGGGAACCACTTCGCCGCGGCTTCGGCGATCTCGCTGGCCGGCGTGATCGGGTAGCCGTAAAAGGCTTCGCAACCCGCGAGCAGCGCGCCTTTCACGATCGCTTCATTTCCTTTCATCAGATGCTTTGCCATGGCGATTCTCCTTCAGGCAGCCAACCGCAGAACCTGGATTCCTCCCGGTTCCGGACAGACATAGAAACAGATGCCGCAACCGGTGCAGCCGTGGCCGCTATAGACCGCGGTGTGGAAACCGTAGCGGTTCAACTCCGGCGAGAGGCTGAGGCCATGCGGCGGGCAGGCCTCCACGCAGAGGCCGCAACCTTTGCATTCGTTCGAATTGGTCCGAACCGTTCCGCGATCCGGCTTTTCCATGACGGGCATTTCATCCTCCTCTATGCCACCAGTGAATGCTGAGGCTCCAGATAATGGGCTTTTGCGGCGAACTCATAGAGTCCGTCGCGGAATTTTGGATCGGCCACCGCGATCAGCGCTTCGGCGCGCTGGCGCAGGGTCTTTCCGTGCAGATAAGCGATGCCGTGTTCGGTGACGACATAGTGGACGTCGGCGCGCGAGGTGACCACGCCGGCACCCGGGTCAAGCATCGGAACGATGCGGCTGATAGCGTCATGGCAGGCCGTGGAGGGCAGGGCGATGATCGGCTTGCCGCCTTTGGAGCGTGCCGCGCCGCGGATGAAATCAACCTGGCCTCCGAAGCCGGAGTAGGGTTTGGTCCCGATAGAATCGGCACAGACCTGACCGGTGAGGTCTACCTGGATGGCGGAGTTGATAGCGATCATGTTGTCGTTCCGGGAGATGAGGAACGGATCGTTCACATACGCCGTGGGGCGGAACTCGAATACCGGGTTTTCGTGGATGTAGTCGAACAGTGTCTTCGACCCCAGCACAAAACCGGCCAGGATCTTGCCCTGATGGATGGATTTGCGCGAGCCGTTGACCACGTTCTGCTCGATTAGCGGGATGATGCTGTCCGAACACATCTCGGTGTGGATGCCGAGGTCGTGCTTATCGGTCAGTGCCTGGAGCACCGCATCCGGAATGCCGCCGATGCCTAATTGCAGGGTGGCTCCGTCGGAGACCAGGCTGGCGACATTCGCCGCGATCCTGCGCTGCAGCGGCGTGGCCGGTTCACTCGGCAGTTCGTACAGCGGATGCGATGTTTCGACGATGGCGGTCACTTCGCTGACATGCAGGAAGGTGTCGCCAAAGGTTCGCGGCATCTGGTCATTCACTTCGGCGATGACGTAGCGGGCCTGCCTGGCTGCGGTGAGGGTGCAGTCAATGCTGGCGCCGAGGCTGAGGAAACCGTGTTCGTCGGGCGGCGAGGTGTGGACCATCGCCACGTCAATGGGCATGGCCCCGTTGATGAAAAGTTCTTCGATTTCGCTGAGGAAGATGGGCGTATAGTCGGCGCGGCCGCTGGTGACTGCTTCCCGCACGTTTCCGCCGAGGAAGAACCCGTTGTGGCGGAAGTGGCCTTCGCACTCCGGGCGGGTGTAAGGCGCGCTGCCCAGGGTCAACATGTGGCAGAGTTCCACTTCCAACAACTGCGGGGCTCTCCTGGCAAGTGCCTCGATCAGCACTTCCGGCGTCGCGCAACCGGGCTGTATCCACACCCTGTCATGGCTGCGGACCAGTTCCACGGCGCGCGCCGCCGTCGTGCTTTTTTGTTGGTATTGGGGACGCCAGCTCATTGTGCCTCTTGAAGGCACCACATGCAAGTGGTGTTCCAAATTCCTGGTGTTGATTATAGTGGTATAACTTTCATTCGGTGGTGGGGGAAGGCACCCAATTGGGGAAGATCACTCAGCGGATGACCATGGTTACCCCATCGGGGCTGGTTGTTCCTCCGATGGTTACCCGCACCGGCACAGCGCTGCCTGCGGAGGCGCCATCAGGGATCTGCACATTGATCTGGAACACTCCAGCCACCATGCCGGGTGCGGCGCCAGCCCAAAGATTTTGCGCATCCACGCCGCCAATCGAGACTTTCACTGGCAACGCCAGGTTGTTGATTCCAGAGCCATAGCCGCCATCGCCGATCGTGCTAACCGGCAGGCCGCCGCCATTTCCGAACAGCATTATGGTGTCGCCTGCCGAGGCCGGCTGTGAGGCACTGTTTACGGTATAGTCCTGGTTGAGAATCGCTCCCTGGCCGATGCCGTTGGCCGAGAGGGTGAACAGTCCGGGCGAGGCAGGCGCCACTGGCAGCGCGATGGAGTTGGTCAAGCGGCCGCTGTATTTCACCTGCATTACAGCAGTGGTTTTGCCTGCCACCGCAGCTGGAACAATGGCGGCGCTCTGACCGGCCGAGACGTAGAGCAGGGGCGCGGGAACGCCGTCAAAGGTGATCTGGACTCCGCCGAGGCTGGTTGCGACCGGTGCTCCTGCTGGATCGATGCTGGCCTGGGCCAGCACCGCCGGGCCGATGCTGTCGCCGAAAACGGTGATGATCTCGCCGGGCGCCACTGCGCCTCGTTGAAAGGTTGCGGCGTTGACGACTCCGGCTGGATAGATCTGGGCCGGGTCAAGGCGGCGCACTCTCAGGTTGGTGTTGTCGGCGAAGTAGACTCGGCCGCTGGAATCCACGGCGAGGCCGTACGGGTCCATGGCTGCCAGTGTCGACAGGTCGCCGTCGCCGTTGAAGCCGAAGTCCCCGTTCCCGGCGATGGTGTTGATCACGCCATCGGCAGTGACTCGGCGAATCTGGCTGCTGGTGGAGACATAGACATTGTCCTGTGCGTCAATGGCAAGTCCATATGGGAACATCAGCTTTGCCGAGAGTGCCTTGCCGCCATCGCCATCATTGCCCGCCACGCCGGTGCCCGCAAAATCCGAGATGCGGCCGGTCGAGTCCATCCTGCGAATGCGGTGGTTGTCCTGGTCCGCGATGTACAGGTTGTGTTTGGAGTCCACCGCAAGGCCGGCCGGGTTGTTGAGCATCGCGCTGCGTGCGTCGATGCCATTGCCGGCGTAACCTTGTTGGCCGTTTCCAGCGACTGTGGTGATTGCTCCCGCGTAAACCTTTCGGATGCGCTGATTCGGTGTGTCGGCGATATAGATAGCTCCGGAGGAGTCAACCGCGATGCCCTGCGGGAAATACAGTTGCCCGAACTGCGGCGAGCCGTTATCGCCGAAGAAGCCGCAGGTGAGGGTGCCGGCTAAGGTGTCGATGGTGTTATCGGGCTTGAGCTGCCGGACCTGGCAGGCACTGGTGAAGAAGACGTTGCCAGCGGCATCGGCTGCTGCGCCGCGGGGCTGCGCGATTCGGGCGGAGGTGGCCGGGCCCTTGTCGCCCGTGGCTCCGAAGATGCCGTTTCCGGCGGCGGTGGTGATGGTCTGGGTGGTGTTGATGCGGCGGACGCGATGGTCGCCGAAATCGGTGACATAGAGATTGCCGATGGGGTCGAGAGCCAGTCCATAGGGGTCGACAAACGCCGCGCTGGAGGCCTTGCCGTTGTCGCCGATGGCCTGCGTCCGCAGTGTTCCGGCGATGCGGGTTGGGGCGCCGGTCTGCTGCGGAAGCCGCCACAGCGTATGTTGCAGGAAGTCGACGGCTACCACGTCGCCTGCGACATTCACCGTGACATCTGAGTTGCTGGGCACGCCGGTGCCGATGGTATAGATCAGGCCATTGCCATGGACGGAACGAATTCTGCCGTTCGATGTATCGGCGATGACCACGCTGCCATCGGGTGCGACGGCGACGCCGCTTGGCTCGAACAGTCCGCTTTGTTTGGCGACCGCGCCCTCGCCGCCGGGTGTGGTTTGGCCGTTGCCGGCGAAGGTTTCCATGATGCCATCAGCAGCACGGACGCGGCGGATGCGGTTGTTGAAGCGGTCGGCGATGTAGAGGTTGCCGGCGGAGTCAAAGGCTAGCCCCTCGGGGCTGTTGAGTTTGGCCGAGCGGGCATCGATGCCATCGCCAGAGAAGCCTGCTGTGCCGGTGCCGGCTACGGTGTAGATCTTGCCGTCAGTGCGGATCTTTCGGACGACGTGGTTATCGCTGTCGGCGAAGTAGATGGCTCCAGCGGCATCAATGGCCAGTCCGGATGCGTTGCTCAACTGGGCTGCTTTGGCGTCCGTTCCATCGGGGCTCATGCCGAAGTCGCCGGTGCCTGCGGCAACACTGATGATTCCGTTGGCCACTTTGCAGATCGTGTTTCCTGATGCGAAATAGATGTTGCCCGCGGCGTCTGTGGTGATGGCGTACAGGTTTTCGATGGCGGCTTTCGTGGCCGGGCCTCCCTGATCCGCGGTGAAGCCGGCGTTGCCGTTGCCGGCGAAGAGGCTCAGTTTGCCATCCGGCGCCACGCGGAAGACGCGGTTATAGTAGCTCTCTGTGAAGTAGAGGTTTCCGCTGCGGTCAAAGGCCGCGCGTTCCGGCGAGAACAGGTCGATCAGGGTGGCGTCGCGGCCGTCGCCCTGATAGGCCAGGCGGCCGACGCCGGCGACGGTGTTGACGATGTAGTGCTGGGAGAGGAGGGGATTCGCCAGGGCGATGAATCCCAGAAGGGCGGGCAGGCGGACGGTTGGCATGGTCACCTCGAACTGGAAATGACTTCTAAGGGAATGCTAGTTCCGGCGCTATGGGATGTCAAGCGGTATCATGGGAGATCCGTTATTTGCTGCATGCCACGACCGACTTTGCGAATCCTGATCCTCCTGCTGCTGGCGATTGGCGCTTACCTGCCGGCGCTGCAATTGCCGTTCATCGCCGATGACTATGTACTGATTCCCATTTCCAGGCAGTATGTGGCTGAGGGGCTGACTCCGCTGTGGTACAACCCGGCGCTGCGTTCGCGCGTGACGGCGATCGTATTGAATGCAGGACTGGAGGGCACGTTCGGATTCAAGCCGATGCCGTTTTACGCCACCAGCATTCTGTTTCATACGGCGTGCGTGCTGTTGATTTACGGGTGCTGTTGCTGGCGCATGCTCGATCCGCGGATTGCGTTCTGGGCGGCCTGTTTCTTTGCCATTCAGGAGGGACACCAGGAGGCCGTGATGTGGTTGGCCTCGGTGGGCGATCTGCTGATCCTGCTGTTCGGCCTGGCGTCGTGGATATGCTGGGTGAAGTGGCTGGATCACGGCGGCGCGAAGTGGTATGCCGGGGCGATGTTGTGCCTGCTGGTTTCGCTGGCCTCGAAGGAGACCGCGTGGTATTTCCCGGTGCTGATGTTGTTCCCGCTGTTCATGGACCGCAAGCCTACGAGGCAGCAGATCGCCGCGGTGGCGCCGTTCTTTCTGGTGATCGCGGCCTATGTTGGCGTGACGCTGGTTACGCACGTGATGACGCCGGGTTATAGCGACAGCCGCTTCTCCCTCTCCGCTCCCTTCGTGCGGGTCTTCCTGAACAGCATGTGGCGGATGCTGTTTGTGTGGGGCCTGCTGGCGATTGCGGTGATCGCCTGGTTTCGAGACCGGACCGATCTGCGCGTGGCGGGAGTCTCGATCGTTGGCATGGCGATCGGGGTGGCGCCTTACTGCTTCCTGACTTACATGATGCAGGTGCCGAGCCGCCATACTTATGTCGCGACCGTCGGCCTGGCCTTCCTGATGGGCACCGCGTCGGCGCGGTTATGGAAGGCGAATCAGCGGGCGGTGCTGGCCGTGCTTGCCGTGGTGACGCTGGCGGTGAACCTGGAGATCCTCTGGGTGAAAAAGATGGAGCAGTATCGCGAGCGGGCCGAGCCGTCGGAACTGCTGAAGCAGGCCGCACGTCAGGCGAAGGGACCGGTCTATGTGGAGTGCACTCCGCTGCCGGAGGTGGCCGCGAAGTATGCCATCGAGGACTTCGGCGGCAAAGCCGTCTTCCGGCATCCGGGGGCCAATGGCGACCCGAAGTGCTTCGTGCTTGACTACGAGGACGCGTCTGGAAAGATGGTGCATGTTGATCGTAAGATGGGAACCGGGAAGCACAGCACTTTCTACTAAGCTGATGCTGAAAGGAGCCCCATGTTCATTGGGCTGGTTCTCATACTTACTGCAAGTCTTCATGCACAGACCGCTGCATTGCGTCCGGCGCAACTGCGCACGGAGTATCGCGTCAACCCCGTTGGAATCGATGTCGCCGAGCCACGGCTGAGCTGGCTCTCGAAGGCTGTGAATCCGAAGGCCAAGGATCTCAAGCAGACGGCCTATCGGATCGTCGTCACCGGCGCCCAGGGCGAACTGTGGGATACGGGGAAGGTGGAGTCCGGCGGGTCAATCCACATAGCGTACAAAGGCAAGCCGCTGGGCGATGGCGAGCGGGCAAGTTGGAAGGTGCAGGTGTGGGACCAGGCGGGACGTGTTTCGCCATGGAGCGAAGCGGCCTCGTGGTCGATGGGCCTGACGAAATGGGATGCGCAGTGGATCGGCCTTGACGAAGAGGGGTTGCCGAAGAATCCGGAGAGCCCCTATTGGGACCTGGTGAAGGCGCACTGGATCTGGTTTCCGGCGGGCAACAGCGGGACGATGTCAACCTCGTTCGACGTGCCGAAGGACCGCAAGATCAAGAGTGCCACCTGCATTACCGGGGTCGACAATTCCTACGTGCTGACCATCAACGGCGCGAATGTGGCGAAGGGCAGCTCTCCGCTGATGCCCGATGTGCTGGACGTGACGGCGCATGTGAAAACCAGATCGAATCAGATCTCCGTGGAAGCCTCGTATCCGCGGCCGCGCGGACAGGGTGGCCTGATCACGGTCCTGCGGATTGAGTTCACGGCAGGGCCGCCGATGTTCGTTTACTCCAATAAGGACTGGAAGAATTCGAAGGACCTCGGCGCGTACGGCATCATGCCGTGGGGCGAGGCGGGTTTCATCAACGAACGGGCGCTGGCGGCGCGGATGCTGCGGCGTGAGTTCCAGGCGGCCAAGCGCGTGAAGCGGGCGATGGCCTACGTCTCCGGCCTGGGCCTTTCCGAACTCTACTTGAACGGCGAGAAGGTGAGCGATGAAGTGTTGTCACCGGGCTTGACCGACTATGCCAAGCGCGTGTTCTATGTGAGCCACGATGTGACGAAGCTCATTCATCAAGGGCCGAACGCCGTGGGGTTGTGGCTCGGCAACGGCCGCTACTATGCGCCTCGACTGGCGATTCCGGTACCGATGCGGAGCTTCGGGTATCCCAAGGCGCGGCTGCAACTGGAGATCGAATATGCCGATGGCAGCCGGTCGCGCGTGGTGACCGATGCGCAGTGGAAGATCACTCGCGACGGGCCGATTCGCGCCAACAACGAGTTCGATGGCGAAGAGTACGATGCGCGCAAAGAGATGGCCGGGTGGGCGGCGCCTGGCTTCGATGCCGCGAAGTGGGAGAGCGCCCGCGTGGTGGAAGGGCCGGCCGGCATGGCCGTGGCGCAGATGGCCGAGCCGCTGCGTGTGACCGAGACGCTGAAGCCGGTGAAGGTGACCGAGCGCGCGCCCGGCGTGTGGATCTACGATATGGGCCAGAACATGGTCGGCTGGTGCCGCCTGCGCGTCGCCGGTCCGAAGGGTACGCGACTGACCCTGCGGCATGCCGAGACGCTGAAGGCCGACGGCGCGCTGTATCGGGATAACCTGCGGTCGGCGCGGGCCGCCGATCTGTATATTCTCAAGGGGGGCGGGGAAGAGTCCTATGCGCCGCGCTTCACTTATCACGGCTTCCGCTACGTGGAGGTGCGCGGACCGAAGCCGCTGCTGCTGGAGGGGCGCGTGGTGCACGATGCGATGACTCCGGCCGGCGACTTCAGCAGTTCCAGCACCATCCTCAACCAGATCCACAAGAACATCTACTGGGGCATGCGCGGCAACTATCGCAGCATTCCCACCGACTGCCCGCAGCGCGACGAACGCATGGGCTGGCTGGGCGACCGGTCCATGGTGAGCCGCAGTGAATCGTACCTGTTCGACGTGGCGGCGTTCTATTCGAAGTGGGAGACCGATATTGCGGATGCGCAGCGGCCTACGGGCAGCATCCCCGACGTGGCGCCTGCCTACTGGACGATGTACAACGACAACATGACCTGGCCGAGCACCTTTCTCTTTGTGCCGGGCATGCTCTATGAGCAGTACGGCGACCTGCGCGTGATTGAGCGCGATTACGAGGCGATGAAGAAGTGGATCGATTACATGGGCAGTTTCGTCAAAGACGACCTGATGCCCAGGGATACCTACGGCGATTGGTGCGTGCCGCCGGAATCGGCGACGTTGATCCACTCCAAGGACCCGGCGCGGCAAACCGAGAAGCCTTACATCGGCAGCGCATATTATTACCAACTGCTGAAGGTGATGGCGCGGTATGCGGGGCTGGTGGGCAAGCCGGCCGACGCCGCGCAGTTTGCAGAGCGCGCGGGGCGGATTCAGGCGGCGTTCAACAAGAAGTACTTCAACGAGCAAACAAAGCTGTACAGCAACGGCACGCAGACCTCGAGCATTCTGGCGATGCGGTTCGGACTGGTCGACGAGCAGAATCGCGCCGGCCTGCTGACGGGGCTGGAGCGGAAGATCGACCAGGAGTCGGGCGGCCACGTGGGCACGGGGCTGGTGGGCGCGCAGTGGCTGATGCGCACGCTGTCTGATAACGGGCAGGTGGATCTCGCTTACAAGATCGCCACCCAGAAGACGTATCCGGGCTGGGGCTACATGATCAGCAAGGGCGCGACCACGATCTGGGAGTTGTGGAATGGCGACACGGCGGACCCTGCGATGAACTCCGGCAATCACGTGATGCAGATCGGAGACCTGGGGGTGTGGCTCTACGAGTATCTGGCGGGCATCCGGTCCGATCCGGAAAAGCCGGGCTTCCAGCACGTGATCATTCATCCGTATCCGGCGGGGGATTTGAAGTTCGTGAAGGCATCGCACACCTCGATGTACGGGACGGTGGTGAGCAGTTGGAAGCGCGAGGCGGGCAAGTTCCAGCTGGAGGTGACGATTCCTCCGAACACGACGGCCACGGTGCAGATGCCGGATGGCGCGATCCATGAGGCCGGGTCCGGCCAGCATACGTTCACGAGCCAGGTAACGAAATGAAGGCGATCTCCAGGCGCAGCGCGCTGACCGGGATCGCCGCGGCGACCGCGTTCGGATCCAAGGCGAATTCGGCGGTGAACTTCGGGATCATCGGCACGGGGGAGCGCGGGCGCGTGGTGGGGTCGATGATGGCGCGCGATGCGCGGGCGCGGCTGACGGCGATCTGCGACATCTTTCCTGACCGGCTGGACCTGGCGAAGACGCAGGTGCCGGGCGCCGATGACGTGAAGAGTTACGAAGACCTGCGCGAGTTACTGGCGCAGCGCTCGATCGATGCGGTGCTGATCGCTACGCCTGTCTTTCTCCATCCCGAGCATTTCGAACTGGCGGTGAAGGGGGGCAAGCATATCTATTGCGAAAAGCCCGCGGGGGCCGATGTGGCCGGGGTGAAGCGCTTGATGCAGGCGGGCGCGGCGGCGGACGCGTCGAAGACTTTGGTGTTCGGTTTCCAGCAGCGGTTCAGTCCGGAGTACATTGCCGCGGAGAAGATGATCCGCGGCGGGCTTGCCGGGGAGCTGAAGCAGATGATGAGCTACTGGATCTGGGGCGGCAATGCGTTCGCGGCGGCGCCGAAGAGTTCGCGCTACGATCCGCGGGAGCGGCGGTTGCGGTACTGGAATGTGAACCGGGATACTTCGGGCGACATCATTGTGGAGCAGGATTGCCATGGCCTGGATGTGTTGAACTGGTTCGCGGGATCGCATCCGGTTTCGGCGGCGGGTACGGGCGGCCGCTCGGCGCGTACGTTTGGGGATAACAGCGATCATTTTGAGATTACCTATGAGTATGGCGGCGGATTGAAGGGGACGTTGCTGGCGTCGCAGCTTGCTCCCGCGCCTTACGCCGATGTGAAGGAGTTGTTCTTCGGCACGAAGCGCGTGATCGAAACCACGCGGACGTACTTCCGGTGGATGGAGGCGGGGAAGCGCGACTGGCACCGGACGGAGTCGAAGCGGGAGATCTCGATCGACGCGGTGGAGGCGTTTTTCACGAGCATCGTGGAGAAGCGGCCGGTCAACATGGTGCGGAGTTCGGCGGAGAGTACGTTGACGGCTATTCTTGGGCGGATGGCGGCTGGGTTGGGTCGGCCGGTGACGTGGGACGAGATGTGGAAGAGCGGGTAGGGGCGAGTGCTCCATTCCAAAGGTTGAGGAAGTTTCTAGATGCGCTTTAGCCATTTGCTTCTACTCTGTGTGTTTTTGACTGCCAGACTTCGATTGGACTGCCAAACTCTCAGTCAAAAAATGCCCTTGATTTACCGGCCGGAACTGGAACAGCGTGCGTACGTGCAGGATTTTATTGATAAGGGCGCGCCTTCCGGATTTCTGTACATAGAAGGCCAGAAACAAGAACAAATAATGGGTGTAGTCTACTTAGCCGCACATGCGGATTGGGTGATTCCGATGCTTGAGGCGAGAACGAAAGCATGGATGATGGAATATGAAGCCAATCGTGAGAGCATCACAAATGCTTCCTCGGTGATCTCGTCCGCAGGCGGACGTCAGGGGCTCGATGCCATCATTCGTCTTTACAATGGCAGGCCGGAATTGGACAAATAGGTTAGCAATTGCCTATTCAGTGCTAATTATATCGAGCCAAACCGGTATGTGGTCTGGTACTACGCATTCGATTCGCCCGTTCCAGAGGTGCGCCAAATCGCTTCGAAGGTGTTAGCGATAATGGCGAATGAGCCCGCAGCCTACTGGCACGAGAGATGGGCGGAGGCAGCGCTAGACAGGTACGGCCATCCTCCGACTCCTTACGAATGGCGCAACGATCCGTTGCTGGGCCTGGCCTACAAGAATGACCCAGGCCGGGCATCTACAATCAATGACAGCCTGGAGATACATGTTCGTAGTCTGGTGGAGCGTCGCCGCGCCGGCACTAAAGGTAAGTAACATGGGCGCCTCAGATCGAAATCCTGAGGCCGTGGACATCGCTGTGGCCGAAGGCGTGGCTGAAGCCACTCGCAGGCTGAAGCCCGCCCTACAGGGCGTCCACTATGCGGCTTGCGGCGAGCGGCGCAGCACAACCGCCCCCAGCGCGGCGGTGCCGATCAACAGCGCAGCGCTGACATAGAACAGGTTCCGCACGCCGATCACGTTGGCGATGCTGCCGGCGAAGACCAGCGCGATGGTCTGGGAGAGCGTCATCACTGACATCATGCTGCTTGAGATGCGCCCCAGCATCTCCTTCGGCGTGGCCTCCTGCATCAACACCTGCGTCGGCACGAAGATGAAGGCGACGAAGATTCCGATGCCCAAGGTCCCGGCGATGCTGGCCCAGATCTTGCCGACGATGGTGAGAAAGAAGACGCAGCAGCCGATGCCGGCCAGTCCGGTGATGACCAGCGACTGGCGCGAGACCTTCTGCGCTGCGCGCGACATGATGGGGATGCCGGCGATGACTCCCACGCCGATGAGCGAGCCGAGGGCGCCAAACAGGCCCGGGCCGGCCGAGAGGTCGTCGCGGACGTAGATCGCCAGCAGGGCCGTATAGCAGCCTATCGCGAACATTCCCGCCGTGAGGGCGACCATCACGAACGATGTCGACGAGTGGGTGAAGATGTAGCGGACCCCTACCGTCATGGCCGACAGCGCCGAGCGGACGCTGTTCACCGAGTGCTGCGTCGCTTCGCGCGAGGCGGCGATGGAGAAGATGAACAGGGCCGAGGCGACGAAGCTCGCGCCGTCGATGTAGAAGCAGGAGTTTGGACCGGCCGCGCTGACCAGGCCCGCCGCCACCGCGGGGCTGAGGATGCGCACGAACTGCATCGCCTGCTGCATCAACGCATTCGCGCTCATCAGGCCTTCCGGCGGCGTCACCGTGCGGAGCATGATGGACTGCGCGGGGATGAAGAAGCTGGAGACCGAACTCATCACCAGAAAGATGGCGTAGATCTGATAGATGTTGTGGGTGAAGATCAGGCCGATGGCGAGCACGGCGCGGACCAGGTCACTGACGATCATGGTGCGCTTCATGTCCCAGTGGTCGACGAAGACGCCTGCCAGAGGGCCCACGATGGCGAGCGGGAGCATGTAGGCGATCATGATGCCGCTTACCTGCCACGGCGTGCCGTGCATCCGGAATGAGACGATGTTGTAGACGGCGAAGATGGCGAGGAAGTCGCCGAACAGGCTGATACACTGGGCAAGCCAGAGCTGGCGTACGGATGGAATGCGCAGAACTTCCCGGAGCGTGAGTTGGGTTGGTGTGGTCATGCGCAGGCCCTGCTGACCTCTATGATAGCGGACAAGGACGTGGCTTAAAGAAATGTGTTGAAACACGGAACAGAATCGTGTAGGATGAATATAGATGGGCGAGGCACTCAAGAAACGGATCAGTCAGGAGAAGTTCGAATCGCCGGCGGTGGAGGCGATGCTGAACCTGTTGGTTGCCTCTGACTACATGGCGCGCAAGGCTGACGAGGCCTGCGCGGAGTTCGGTATCACGCGCGCGCAGTTCAACGTGCTGCGGATTCTGAAGGGCGTCTATCCCGATGGGCATCCGCGGTGCGAGATCATACGCCGCATGCTGGAAGCGGCTCCTGACGTCACCAGATTGGTTGATCGTTTGGAGGCGCAGGGCCTGGTGGTGCGCGACCGGTGTAAAGAGGACCGCCGCCTGTCGATCGCCCGCATCTCGAAAGAGGGCATCGCCCTGCTCGAAAAGATGGAGCCGCGCATGAAAGAGATGGGTGACCATTTCGCCCAGCGCGTCAGCCTGCGCGACTGCCGCGAACTTTCGCGGATCTGCGAGGGTTTGTACGGTGAAGATGGGTAGGGCTTTTTTTTTGGCCATATGTGTGTTCCGACACACAGTGTGAGAACGAGAAAAGGAGTTCGATATGAAAACGATTCTATGGACGGCTGCATCCCTGGCGATGGCCGCAACGATGTCTGCACAGCATACGTATGAGATTGACACGGCGCATTCGGCGGCACAGTTCTCTGTGCGGCACATGATGATCTCGAACGTGAAGGGCGAGTTTAACAAGCTCACCGGTACGGTGGTTTACGAACCGAAACATCTGGCGGCTTCGAAGATCAATGCGGTTATCGACGCCAGCACCATCAGCACGCGCGAGCCGAAGCGGGACGCGCACCTGAAGTCGCCGGACTTCTTCGATGTAGCCAAGTATCCCACCATCACGTTCACCAGCAAGTCAGTGACAGCGGCGAATGGCAAGATCCTGGTCCGCGGCGACCTGACGATGCGCGGTGTTTCCAAGGAGATCGTGCTGACGGTGGAGACGCCTACGGCAGAGATCAAGGATCCGTATGGGATGCTGCGCAGCGGCACAACGGCCTCGGCGAAGGTTAACCGCAAGGATTGGGGACTGAGCTGGAATGCCGCACTGGAATCGGGCGGAGTCGTGGTGGGTGACGAGGTGACGATCACACTCGATATCGAAATGACGCGGAAAGCAAAGTAATTTCTACAAAGGAGAAAGAACATGAGCAATACGAATACACAGAACGTCGCGGAGTTGGATGCCCAGCTCAACGCGCAGGTGCTGGCGGGAGACATCCTGGGAGCGTTCGAGCGCTTCTACGCAGAGGATGTCACGATGCAGGAGAACAGCCTGCCTCCATTGGTAGGCAAGGCTGCCAATCGCAAGCACGAAGAGGAGTTTGTCGGAGCGGTGGAGCAGTTTCACGGCGCCAAGGTGCTTGCGAGCGCAGTGAATGGCGATATCAGTTTCTCCGAATGGGAGATGGACATCACCTTCAAGGGCGGGGCACGGGTTGTGATGGCGCAGACCGCGGTGCGGCGCTGGAAAGAGGGCCAGATTGTCAACGAGCGCTTCTATTATTCGAAGGGCTGAGCGGTCAGTACTTCGGCGTCACGCCGAGGTTGAAGAACAGGAATGAGTAGACGTCGGCGACCTCTTCCAGTCGCTTGGCGGTATTGCTGGCGCCGTGGCCGGATTTGACGCCGATGCGAATGAGGGCGGGCCTTTCGGGGCTCGCCTTTTCCTGCAGAGTGGCCGCGTACTTGAAGGAGTGGGCGGGCACGACGCGGTCGTCGTGATCGGCCGTGGTGATTAGTGTTGCTGGATACTTCACGCCTTCCCGGATATTGTGCAGTGGAGAGTAGGCGCGCAGTGCCGCGAACTCTCCGGCATTGTCGCTGGAGCCGTAGTCGGAGGCCCAGTTCCAGCCGATGGTGAACTTCTGGAAGCGCAGCATGTCCATCACGCCCACCTGGGCGATGGCTGCGCGGAACAGCTCGGGCCGTTGATTGATGACGGCGCCTACCAGCAGGCCGCCGTTGGAGCCGCCCTGGATGGCGAGTTTCGAGGCTGAGGTGTATTTGTTGGCGATGAGGTATTCGGCGGCGGCGATGAAATCGTCGAAGACGTTCTGCTTCTGGAGTTTGGTGCCGGCGACGTGCCACTTCTCGCCGTACTCGGCGCCGCCGCGCAGGTTGGCGGAGGCATAGACGAAGCCCTGTTCGAGCAGGGCGAGCCGAGTGGGGACGAACTCCGGATTGATGACGATGTTGAAACCGCCATAGGCGTAGAGCAGCGTGGGGTTGGTGCCATCGAGCTTCAGGCCTTTTTTGTAGACCAGGAACATCGGGACGCGCGTCCCATCTTTGCTGGTGTAGAAAACCTGCTTCGATTCGTAGTTCGCCGGATTGAAGCCGGGGACGTCGGGTGTGCGGAACACCACGGACTTGCCGCTGGCGAGGTCATAGCGGTAGATCGTTGCCGGCACATTCAGGCTGGTGAAATCGTAGAAGAGTTCCTTTGCTTCCTTGCGCGCGCTGAAGCCACTGGCGGTGCCTGCGCCGGGCAGGCTGATCTCCTTTTCCAGTTTCCCTTCGAAGGAATATACATAGGCGTGGGTGGTGACGTCCTTCATGTAAGTGACGATCAACTTACCGCCCGCGGTACGCGAGGCCTCAATCGGCTCGGGCTTTTCGGGGACTATGTCTTTCCAGGGCGATGGCTTTGCTGCCGGATCGAACAGGGCGATGCGTTTGTTGGGTGCGTTGTTGTTGGTCTCGACCAGGAAGGCGGCGCCTACGTTTTCGATGACGTCGTAACTGTCATTGGTGATTTCGCCAACGATGGGGTGGAACGTGTCGCCGGGCTTGGAGAGGTCCTTGTAGTAAACGGAGTTGCCACGCAGGCCTTTGCCGAAGTCTCCCACGGAGAGAATAGCGAAGCGCTCGTCTTCGGTGGCGCCGACGTTGTGGAAGCGTAGCGGATTCGCGTCGTCCTTGAAGACAAGCTCGTCCTTTTCCTGCGATGTACCGACGCGATGGTAGTAGACCTGATGGTTTTCGTTCTTGGCGGAGAGGCTGTGTCCTTCCGGAGGGCTGGGGTAGCGACTGTAGAAGAAGCCTGCGCCTGCCCAGGAGATGCCGGACGCCTTCATCCACTTTAGGTGGTCTGGCAGCAGCTTGCGGGTTGCTACGTCCATGACATGGATTTCGTGCCAGTCGGAGCCGCCGCTGGATACTGCGTAGGCGAACAGGCGGGCGTCGTTCGACAGCGCAGTGGGGCCGAGTTTTACGGTGCCATCGGCGGAGAGCTTGTTGGGATCGAGCAAGACTTCGGGTGTTCCCTCCAGCCCTTTCTGCATGTAGATGACGGCCTGGTTCTGGAGGCCATCGTTCTTCGAGAAGAAGTAGTATTCCCCTCGTTGGGAAGGCGAGGAGTATTTCGGATAGTTGAAGAGTTTCTGGAGCCGGTCCTTCACCTGTGCGCGGAAGGGGATGCGCCCCAGATAGCCGAAGGTTACTTTGTTTTCCGCCTCGACCCAGTTGGCGGTCTCCGGTGAGTTGTCGTCTTCGAGCCAGCGGTAGGGATCGGCGATCTTGACGCCATGGTAGGTGTCCACATGGTCGATCTTTCGAGTCTTGGGATAATCTAGTTGTTGCCCGGAGGCTTCTGAAAGGGACATGCCGATGAGTAGAAGGATTGCGGTCACTGGTTGATCAACTCCGCCTGATTTATCCTATTTTGACACATCGCGAATCCGGCACGCGAAACATGATTAAATAACAGGCATGCCTACCCCAATAACGCGCCGAGCTGCGATGGCCGCGATTTCAGCTCCCTTGCTGGCCCAACCCGCGTCGCGTCCGAACTTTGTTTTTATCCTGGTGGATGACCTGCGCTTCAATGCGTTGGGGTATACCGGACATCCGTTCGTGAAGACGCCGAATATTGACCGTGTCGCGCGCGAGGGGGCGAACTTCACCCACGCATTCACGACGACGCCTCTCTGTTCGCCAAGCAGGGCCAGCTTTCTGACGGGGCGCTATGTGCGATCGCACAAGGTGCTCGATAACAAAGATCACAATGAGCTGAGTCACCAACTGATCACGTGGCCTCGGCTGCTGCATGATGCCGGTTATGAGACGTCCTACGCTGGCAAGTGGCACATGGGCAACGATGATTCTCCGCGCCCGGGGTTCGACAAGTGGGTGAGCTTCAAGGCGCAAGGCCAGTATGTTGATCCGGCGTTGAACATCAACGGCGAGCGGATCAAGGCCACCGGTTATGTTACCGATATTCTGACTGACCACACGGTGGAGTTTATCCGCAAGGCTCGCACGAAGCCGTTTGTGGCCTATCTGGCGCATAAGGCGGTGCACGGTCCCTTTACTCCGGCGGAGCGGCATAAGGACCTGTTCACCAACGAGACGATCGCGCACTCGCCGAACGCGCAGGACGATTTTGCCGGTAAGCCGGTTTTGACCAGGAAGTGGGAGGGCGCGCCGGCGACGTTCGGGCCGGGGTCGAGCGATGAGCTGATCCGCAATCAGCTGCGTTGCCTCACTGCCATTGATGAAGGCGTGGGGCGAATCCTGAAAGCGTTAGAGGAGACGAAGCAGCTGGATAGCACGTTCTTCGTGTTCACCAGCGACAACGGGTACTTCTGGGCGGAGCATCATTTGGGGGATAAACGCTGGGCGTACGAGGAGTCGATCCGGATTCCCATGGCCATGCGGTATCCAAAGCTGATCAAGCCGGGTACGAAATTCGATCAGTTGATTTTGAACGTAGACATGGCTCCTACGATGCTGGAACTGGCCGGAGTGAAGGCTCCAGCTGAGGTGCAGGGGACCTCGGTGTTACCAGTCATCAAGGGCACTGCCAGGAACTGGCGAACGTCTTTCCTCTCTGAGTACTTCATGGAAGCGACTGCGCCGCGCGTGCCTAACTGGCAGGCGGTCCGCGACGGCGAGTGGAAGTATATCCACTATACGGACCTTCAGGGCATGGACGAGCTCTATAACTTAAAGACCGATCCATATGAAATGAAGAACCTGATTCACGACGCGCCGAAAGTTGCGCCTGCGATGAAGAAAGAGCTGGAGCGCTTCAACCAGACGATCAAGTAGCGCCTACTCGGCGCCTGCTTTGGGAGCCGCGGCGGGCTTCTTCGGCTTGGCGATGTCAACCGGATTGACGGACACCGGGATGACGAAATCGACGAAGCCCGCCAGCATCTCTTCCCAGCTCTGGTCACCCCAGTAGACCTGGGATTTCGGATCGGGATTGTACTTATTGCTGGGAGAGTTGTCATACCACGCGGTGGCGGTAAGTTCGGTTCCTTTCGGGAGTAACATCGGCTTTTCCAACTGGTAAGTGAGCTGCCAGTTGAAGTCGTAGTTAGGAACCTTCAATAGCGTTTGTGTTTCGCCGGACGGATACTTCGCGACATACTCGAAACCCTTGCCTCGCAGGTGCATGTGGGGAAACAGAGACTGCACGATGACGTCTTCATACAGCTTCACCTTTGCATCCACGCGATGGTTGGCGGCGCCGGGCGGAATGGTGAGGTTGAAGTTGCCGACAAAGGTGTTCACTACACGCTGCTTCGGTGTTTCCTTGGCGAAGACCATGCCGACCTGGCTGCGGTCGACAGCTTCCTTGCCATTGGATGTATAGTGCATCTGGAAGACGAGATCGCTGCCTGCTTTGATGAGGCGCGCCTGGCCGGGCTTGGTTTCATAGGCGACTCCGCCGGGCACGTAGACCGAGACCATTTCGTAGCCGGCACTGGTAAGGCCGTACAAGATGCCCTGGCCGGTATCGGGGTCGTGCTTTTCCGGTTCGGTGGGTGGGGGGGCGGTGAAGGCGGTGCGCACGGGTACGCCTTTGAGGAATTTGGAGCCCGGCGGACGGGCATAGAGCACAATGTGATGGACGACGCTGCGGGCCGTGGGGCGGAGTTCGATCTTCTCCACCCACTTGTCTTCAGTGAAGCCGGTGGGCACGATGAAGTAGGTGTATTCGATGGTGCCGGTGGCGGGGACTTTGTAGTCGGCCGACATGTCGAGCACGGCGTCGGGCTTGCCGATGGTCCAGCCGGCGGTGAACTGCCTGGGGGCGGGTGCATCGGCAGTGTTGCCCTCACGGGCCCCGTTGTCTGCCCAGGCGATGAGGGTGTCGATCTCGGATTGGGCGAGCCTGCGGTCATTGGCGAATTTTCCGAAGTGCGAGTCGGCGAACCATGGCGGCATTTTCTTCGCCAGCACGGCTTGTTTCATTGTTTTGGCGTAGGGGCGTGACTCTTTGTAGGTGAGGAATGACATGGGTGCGGCTTCGCCGGGGCGGTGGCATTCCTGGCAGTGCTTCTGCAGTACGGGCAGAACATCTTTGTGAAAGGTCACTTCACGCGGCGCTGCCTGCAAGGCAAGCGCGAAGACAATTCCGGCGGCAAGCTTTTTCATTTTTCTCCCTCGTCCTTATCATGAGAGTTTAGCACGGCCCTTTTTTGATACATTGACCTCATGCGATTCTTTCTCATATCCGCAATGCTGTTCTCCCTTTCCGCTTTCGGCGCGGATGATGCTTTTAACGGCCGCTGGAACATCAAGGCTCCCAAGGAACCGCGCAATCGGGCTTGGTGGCTGGAGGTGACTGGCGCCGGTACTCCGAATCTGAAGGGGCGTTTTGTGGGAGCGCCGGGCGGCGATATGAACGGCATCCCGGAGATCTCCATTTCCAACGGGGAATTGAAGTGGGTGTTCGAGCGTCCTTATTCCAAGGGCATGAAGTCGAAGGGAGTTTGGAAAGCGCGCGTGCAGGGCGATAAGATCAGCGGCACTTTCGATGTGGAGGGTGCGCCGAACCTGCACCTGGATTTCGCTGGCAATCGCGCACCAGTGTTGAAGGAGAATCACAAGGGTAAGCATAACCTGGGCAAGCCTGTGGACCTATTCAATGGTAAGGATCTTTCCAACTGGCAGCCGCTGGTGAAGGGGCAGGCGTTGGGCTGGGAAGTGAAGGACGGGGCGATGGCCAACGTGAAGGGCGCGAACAATCTGGTTTCCGATCAGAAGTTCTGGAACTTCACGCTGCATGCGGAATTCAAGGTGGGCAAGGACAGCAACAGCGGCATTGGCCTGCGCGGACGCTACGAGGTTCAGATTCTCGAGGACTACGGCAAGGAGCAGGACTCCCATTCGAACGGCGCACTGTACAGCCGCATCAAGCCGGCGATGAATGCCAGCAAGCCGGCCGGTGAGTGGCAGACCTATGACATTACGCTGGTGGGCCGCGAGGTGACGATTGTACTGAACGGCAAGACGACAGTCGACCGCAAAGAGATTGATGGATTAACGGCGATGGCGAGCGATCCGGACGAATCGGCTCCGGGCCCGATCGTCATTCAAGGCGATCATGGCCCGGTGGAGTTTCGGAAACTGGTGGTGACTCCGCTTATTTCGCAAGACTCGCGTCGATAAGGATTTTCTTTCCGTCGCGGCGGCTGACAACAATCTTGCCGGCCTCCGCACGGACGTCCTTTACGCCCTTGAAGCCAGGCTCAACCTCAGCCAGGAAGATGGTGAAGTGGGTGGTGAGCTTCTGCTTGCCGCCAATCCATCGAAACGCTGGGACTCCGTAGAGCGAGCCGCGGTCGACGCTTTTTTTCAGGCCCTCGGCGAAGGGCGTAGTGCCGAACTCCATCCCGCGCGCGATCACTTCGCCGTTCCACGGAAGGTGCATCATGCTGTGGTTTTCCTGCCAGTCACCGAGCCACGGGTTGTCCGCGGTCGGGTAGAGGTAGCCAATCAACACTGGGTAATCGGTGTGGTACATCGTGAAGTAGCTCTGCTCGCGGCTTTGATCGTGCAGCAAGGCGGTGTAGCTGCCGGCCTTTGCCTGTTTCTGGAAGCCGCGCAGGTTGACGGGCTTTCCCGCGGAAGAGGTACCCTTGGGCCATTCGACTGCGCTGTTGGCTTTGAGTGTGAACTTGCCTGGGCCGACTTTGCCTTTGGTGACGGAGGCGTCTAAGAAAGTCTTGCCTGGTTCGGCGAACGGCGGCCCGAAGGTCGCGTGCTGCACCCAGTTCATCGCTCGGTCGAACTCGGCGAGGTTCTCGATCGACTCTTCCACATAGACCACGCTCTCTCCGTTGACGATAGTGATCGTGCGTTCCACTCGATACTGCGTCTTGGGGAGTTCGGCCTCGTAGCAAAGAGTGACGGAGTCATTGCTCTTGCCGACGGCGGTCTGCTTCCATTCGACGATGGGTGCTTCTCCATGATTGCCGAATTTGTTGTTGATCTCCTCCTGCGATGAGGGCGGACCGAAGGCAGGGAAGCACAGCATGTGCCCCATGTAGCCGCTCGATATCCAGCGGTGCGGGTCGTCGCCGTAGATCGAATCATGCTTTTCGGGATCGTATTCCTGCGGTTCAATGGTTGGATAGTGCGGAACGCGCATCGGATTCACGGTGCGCTCTTTTCCTCCGGTGAGGAAGCGGAGTTCGCCGATGTGCCCACCACCAGTGAGAGTGCTGATGCGGATGGCGCCGTTCTCCAAGACCATCGCGCGGCGGCCGTGAAGCGTATCGAGTTCGAATGTTGGTGCTTTCATATGCGGCCTGCTTTCATCTCGGCAGCCATGTAATCGGTAGAGCGCCAGGCCAGCGCGAGGATGGTGAGAGTCGGGTTCTTCTCTGAGGCGGTGGTGAAGGCCGCGCCGTCCACGACAAAGAGATTCTTCACGTCGTGGCTCTGGCAAAAGCCGTTCAGTGCGCTGCGCTTGGGGTCGGCTCCCATGCGGCAGGTGCCGTGTTCGTGGATTGCCGAGCCCGCAACGTCGAGCTTGCCGCGCTCGAAGGGTACGATCTCTGCCTTCGCCGCGCGCAGGATGGCTTCGGCGGTATCGTACATCTCCTTAGCCATTTTGTGTTCGTTGTCGCCGATGGAGTATTCGATGCGGGCGATGGGCACGCCGAACATGTCCTTGGCCGTGCCCTCCACTGTGACGCGATTCTCTTTGCGCGGCAGCACTTCGCCGTATGGATGCAGGGCGACCAGTGCAGGGTACTTCTTCTTCACGGCCTTCTTGAAGTCGAGTCCGAAGCCGGGCATGTCTTTGGCGAAGCTGGCGTTGGCTTGTGCTCCGGTGTTCCAGAACTGCGCGCCGTAGCCGCGCAGATAGTCCCGCTTGCGGCCATCGCGGTGGTTGAACTTCGGCATGTAGATGTGTTCGCCACCGATGCCGTCGTCGTTCTGCGTTTTGGCGCCGGCCAGTTCCGGCACGAAGCCGTACATGTGGAAGCGCACCTGTTCGCTGAGGTAGCGGCCGATCACGTCTGACGAATTGCCGATGCCGTTGGGGTAGGCGCTGGATTTCGAGTTGAGCAGGATGCGCGTGGAGTCGACACAGGATGCGGCGACGATGACCCGCTTGCCCATTATCTTGTGCTCTTCTTTGGTGCGGCGGTCGAAGTACTGGACGCCACTGGCGAGGCCTTTATCATCGACGAGCACGCGGGCAACCACGGCGTTGTCGACCACCGTGAGTTTGCCGGTTTTGAAGGCGGGTTCTAGCAGATAGTCCGTGGAGTTGAAGAAGGCGCTTACGTCGCAGCCCTTACCGCACGCTCCGCAGTAGTGGCAGGCGGCGCGTCCGTTGTGTTCGCGAGTGAGGACGGCGCGGCGTCCGGCGACGACGGAGATGCCGATGTTCTTGGCGGCCTTTTGCAGCAGCCGTTCGCCGCAGCGCGGTGGCGGCGCGGGGAGCATGAACTTGCTGCCGGGCAGGGAATCCTGATCGTCGGTTCCACCGCAGACACCAATGAGCTGCTCGACCTTATCGTAGTAGGGCGATACATCCTTGTAGCGGATCGGCCACGGGATCTCCCAGCCATCGCGCTCGGGTCCCGCGAAATCGACATCGGAGTAGCGCAGCGATACGCGGCCCCAGATGTTGGTCTTGCCGCCGCGGCCCCACACGCGGACCAGGTCGAACGGCTGGCCTTCCTTGGTCGCGTACGGTTGCTCTCGCGTGCTGAGGGTGATCTGCGGAGGATAGTCGCCGCGTTCGATGCGTGCACGGCTCTCCCACGGTTTGACGTGGCTCCAGAACTTGGAGCGCGAGAATTTCTCGCCTGCGTCGAGCACCAGCACGTTCACGCCCTGGCGGGTGAGGTTCCATGCGGCCATGCCTCCGGCCGCGCCGCTGCCGATGATGATGACGTCGTGAGTCTGCTTCTGCATATCAGGCCTGATGCTCCGGATGGGTGCAACCCTTGAATTCCTTGAGGTAGGTGTTGGCGTTCCATTCGAGCTCTTTGGTCAAGCCTTCTTTGGAGCCGTAATAACCGTCGATGGTCATGTCCTTCATTGTTTTGAAGAACTGCTTCTCTTCGGTCACCATGCGCGTGACGAGTGCGATCTGGTCCTTGGCATTCAGGGTGAGGAACGAATTCTTCTTAAGCCAGGCGATGCCAGCGCGCAGGCGTGTCTCCAGTCCCTGATTACGCTTGGCGGCGGAGTCAATGAAAAACTGCACGCCCGCGTCAGCGGCTCCGGGTGTATCGGAGCGGGGGATGATGATGTCGGCCAGCCGTGTGATGGCTGCGAGGTCGTCGCCCAGGAAAACTTGTGCTTTGGGTGGCGTGGCGATCTGCAGTAATTCGGCGCTGCCATGCTGGTGGGGCTGCTGCGCCAGTGCGGCGGGCGCGGCCGCCAGCGCGATCAGGACGTCTCTTCGCTTACTCGTAGTTTTCATAGTGGAACTCTTCAGCATACTTCAATCCGTATTGTTTGCCGCGTGCTTCGGCGGCCTCCAGAATCATGATGTCGATCATCTTGTTGATGGTCGCGGGGTCTTCTTTATCGAGCAGGGGAAGGCGCAGGCCTGCCACGATGAGCTTGTCTTTCAGGTGCAGCGCGGTGGCGTGGTTCATGGTCTTGTGAGAGCGGACAGTGCGCAGTTTCTGATCGATCACCGCTGAGATGTCGAAGACGCGGTTGATGTCGCTGGGGCCGCGCATGAAGTAGTAGCGCTCCCTGACGGTGTGAGGTTTCAGGCCCATCACGAAGTGTTCCGAATTGAAGCGGTCATTGCCTGCGGCCCATGCCGCCTCAGCGGTGGCGCGGGCGAACTTCACGTGATCGGGATTCTCTTCGTAGAGCGACCACGGGTCGTAAGTCATCACGGCATCGGGCTTGAGCAGGCGGAAGAGCATAATCAGGCGCCCGCGGATTTCGGTGTGGCTGACCGGGTCGAGCTCGTCGTTCTTGTAGCCGAGCGTGATCACTTCCTTGATGCCTGCGGTGCGGGCGGCGTCTTCCACTTCGGCGGCGTTGCGGCTGACGGTTTCGGCGGGCGAGAGCAGGTAGCTGTCCTTTTCGTCGTTGGTGCCGCGGATCATGTAAATGGTGCAGCCTGCTTTTGCCATCATGGCGATGGTGCCTCCGGCGAAGATGGAGAAATCGTCGGCGTGCGGGGAAACGATCACCAGAGTCTTGCCTTTCATGTCGGCCGCGTTTGCGCGCAGGGCAGGGCCTTTCGGCGCGGCGTAGGGTTTGCCGCTTGCGAGTTGCTGACGGTACCACTCTACATATGGGCCCTGCAGGCCGCTGCCCTGCCAGTAGTGAAAGGTTTCTTCGGTTGCCGTGGGCTTCCTTGGCACGAGCAGTGGCATGGCGGCCAGGGCCTGCTGCTTCTGGTCTTGAACGTCTTTGATATCGACGCGATGATTAATGTCGTGATCGCCGCGCGACCAGTAGTAGATGCTCTTGACCCCGTGCGGCGCGACTCCGGCTCGATTCATCTCCGGATGGAATTTGTTGTTGTTCCCGGTCCAGCGTGCATCTTCCACGGCGCGGCCGACCTTCTGGTGGTCGAAGTTATCGTCGTAGCGGGTGTATGGATCGGAGGTGATCACAGTGTCGGGCTTGAAGGTGCGGAAGACCTGGATGAAGCGGGTGCGGAGTTCGGTTTCAGAGAGCGGGTCGAGTTCGCCGTCTTTGAAATTCAGGTGGACCACTTCACGGATGCCGAGGATCTTTGCCGCCGCATCCACTTCGGCACGAGCGCGGACGCGGGCCTCTTCCATCGGCACCTTGGTCCCGTGCTTTTCGTCGTTGGTGACTCGGACCAGGTAGACGTCGTCGCCGGCCTTGGCCATCTTCGCGATGGTGCCGCCGGCGTAGAGAATGAAGTCATCGCCGTGCGGTGAGACCACCACAACCGACTTAGCGTGAAGCGCTGCCGCGAGCAGAAACAGGGCCGCTCTCATTTCGGCCTCGCATTCTTGAGCACATAGCCATCCGGACTACCGAGCCCGATGAAGTGGAACATTTCGGCGTAGCCCATCTTGTTCATCTCGCCGAGCTGCTTATTGGCTTCGCGCAACTCGATTAAGGTCTCAGCGTCGCGGATCATGCCGCCATGCGATTTCACCGCGGCGATTTTGCGATCGATGGTGGAGGAGATGTCGACCACCTTGTTCACAACGTGCGGTCCGCGTGCCCAGTAGTAGCGCTCCACCAGATAGTGCGGCTTGAGGCCGGCGCGGAGCTGTTCGGGATGGAAGAGGTGCACTCCGGAGGTCCAACAGGCGTCTTCGACTGCCTTGGCGGTCTTGAGGTGATCGGGGTTCTCTTCGTAGGCGGCCCACGGATCGAAGGTGATGATGGTGTAGGGTTTCAGCTTACGAAAGAGCAGGATGAGTTTTTCGCGCAGCTCTGTTTCGGTGTAGGGATCGATTTCGTCATTCTTCAGGTTGAGGCTGAAGACTTCCTTGATGCCGAGGATTTTGGCCGCGTCCAGGACCTCGCGGCCATTGCGGCGGCTGTTCTCTTCGGCGGTGAGGACGCCGTCTTTCTCGTCGTCGGTGACGCGGATGAGGTAGCCGGTGTAGCCTTCATCGATCAGCTTGGCGATGGTGCCTCCGGCGAAGATGGAGAAGTCGTCGGCGTGCGCGGTGATCGCCACCAGCACCCGGCCCTCGTAGGGCTTGGGCCGGGCGAGGGCGGCAAAAGCCGTGAATAGTAGGAGGAGACAGTGTCTCATCGGTGTGTGGACCGCTCACTGACGTTCGCGGCTCGGCTAACGGAGCCACGAACGTAAGCGAGTGGTATAACCTCCTAGCGGTTGTAGATTTTGACGCGGAAGTACGGCTTCAACTTTTCAGACTCTTCCATCTGGAAGGTCTCTTCGGTCTTCTTCGGGTCGTAGCCGCGCCAGATCCACTTCAGTGCGTCGGGCATCTCGGAATTGCCCATGGCGCCATTATGTGACCCGCCGCCGAAGTTCAGATGGAAGTCGTATTCCTTCATCTTGAGCGAGTTTGCCAGCTGGATGTTCTGCAGCGGCCAGCTGCCGTGATCGTTCTCCAGATCCTCGGAGCCATCGGACATCCAGATGCGGATGTTGTGCTTGGCCTGCTTGCGCACCATGTTGGGGTAAACGTTGCCGCCATCGAGCACGCCCGGCTTCCACTGGATGCTGGTGAAGCTGCCGACGCGGGTCCAGACGCGGGTCCACTGGTCGTTCTGGAACCATGCGGCGTTGAAGGCGCAGATGCCGCCAGAGGAACTGCCGGTGATTGCGCGGCTATAGCCGTCTTTGCGGATGTTGTACTTCTTGTACACTTCGGGCAGCAGTTCGTCACGCAGGAAGCGGGCATACACATCGTTGACCGAATCGTACTGGACGCTGCGCAGGCGCTGATTTCCCTTGGTGCCGGGGTTGATCATGACGCTGATCATCACTGGGATTTTGCCCTGATGGGTTAGATTGTCGAGCACGTTCAGCGTGCGCGAGCCGGCGTCGCGCTGGGTGTGGCCTGCGCCATCCTGCCAGACCATGAGTGCGGCGGGAGTGGCGGCGTTGTACTGTGCCGGGACGTAGATCCAATACTCGGTGGTCATGCCGTCGTAGATCTTGCTGACGTGGGTCAGCTTCTCAGACAGCTTTCCCTGCGGCACGCCGGCGTGTGTATAGGAGTCGGGGCCGAAAACAGGAATGTCGTTCTTGCCGCCGAACACGCTGCCGTTCACTTTGTAGGCGAAGGCATGCGAGCGGCCGGTGTCCATGGTGCCGGTGGCGTACCAGATGTCGGTACCTTCCAGTCGCAACATCTTGGGGCCGATGTTGTCGTCGATCAACAGTTGTGGATGCCGCGCATTGCGCACGGCCCAGATGAAGTCCGTGCCTTCGCCAAGAGCGGCCGTGCCTTCGCTGATCGCTTTGGCGCCGAGCGTGTTCACCAGCGATTCGCGAAACGCCGGTGACTGCGGGCTGTTCTTTGCCATGGCAATCAGGTCCGGCGCGCTCAGCTTGCCCTGTGCAAAGATGCCGGGAGAGGCCAACAGCAGGCTGGCAATCGTCAATAAAAGGAACTTCATTTCTTCTTTTCTACTCCTGAGGTGAAATACAGGTCCGGCTCTGGAATGGCCGCCCCGTCCTTACGTGGTGAGGAGGCGCCGAAGTGCACTCCCGTGGAATCATCGAGCAAAACTGCCTGGCCGCCGCCCATCTGCGCGGAGTACTCCGAGCGGACATCCAGCGAATGGCCGCGCTCCTTAAGCTCTTTCAACGTGTCGGCAGGCACACGCGATTCTATCAAAACTTCGCAGCCGCCTAAGAACTGCCGCGTGAACCGCGGAGCCTCCAAGGCGGCCTGGATGTTCATGTTGTGATCGACGACGTTCGAAACAAACTGGGCATGGGCCTGAGCCTGATTGCCGCCGCGCATGATGCCGAAGCCGATGTGCTGGGAGCCGCGTTCCATCAGGCCGGGGATGATGGTGTGGAACGGGTGCTTGCGGCCGGCGATTACGTTGGGGTGGGTGGATTGCGTGGTCATGCCGCCAGCGCGATCGTGCAGATGGAAGCCCATGCCGTCGACGACGACGCCGGAGCCCCAGATATCGGAGATGCTTTGGATCCACGAGGCGATATTGCCGTCTTTGTCGATGACCGACATGTAGATGGTGTGGCCCTGTTCCGGTTTGCCCGGCTCAAAGTCGCAGCCGGCTTTCTTGGGATTGATCGACGAGGCTCGCGTTTCGGCGTACTTCTTGGAGTTCATGCCGGCGGCCGGGACCTTCACCATGCGCGGGTCGGCGACGAACTGTTTCAAGTCCTGATAGGCGAGCTTTTGCGCCTCAATTTTGTAGTGCCAGGCATCCGCATTCGAATGCTCCATGTTCTGCAGTGGGAAGCGCTCGAACAGGTTCAGCATCATGAGAGCGGCGATGCCCTGGCCGCTGGGAGGCATCTCGTAGACCTTCCAGCCGCGATAGCCGGTGGAGATAGGATCGATCCATTCGGTGTGGAACTCCGTGAAGTCGCTCTCCTGAAGGAGGCCTCCGAGGCGCTTCGAGGTTTTGAGGATCGCGTCGCGGATCGGGCCGCGGTAGTAGGCATCCACGCCGCCGGTGGCGATCAGGCGCAGGGCGCGGGCCAGTTCCGGATTCTTGAAGATCTCGCCAACCTTCGGCGCCTGGCCGTTGCGCAGAAACACGCGCCGGGCGTTGTCATCGCTCGATAATTTGTAGGTTGCGTGCTCCCAGTCCCACTGGATGATCTCAGTGACGGGGAAGCCCTGCTCGGCGTAGTAGATCGCGGGCTTGAACAGGTCGGCCCAAGCCAGCTTGCCGAACTTCTTGTGCATGCGCCACCAGCCATCCACGGCGCCTGGAACGCTGACGGTATGGATGCCGGTGGAAGGCATGGTGGAGTAGCCTTTGGCTTGGAGGTTTTCGGGCGTCATCGCTTTGCCGGTCCAACCGCTGCCATCGAGGCCGGTGATCTTGCCGGTCTTGCCGTCGCGATAGATGACAAACAGGTCCCCGCCGATGCCGCACATCATCGGTTCCACTACACTCAGCACCGCGTTGGCGGCGATTGCGGCGTCCACGGCAGAGCCGCCCCGGGCGAGAATTTGCGAGCCGGCCTGCGACGCCAGCGTCTGCGAGGTGGCGACGATCCCCATCTTTGTCATCACCATGGAACGGGCCTGGGAGCGCTCTTGTCCGAAAGATAGAGGTGCAGCGAGAAAGCCGATGAGGAGTACAAACCGAAAACGCATGAGAACCCATCATATCCAAACCCCGATCCATGTGATAATGTTCACTGTAAGCCGATACTCCATGAACCGACGCGACTTATTCAAATCCGCGGCAGCAGCCGCCTCATTGAACGCATTTCCGTATCATCTTCTTGCCGCAAGCGAGAAGAAGAACGCCAATGACCGCATCAAGCTGGGCCCGATGGGCGTGGAGTTGAGCCGCCTGGCCATGGGCACCGGCACCAACGGCGTGGGTGGCAGCTCCAACCAGACCCGCAAGATGGGACTGCACGGCGTCGCCGATCTGTTCCGCGCGGGCTACGACAATGGACTCACGTTTTGGGATTCCGCTGATCAGTACGGCACCCATCCGCATCTTCGCGAGGCGCTAAAGAGCGTGAAGCGCGAGAAGGTCACGATCCTGAGCAAGACCAGGGCTTCGACCGAAAAAGAGATGCGTGCCGATCTCGACCGCTTCCGCAAGGAATTGAATTCCGACTACATCGATATCCTGCTGCTGCACTGCATGGTGGATGGCAATTGGCCCGAAAAGAAAAAGGGCGCGATGGCGGTGTTGACCGAAGCCCGTGAAAAGGGCATCATCCGCACGCACGGCACCTCGAACCATACGCTGGAAGCGTTGCGCACCACGGCTAAGACCCCGTGGGTGCAGGTGAACCTGGCACGCATCAATCCGGCTGGCGTGGCGATGGATGCCGACCCGGCCACGGTGATCTCCGTGCTGCGCGAAATGAAGGCCGCCGGCAAGGGCATCATCGGAATGAAGATTTTCGGCGCAGGCAAGCTGCGCAACAAAACAGACGAATGTCTGCAATTCGCTCTCTCGTTAGACTGCGTGGATTGCTTCACCATCGGTGG
>Ga0118677_10001362_pt1 | contig 50690 bp, 51 predicted proteins | sample AliMusrvi5mmetaG_FD_86154 | JGI IMG/M metagenome (GOLD analysis project Ga0118677, IMG submission 86154) | reverse complement strand
CTCATGCTGTTCTCCGGGATTATTATTATGTAAAGTAGGGTCTTTGCCCACGGCAAGTGTATAACAAGCTAAAAACTAATACAATCTAGGTCTCATCACAAATCATGCAATGCCGAGCTAAGTGGTTTAGCCTGTTACTTAATCGTTAGTTTTAAGGCGAGTGTTTATCTGAATACTGTGGCAGAGTACTAAATTATCAGGAATAGATTGCTATGCTTAGTGGTGATAATGTTCAGCAAAAAAAAGGCGGAGGGAAATCCCGCCGCCCTTTATGACTTTTAAGCACTAGGCTTAAGCCGACATACCGTTAACATCAGATAAAACATGTCTACGGCTGTAACCGAAACCTATTAACCCTAGTCCTAGCATAACTAAGGTCATAGGTTCAGGAACCGCGACGGTAAATTGGTTGGAAACATTATAGATTACTCCTGTTTTTGCATTAAGAGAATCAATCACGCGAATAGAAGACTGTGGAGAAAAAGAATAGGGGCCATCAGGGGATCCGGCATTACTTACCAATTGTGGCAAAAGAAGAGTGCCGCTGCTATCGTAAACAGACTTTAGAGCTAGTTCATCGAGTCCACCTACATGTTGTCCCTGTACATTGGAGTCCAATCTTACAGTCTGGAATCTTTCAGGAGAGTTGTTTATCGCATTTGCAGTGTATTCGATGAAACCAGCGCTACCTCCATAGCCGCCACCGAAGCTTTGGTAAAAAGTTGGGTCAAAAGTAAAAATAGCGGAGTATATATCTTTTGTGGTGAGGTCATTTTCAATTAGTTGGACATTAATATGTGTGGCATTAGCTAATATATCAGCGGATGAGCTGCTATAGGTGAATTTAGCATCATTGTCGCCATCAAAGACTCCGCCTAGTCCACTATCTGATATGAATTGTGCAAGAGTTTGATTATAGAAAGTAATTGCGGAAGCTGAAGCTGTTCCACTGCCTATTAATGCGCCTGTCATCAGCATACTGCTGACTAATAATTTAAGTTTCATGATGATATTCCTAAGGTTATGTTGCTGTATAAGCGCATTGCTGCATTTATTATTTAGTAGCACCTTAATTTTTGGGTACTGCGATTACTTAAAGCAGAATCCATGCCAGTCTATATAAAAGTCAGTCGTAACAAGGGTTCAGGTATTTTTATCGACTTCCATCACAATGGCTAATAACAACTATGGGGTCGATAGTGTAAAAAAAACTGACAATTTTTGGTTGGTGGTATGTGATTAATAGAAAGCATCGTCTAGGGTATAAGGACTTCAGGGCGGTGGGCGGTGTAAAAAAACCTGACATACGGGTTATTCATATTAAGGTCTCTCTAAATCAACAAGCATAAAAAAACCCTCGCTAGGCTAAGCCTAGAAAGGGTTTTGTCGTAATTACTGCTAAGTGCTTAAGCTGATAAGTTGTCGGTCGTTGAAGCTGAACGACGACGGCGTGCTAAACCTAAGCCTAATAAACCAGCGCTTAATAACAACAGGTTGCTAGCTTCTGGAACACTGACACGTACGACTAAATCTTCGTAGTCGTGATCTCCCGCTAGACCAGGCAAGTCAGTAAGGCCTGCATAGACTGCTGAGCCGGAGGTTTGATACTGGCTACCTGCCAAGTAAGGATCTACACCTAAGAAGTAAGCAGGTCCTGCTGGGTTTTCTTTGATGTTATTTAAGCCATCGTTAGTAGTGAGTCCGCCAGTGGTTAAGTTTTCGAATTGAAAGGCAATCAAACCTGCATTTAGGTAATAAGATTGCTGACTTAGAGAAGAAGAACAATTTGGAGTGGTGCCACTCACACCACAGGTGCCGTTAGTAGTCGATGTGTTATCCCATACAGTTGTCCAAGCGCCATTTAACCATAGTTGAAAAATATCATGATTCCCTGCATCGCCTTTACCCATAAATTCGAAAGTGACCATGCCGGCTTGATCTAATTTAAGGTAAGAGCCATCATAACCAGTGATGCCTAGAGCGTTGCCAAAAGAGGTGTCGGCTGCAAAATTTGAAGAAGCAGGCCAACCTCCAAGATCGGTAGGCATACCTGGACCATTGCTGGCACCCGAGGTAGGGCCATTTGTATAATTAGTACCGCCTGGGTCACCGATGGCTTCCTGATATGATGGATTGGGTGCTCCGCCACTGCCATTAACGATTTCTAGAAAATTTGCATTCGCTACATTCATTAAGCTTGAAACAGCCAATAGGCCAATAATTGCGCTAGAGATTAAAGTTTTTTTCATAATAATGTCCTGTGATTAAGATGTAAAATATTTAATCACTCTAGGTTTACTGCAACCAAAACCTAGAGTGACTCTAAGACCTGCCGTGAGACAAGTATTTTAGTTAAAGCAATCAGTGTGCCAATGATTTAATTTACTAGCTGTTGGGTGGATTATTACTCATGAAAGTGCGGCTGTTGAATATTGAAAATATCAGAAGATGGTTGTCTAATTGTCTGAACCATAATCTTTTTTTGTTTAAATTCTGCTTGGCTTTAGCTACTCTGATAATGGAGTATTTAGTTATTTAAATAAAGTCTTGCGGTACTAATAGGTTTTTGAAAATACTTGCAAAACTCATGAGAGAGGCAGAGCTGTAAAATAACCTGACTCTTTTTACTAGAGCAAGGGCTTTGAGTTAACTGGCTTTAACGTAGAGACTGATGGTTAAGGGCTTTTTAAGATGTAAAAAAACCTGACACTAGCTCTAAATTTGATGTCGACTAAAATGTGATGGGCTTTGAACTATACCTAGTGTTATGCTTAGCTTGCTTAGTGCTCTGGGGATTTTGACGAGTGTTACGCAGGACTTGATGACTCTTTTTGTAATCTTGTTTAGCGTTGCTCCAATCTTAAAGACAGTTTTTCCAAGCTAGTGTAGGGTTATTTTAATCTAGCGTAGTATTCTGGCAATCTTCATCATTGTTACTCTGATCTTGATGACTGTTTTTCTAAGCTTGCGTAATGTTAACCCAATCTTAAAGACAGTTTTTCCAATCTGGTGTAATGTTCTTCTAATCTTGAGTAGCGCTTAACAAGGGCTACTCAGGCTGATTTAGGCTTGAGTAGTGCTAGGCTAGGTTTGCTGAACGCTATTTAAGATGGTCATGAGTAGTGCTTAGAGACTGATAAGCCTTCGTTAGATTGACATAGCGCTAGGCAAGATTAGAAAAACACTACACAAGATTCGTAAAGAATTACATCAGATTAGAGAGATGCTACGCAAGATCATTAAAAATGAGATAAGACATTTCAATGCGCTAGCCTATGTTGGCGGAGCCCTCGGCAGACTTAGTGTAGTCATGAGTTATGGCTACATAGCTATTAAGTTAAGTGTAAAGGAGGAGTGCCGCTGCTTTAGCTGTTTTACTCCAGTGATATGAAGCTTACCAAACTCCTATATTAGCCATAGATAACCAAGGTTCTTCAGCAGGCAATGGTGTGTCTTTTTGCAAGAGTTCGATAGAAATACCATCGGGTGAGCGAATAAAAGCCATGTAGCCATCACGCGGTGGGCGGTTGATTAATACACCGGCGGCCATTAAGTTTTCACAAGTTTGATAAATGTCGTCGACTTCAAACGCCACATGACCAAAGTTGCGCCCGCCAGTATAGTCTTCGCTATCCCAGTTATAAGTCAGCTCTAGCAAGGGTGCTTGCCCAGCTAAGGCGAGGGCTTCATCTTGCGGCGCATATAAATACACCAAGGTAAAGCGACCAGGTTCACTGTCAAAGCGGTGGCTTTCTTTTAGCCCTAGTTTGTGGCAATAAAAATCTAATGAGTCTTCTAAATTATTAACCCGAATCATGGTGTGTAAGTAGCGCATGGTGTGTGACTCCTGTGTGGTGGTTGGGTTAATGGCTTTAACATTAACCAATGCCGGTCGGGGTTTGCAACCCCGATCGGAACGTTTAAATGCTTCGATAACGTCGAAACGTGAGTGACGGGGTTATAAGCCCACGTCACGCTTTGCGGCTAGTGTGTTTATGAGCTAAACGCGTTCTAAAATGGCCGGTAAAAAAAACTCAGTGACTAGCATCTGATGATGAGCGATACCATACACCGTTCTTCGTCCCCACAGAGCTTGCTGTATATTCGCTTCGGTCAAAGCAGTGTCTGTCCACGTTTGTGGTTTAACTAGGCAGATATCCATCGCTACGCGTTCAAGTTTGGGATAAGAAAAAATGATTTCACCTAAAGGCCGATTGCCTAAATGTGCTAATTTATTATTAACCGCCTTGATAGTCGTTTCAGGAATAATGGTTCTGGCTAAAATCAGCGGTGTGTCGTCTACATGCAATAATACTTCGCGAACTAGATGGTAGCGCTGTTCCGGTAAGCCCATTAAACGCCGTTCACTTAAAAAAGGCGTGCACCAGCGCTGTAGTAATACCTTAACCTGTACGTTATTGCCATATCTATTGCGTAACCGTTGGGTTAAAGAGCCTGATTCATAAGCCCATGATTGCACGGCTAAGGGCATTTTATGGCGTAAACCCGGACGGTTTTCTTGCCATAAGGGTTCACGTTTTAATAACACGCTGGATAGGGTCAAACTAAACCTCGGCATAATCGGTCGATGTGCCCAGCCAACGATCACAGAGGGGTTGTATGGCATGGGGCGATTCGGTGTACAGTTGAGTGCCGGCTAGTTGCACGGCATCTAGCAAATCGGCGTCACGGGCTAAGTCGGCAATTTTAAAATGCACAGCACCGGTTTGGCGTGTGCCCATGAGTTCGCCTGGGCCACGTAATTCTAAATCTTTTTCAGCGATAACAAAGCCGTCGCTGCTGTCTCTTAATATCCCTAGGCGTTGTCTAGCGGTTAATGACAAGGGCGATTGATACATTAATAAACAATAGCTGTCATTATCACCGCGACCTACTCGTCCGCGTAATTGATGTAATTGTGACAGCCCTAAGCGTTCGGGATTTTCTATCACCATTAAACTGGCATTGGGCACATCAACACCGACTTCGATCACTGTGGTGGCGACCAGTAAATCAATGTCGTGGTTTTTAAACGCTTGCATCACCTCATCTTTATCCGCGCTTTTCATGCGTCCGTGAATCAGGGCAACGCGGACATTCGGTAAGGCTAGGGTGAGTTGTTCTGCAGTTTTTTCAGCTGCTTCACATTCTAAGACTTCGGATTCTTCAATCAGCGTACACACCCAATACACTTGAAACTTTTTTTCTACCCAATGCTCAATGCGGTCTATCACTTCTTGTCGGCGTTCGGAGGGGATGACGCAAGTGCCTACCGTCTTTCTGCCTGGAGGTAGCTCATCAATAATGGAAATATCCAGATCAGAATATTGCAGCATCGCCAAGGTGCGTGGAATCGGTGTCGCAGTCATGACTAACTGATGCGGTCTACTATCATCTTGTTGACCTTTTTCACGCAGTGCCATACGTTGATGCACACCGAAACGATGTTGTTCATCAATAATAATTAAACCTAATCGATGAAAGTTAACGCTATCCTGAAATAAAGCATGAGTGCCGACAATAATACCAGCCGTTCCATCAGCTAGGCTGAGTAAAGCCTCTTTACGGGCATTGCCTTTGAGTTGCCCGGTTAAGTAAACCACTTGCGTTTGAAAGCCTTGAAACCAGTTGCTGAAATTACGTTTGTGTTGTTCAGCTAATAATTCGGTGGGTGCCATCACTGCGACTTGATAACCGGCGCTTAAGGCTAATAAGGCGGCGTAAGCGGCGACAATGGTTTTTCCTGAGCCTACATCGCCCTGAACCAAACGCATCATAGGGTGAGTGGAAAGGCAGTCTTCGGCAATTTCTGCGATAACGCGCTGTTGAGCGCCAGTCAGCTTAAAGGGCAGATTGTTTAAGAATAAAGCGTTGGCAGCGTCATCGCCAAAAAAGCTAGGTGCGCGCCAAGCCTTGGCTTTGTTTTTAGCTTTTTGCATACTCAACTGATGGGTGAGTAATTCTTCGAAAGCCAAACGCTTCAATGCCGGCACGGTGCCGTTTTCTAGGGCCGTCAGCGTGACTGATTCATCGGGCGCATGTAGCGTTTGTATAGCGGCGGCTAAAGAGGGATAAGCCTGCTTTTTTAAAATAGTCTCGGGTATCCAATCAATCAATGAATCGGCTTGGTTTTCGCACAGAGTTAAGGCTTGTTTAACTGCTTTCCTGATCGTGGTTTGGCTTAGGCCTTCGGTTAAAGGATAAACTGGCGTTAAGCGTGTTTCGGTGATAGAAGTCTCAGGATTAAACAAGATTTGATAATCAGGATGAGTCATTTCCAGTCCGGCATAGCTGTGTCGAACTTCGGCAAAACAACTGATTAAGGTGCCAGGTTTTAGCGAGTTGTGTTGATGGGCGCTGAAGTGAAAGAATTTTAAAGAGATAGAGCCTGTATCATCACTGATTCTGCACACCAGTCCTTTGCGGCCTCTAGGCAAAACATCAATAAACTCAACGCGGCCGCGAATCAAGGCGGTCATGCCCGCCATTAATGAGCCGATAGGAACTACGCGGGTACGATCTTCATAACGTATCGGTAAATGAAAAACTAAATCTTGAATGATACGGATACCCAGTCTTTCTAAGCGCTGCGCAGTTTGTGCGCCTATGCCCGTTAACTGAGTAACCGAAACATTAAGTTGATTCATGACCCGTGAGGAGACGTGTAGGATTTAAATCGGATATTCTTGCACCTTAAGAAACATAATCGCATCCATTTCAACTCCTACATCTTTAGGTAAAGCGGCAACACCGACGACAGCACGCGCAGGGTAGGGCGCTTCAAAGTAACGTCCCATAATTTCATTAACGAGTGGAAAGTTAACTAAATCTGTTAAAAATACATTTAATTTGACAATATCACTCAGCTCGCCACCGGCCGCTTGAGCGACAGCTTGTAGATTATCAAAAACTTGGGTAATTTGTGCACTGATATCGCCAGCTATAATGGTCATGGTCTCAGGCTCTAAGGGAATTTGTCCTGAAAGATAAACCGTATGGTCGACTTTAATGGCTTGTGAATAAGTACCAATAGCCTGAGGTGCTAGTGGCGTTGATATGATTTCTTTAGTCATTTTTGATCCTGATAAAGTTTGGCTATGAACGATGTTTTTATAAATCAAGCGTAGTTTGGTTTGCAGTTTTAGCAACCCAACATTCGAAGTTGTCGGGTTACGCTGTAGCTAACTCGACCTACATGACTCATGTTTTGAGACATCGTAGGGACAGGTCGCGACCTGTACCTACATTAATGTTCTAAACCTGGATAAAATTCCGGATTAAGAAGATCTTCTTGAGTGTATGGATATTGGGCAGGAAAAGCCGATTCTTCCATGCCTGTTTCTTTAGCGGCCAACAAAACAGAATCTATATAGGCATCAGCGATAAACTCTTCCAGTCTTGCTTGCAAACTGAGGTTATCCTTTAATAGCCTTTGAAGTTGACGACGTTGCTCTTTAATAGTCAGTTGCCAGCTTCGACCACGAAAAGACGGTTGATAATGCCACTTTAAGAGATGCGCCAATAAAACAGCAAGTCGATTAATTAATTCTCGACGCTCGCTTGCTCCCATGCTTTCTATCTCCTCAATCAAATATTTAACATCGATATCAGCCAGATTACCCGATTTAAGAAGATTAGCTTGATGCTGAGTCCAAGCATAAAAATCTAGATCATGAAGTAATGAAGTTGCCATAACACAAGCCCTAAAAAGATAATAGTTGTCGATTGTATCACCCTTACGAGTTTACTGATTCATTCTAGTGCACCGTATTTAGGTGTAGATAGTTATCTTACAAATACTCAATTAAGACATCAGCAAATTCACTACATTTAACTTCGGTGGCATTGTCCATTAAGCGGGCAAAATCATAAGTCACTCGTTTACTGGCGATAGCGGCATCCATCGCCTTAATAATGGCATCGGCGGCTTCTGTCCAGCCCATATAGCGCAACATCATTTCACCCGATAAGATCAGTGAGCCGGGATTTACTTTATCAAGATCCGCATATTTTGGTGCGGTCCCATGGGTAGCTTCAAAAACGGCTGTACCCGTTTGGTAATTGATATTCCCGCCTGGCGCGATACCAATACCACCCACTTGTGCAGCCAAAGCATCGGATAAATAATCACCATTTAAATTTAAGGTGGCAATCACATCAAAATCTTCAGGGCGGGTTAATACTTGTTGTAAGGCAATGTCGGCAATAGCGTCTTTAATTAAGATGCGTCCTTGTACCAGCGCCTCGGCTTGTTCTTGATTGGCAGCTGCTTCGCCGGCTTGCTTACAAGTCTTTTCCCATTGCGCCCAACTGTAAGTTTGCAGAGGATATTCTCGTTCAGCCAGTGCATAAGCCCAATGCCTAAAGGCACCTTCGGTGAATTTCATAATATTGCCCTTATGCACAATCGTTAGGCTTTTGCGCTTATTAATCAGGCAATAATCAATAGCAGAGCGGATTAAACGTTCAGTGCCTGCTTGTGAAACTGGCTTGATACCGATGCCTGAACTTTCTGGAAAACGAATCTTGGCGTATTGCTCAGGAAAGTGTTGCTGTAACAAGCTTAGAAATAATTTGTTATCAGCACTGCCTTGTTCGAACTCTATGCCGGCATAGATATCTTCGGTGTTTTCTCTAAAGATCACCATATCAACCGCGCCAGGATTTTTGACAGGTGACGGTACGCCTTGAAACCAGCGCACTGGGCGTAAACACACATACATGTCTAACATCTGCCGCAGGGCTACATTTAAAGAGCGTATGCCGCCACCAATTGGCGTGGTCAAAGGGCCTTTAATAGAAATTAGATAATCACTACAGGCAGATACCGTCTCATCAGGCAACCAGGTATTAAACAATCGATGGGCTTTGCCGCCCGCATACACTTCCAGCCAGTGAATCTTTCGTTGTCCAGCATAGGCATTAGTAACAGCCGCATCTAAAACACGAACCGTGGCGCGCCAAATGTCCGGTCCTGTGCCATCACCCTCTATAAAAGGAATAATGGGATTGTCAGGTACGACTAATTTACCGTTTTTCAGAATAATAGCTGTGCCGTAAGGCGGTGGAGTGAGATGAGACATAAGGTAACTCCTGAGTTGATAAAATTGATAATGTCAACAGCTGCTCAATGGCTTGTGCCAGCACTGAATGTACATCATATACAAAACAAGCAAGGGCAACGATAGCAGAAGAGAGTCTTAAAATACTAAGGAAATTTCGATTCAAGCGAACAGCGCAAAATATTACTGCGCCACTATACTCAAAACGGTTAATTTTTCGGTTTTTCTTTTTGTGAAAACAGAGTAGATGCCTGTTTCTTAAAAAGCAATGTCCTATCATGTTGGCAAGTATTTCTTGTCCTAAATAGATTAAAGCTAGTGTTTTAATATAGGGATGGCTAGGTAATAAAAACCAGCTCTATGTGGAATGGTGTGGGTATATGCTTTCATCGTAACGCTGTTGAAGAAAATCGTTTTCTTTAATGGTAACTACTTTTTAAATACCCCAGCAAAATCCAATATCACTTTATCTTCTAGATACGATAACGTTTTAAATTCTTTATGAGCGACCAAGAATACAATAATGTCGGCTTTTTCATAAGCCTCTAGGGTGTCTGTCAGTTTAAAAATAGAGTGTTGTTTAATATTAGGCTCAACAATCAGAAAGTTGTTTTGTTCACTTTGCATGACTTTTTGGGCGATGTATTTGGCTGGGCTTTCGCGCAGATCGTCAATATCGGGTTTAAAGGCTAAGCCCATCAGGGCAACGGTCGGTTTATGGCCGTGATTTAATTCAAAGTCGTGCATGGCGGTTTTGGTTCTTTCTGCGCACCAGAAGGCTTTGTAATTATTGACTTCACGCGCTACGCCGATAATGCGTGATTCTCTGGGATAGTCTGAGACGATAAAATAAGGGTCAACTGCAATGCAATGTCCACCCACACCAGCACCAGGTTGTAGGATATTTACGCGCGGATGCTTATTGGCCAAATGGATCAGTTCCCAGACATTAATTTCGGCTTTGTCACAGATGATGGACAGTTCGTTGGCAAAGGCAATTTGTAGATCGCGTGAGGCGTTTTCGGTAAGTTTACACATTTCTGCGGTACGGGCATTGGTCTTGTGTAATTCGCCTTTGACAAAGAGCTGGTAAAATTCTATGGCTTTAAGGGTTGAGGCTTCATCTATGCCGCCTATGGCTCGGTCGTTATAGACCAGTTCGTGCAATACATTTCCGGGTAATACACGTTCTGGACAATAGGCTATATATAGTGTGTTTTGTAGTTCAGGCCGTTCCCTAAAAATCAGTTCTGCCATTCTTTCGGTGGTGCCTACCGGAGACGTTGATTCAATAATATAAGTGTCGCCAGCTTTTAGAAAAGGGATAGCGGCTAGTGTTGCCGCTTCTACAAAAGAAATGTCGGGTTCGTGATTGCCTTTAAAGGGCGTAGGCACAACAATTAAATAAACATCGGCTAGGGTAGGGGTAAGCCTTGCTTTGAAGCAGCCTTTTTCAACACCGTCTTTAACGAGGGCTTGTAGTCCTTGTTCGATGATGTGAATTTCACCTTTATTAATGGTGTCCACGACCAAAGGGTTAACGTCAACGCCGTAAACCTGTAGGCCATGTTGTGCTGCTATTGCGGCTGTTGGCAGGCCAATATAGCCTAAGCCGTTGACACAAACTGTTTTTAATGAATTCATTTTAGGCCTTTCATAAAGTTAATAATGCGTACGCATGCCTTACCGTCACCATAGGGGTTATGAGCTTTGGTCATAAGTTCATACGCTTCTGGGTTATCTAACAAGTTATTGGTTTCTTGAATGATGCGTTGTGTATCAGTACCTACCAGTTTAACGGTGCCGGCTGTTACAGCTTCTGGACGCTCGGTGCTGTCGCGCATCACTAGTACCGGTTTTCCTAAGCTGGGCGCTTCTTCTTGTACGCCACCGCTATCAGTAATGATTAATTTTGCTAAGCTCATTAAATAAATAAAAGCTTCATATTGCAGTGGTTCAATGAGGTAAATATTGCTGACTTCCGCCAGTAAGTCATTAACCGGTTGACGTACATTTGGGTTTAAATGTACGGGGTAGACGATATTAATATGGGGTCTTGCTAAGGCAATGGTTTTTAAGGCCGTGCAGATATCTATAAAGCCTTGGCCATAATTTTCACGTCGATGGCCGGTGACTAAGATGAATTCTGCTGCATCTGGATCAAAACCTTTTTGCTTGATAGCAGCGCGAACCGTTGCACAAAAAACGCTGTCGGTTTCTAGTTTGTTTTTCATTAACAGTAAGGCGTCAATGACGGTATTGCCGGTTACGATAATGCTGTCCGCTGCGACATTTTCTTTGAGTAAATTGTCTCGGCTTTGTTGCGTTGGGGCAAAGTGATAGAGCGTGATTTGTGAAGTCAATTTGCGATTGGCTTCTTCTGGCCAAGGCGCGTAAAGATTACCTGTTCTTAAGCCCGCTTCTATATGGGCTATGGTTATTTTTTCATAAAAAGCAGCTAGGCTGACGGTTAGCGTGGTTGTGGTGTCGCCATGTACAAAAACAAAATCAGGACGATAAACTTTAAAAACAGCCTTCATACCGTTTAGTATATTGCTGGTAATGTCATACAAATCTTGATTCGGCTGCATCACCTTTAGATCAAAATCGGGTGTTATATCAAATAAGCATAAAACTTGATCTAGCATTTCTCTGTGCTGTCCAGTCACGCACACTTTGGTTTCAAACGCGTGCTGTTCGGCTTGAAAAGCTTTAATCAGCGGGGCCATCTTTATAGCTTCTGGGCGTGTGCCAAATACCAGTAGAATTTTTTTCATGTATATTTCAATTCGCGTTTTTTAAAAAACTACAATTAAAGTTACGTTGACGCAGAGCGTCTAGGGCTGCATTCCCAAGCGGAGCGTGGGACCGATATAAGTAATGGAGCGTAAGTTTTTTAACATTTTTTAGCCGAATTTTATGGTGTACGACTTCCCTATATTCGCCATAGTATTTCAATCAAATTCAGTTCAGGTGAATAAGGTGGAATCATCACAATCATCAAACCCTTTCTTGTCCATTAATTTAATCTACATAGATAGTTCAGCGGCTAATATTTTCTAGCCATGGGTTTGCACCTTGATCAATCAGTTTCAGTGCAGATTCGAAAACACTGTTATTTCTTTGGTAAGGTGCTGGGTTTATTAGTAAGGCCTGTTTTTATAGCAACAGGTCTTAATAGTAAAAGTTATCTCATCGTCATCAAAAAAGCGATATTCATTAGTATTAAGAGTGCAGACGGCTCAAAATCGATCATCATATTAACTTTCAAAGCAGCGTTATCTTAAAGAAAATTAGCTCAAAAAGAGGAATTGCTCTGAACATTAGCTACTCAAAACCGAAGTTATTGATGCTTATGTTGGTTGTGTTTATATGATCGTTAACTGCGGCTTATTAGGTGTTACGATCCTAATACTACTCGTACTGCGGCACTCCATTCACCATGGGCGATGCTTTTATCCCACCAACGCATTCGATATTCACGGGTTTCATGGCTGTTGCCTGTGGCTAAAGGACGTTCATCGTAATAGGGTTTTACGGTATCAATAGCCAGAAACACCCAATCGCCATTGTTAATGCGACTTTCAATGATAATGCCATCATGACCATATTTGTTGAAATCTATACGTACCCGATTGCCATCGCTGCCTTGCTCTACAGTGGCCGTAGGCTCAGGAATAAGATGCTCTACATTATTGGTTACGGCGATAATCCCTAAGTCATGGCCGATGGTTTCTGAATAGTTAGAGTTTGTTTTGATGCGTGCCACTTGATTGAGTAAGCGTTTTTTGATGCCAGGTGTAACTATTTTTGGTATGTCCGTAAAAACGGAAGATAGCGGATAAGGTTCTATATCGCTAGTATCATCGTCTATGATATGACGTTTAAATGATGTAGCTTTTTTAGCATCGCTTTGTATGGCGGGATGCCAAGTCTGCATTAACCAGATATGACAATTAATATCTTCTAAGGTGCCGGCTATTTCTTCTGAACTAATACCACAGGTAGGCCCAATAACAGGTAATCTTAAAGCGTAATGGCTGAGCCAAATAACTTGATCTGCTTGGGTAATAGGAAAAAAACTATTGGTATACATAATGGTGAAATCTCCTGTTGGATGGCTTAAAGAAAGTTATTGTGTCTTTGCGACTAATCTTTGATGTTAATTTACTGTATTTATTTATACCTTGTCAACAAATTAATTTCACGTTAGGTGTGATGATATTATTTTGTTAATTATTTATATTTAGAGGGATGGCGATAAAAAACACTTTATCGCTTAGCTTTGTTGTAATGCTACGGAACGTTATAAAAGTATAGAGTTCATTGTCAGTTGTGGTGCTGTCTTTGTCAACAGTAGTACTACCTATAGACATAGGTTAATTATGCATGTTTATAAGCTTATGATGAATATTCATAGACATATTTTATCTATTACTTAGTCTATGTGGCCCATTATGTGGCTTTCGTTAACTTATCTCAGGTTTATACTTAGTTTTAATAGAATGATGTAGATTAATCTCGATATTATGCCGAACGTTATAGGCGCTTTGTTAACGAGCTTAACTCCTACATTAAACATTATTGCAGTTGCTTCTATCATGCTTAGCTTTATTTTGACTACTCATGACTTTATGTTTTTTCGCTTTAAAGTAAAGTGTAAAGTTTTTGGCTATGTCATCGTTAACTATGGAATTTTTTATTTCTTTTTTATAAGTCAGTTGATCTCACTGTTGATATTTCGTTGAAACTTTTTGGTTATAATGCTTACTTGTTTTTTTGTCATTTTTGTATGCAATCGTTCTTCATCGAAATATAGCGTTAAATTTGCGCATAACAAGAGAGGTTTCTCATAGCGATTTTGTATATCCCAGTTCTAGGGTAATCCTAATTAAGTTAATGCGGGTATAAAAAAGAAGTTTTTAATGGCTATATGGTATTGAATTTGTTGAACTGATAGGACTAGTTAATCTTGAAAGCCATAGAAAAACTGTTAGATAAAAAATCTACCCATAAATTAACATGTTTTTTTTGCGCTATTTATATTTTTAGTGCTAACATGGCTCGCGGTTAAAGTTTGATCCGGCTTCATTCGTGAAGTTGGGTTTTGTAAAGCCAATTAAGGTTGGTAATTTTTTTTAGTTTAAAGAGTGTGATATGTCAGATCAAGTTGTAGGTACCGTTAAGTGGTTCAATGATGAAAAAGGTTTCGGATTTATTGAGCAAGAAGGTGGCAAAGATGTATTCGTACATCACAGTGCAATTAACGGCGCCGGCCGCAAAACCTTGCGCGAAGGCCAAAAAGTTACTATGGAAGTGACTGTAGGTCAAAAAGGACCGCAAGCTGAGAATGTAACCCCAGCGTAATAAATTTATAAACCGAATTCCATAACTGATACGTTTTGGGATTCGGATTTATTTAAAGATTTAATTCGGTTATGCAACTCTTGTATGACTATATCTTTATATCAGCTATACAAAGTTAACTCACCTATTGTTTGTGTTTTTCCACTGTTTTAACGCTAAAGTCATAAATTCAAGCGCTAGAGCTTAAGTCTTTACTACAGCTTTTATAATAATGAACTTTGCATTGGCTGCAATAACTTGATGATTACCAAATAAGCGCTGAAGTTGGCTGTGATAATTCAAATGCCGATTGCCAATAACCCATAATTCACCGCCTTTTCTTAATACTCTTCTGGACTGAACAAACAAACTGACGGCAATTTGATCGCCGACGGTGTGCTGTTGATGAAATGGAGGATTACAAAGAATAAGATCTGCAGAGCTTGCTTCAAAATCACAAAGACCATCGCCCACTGTATAAGTCGCAGAGCGTGTGAGTTCAAAAGCTCGGGAAAAATTATCTTTGGCGGACGCCACGGCCATAAATGACTCGTCAACAAAATGTATGTTAGCTAAGGAATTGCGTTCGGCAGCTATTAAACCCACTAGACCATTACCACAACCTAAATCAATAATATCCTTGATGGCAGGTTTGATGGGCAGATACTCAAGAAAAAAACGGGTGCCTATATCTAGTTTTTCGCGTGAAAACACATTGGCATGATTGCTAATTAAATAATCCGAATTTTCTAGCGTGTAGCAAACAGGATAAGGATTATTAGCAAGTGCTATGTCTACATCAGGTGTGGCCGTAATGAGCCGTGCTTTTTTTCTGGCTAGCGAGGTGGTTGTCGGGCCAATTAAGCGCTCTAGTAATGTCCAAAGTGCACTGGGTAGCGATTTGACCATACCTGCTAAGATTACTTGGCTATTAGGTGCTAAGTGTGGACGTATGCGAATTAGCTGATCTTCTAGTAAGGCTAAAGTCTTTGGTGCTTTAATGAGTACGGTATCAAAGAGACCTTGCAAGGGCTCTAGGCTATTGATTAATTGGACTTGCTGCAGTGAAATTCCATTTTCAATTAAATTAAGTCTCGTGGCTTGTTGAGATAAATAAGAGTCTGAAAAAGCGTGCGGCTGCAGTGCGCTCAAAGCAACGGCTAAAGCCCCGAAGCTATCATTAACAATTAAAATACGAGGCTCTGCTGAGGTGTTGACAGTAGCTGAAAAAGTATCAAGCAGGTATTCATCGGCAGCATCCCAGGCGCGTAAAAGTTCTAGTGGGCGCTTGGGTAAGCGCTGCAAGGTAAACTCTCCTAGCCTAACTTTCAACAGTTGTTCAGATGGGTTAGTCATGGTTTAAAGTCTTAGGCGCGTGACATAAATTTTCCGGTTTCGGTATTAACTTTAATAAGCTCGTCGGTTTCTAAGTATTCTGGCACTTGTACTTCTAAACCAGTGGTTAATCTAGCTGTTTTAGTACGACTTGATGCGGATGCACCCTTAATACAAGGAGCTGTTTCTATGATGGCTAGAATAACTGAGCTAGGGAGATCAATACCGAATATTTCATCATCGATTAATAAAGCCATGATGCCTTCTAGACCTTCGGTTAAATAGTCGACTTGATCTTCTAATTCTTCACGACCTAAGCTGTATTGAGTGTAATCTTCCATATTCATGAAAATATAGTGCTCACCATCAACATAAGAGAACTGTACTTTAGCTCTGACTAGATCGGTATCTTTTAAGAAATCATCACCTTTTAGTGATTCATCTAGTTTTTGTCCGGTTTTAAGATTAGTAAAGCGTATTTTATACAAGGTTGATGCGCCTCGTGATGAGGGGCTTTTGGCGTCGACATGTTTCACTACATGAGGAATGCCATTAATTTCAACTACCATGCCTCTTTTTAAATCACTTGCCTTGGCCACGCTTATCTCCTGTGTCAGTAAAAAGTGTTGTTACTAGATAAACAACTGTTTTGTAAAATAATGGCTATTATAGCGCAAGTTGCCGGTTTAAGGCCGCCTAGAGCAGAGTTATGAATCGCTTTGCTATCTAGTGATGCCAAGTAAAATGGCGTATTAAGGTGTGGGACGCTTAATTAACTCTAACTTATTTAATGATAATTAGCAGCGGCTATTGCTAAGTTAAGTATTCGCGGTTATGCTTTTACACCATGAGCCTACATCTATTTATTCCCAAAAAAATAAAGGTAACGTCTGAAAAAAATAGAGACGTTGTTATCGCTGCAGCAGCAATAAGCAAGCGATGCTTGGCATGGCTTTTAATAATGTTATTAGCGAGCCAATCTTCAATGACTTGGGCCGCTTTAGAGCTTAATTATAATATGAAAACTCAGCTCTCAAGAGAGCATGAGACTAAGTTATTGTTAAGTAAACCCGCTAAAGTCATGCATTCAGGCGATGTTTGGCAGCGTATTCGTTTGGGTATGAAAATTCCTAGGCCACGGCAATCCTCTCAGGAGGCGGCCTTAAATAACCATACATCGATTCAATCTACCTTAAGGCGCATGAACCAAGAAGTAAGTGCTCGACCTGGGCTAGTCTCAGGTGGCTGGCATAGTCCTAGGCCTTTGCCAGCAGTTGCTCCTATGTATAACTATACCTCTTATGGGCGATTAAGATTTAGCGGCGCTGTGGCTTTAAAAAGCGAAAACATAGGCTTGAATTTTACTGACTCTATGGCGGCTAAAACTACCCAGACTAAAACGTTGGTTGCTAATAAAATGCGTCTGCATAGGTCTATTGAATCGAGTTCGGCCTTAAGTGATACGCTAAATAGGCCTATCGCTTTAGCTTCGGTAACTGAGTCTAGTGTCAATAATCAGTTTGATCGGATCAATAAGCATGTTATTTGGTATAGCCAGCATACTAATTATTTACAGCAAGTGGCTGAACGAGCGCAGCCTTATCTTTTTCATATTGTAGAAAGTCTGAGTCAACAGCAGTTGCCGGCTGAATTAGCGTTGTTGCCGATGGTCGAAAGTGCTTACCAAGCTACGGCTTTATCACCAAAAAGTGCCGCAGGACTTTGGCAATTTATGCCTAGCACGGGTCATGATTTCGATTTATATCAAACGGCGCACTATGATGCCCGATTGGATATTGCGGCCTCTACACAGGCTGCTATTCGTTACTTGTCGTTTTTAAAACAACATTATAAAGGTGACTGGCTATTGGCTTTAGCAGCCTACAATTGTGGTTTGGGGCTGGTAGATAATGCCATAGTACGTAATATTGCGGCAGGACAAGGTGCTGATTATTGGTCTTTGCCACTACCTGAAGAAACAAAGGTGTATGTGCCTAAGTTTCTGGCTTTAGCCAGTATCTTTGCAAATCCTGAGGCTTATGGTTTAAATTTAACACCGGTTAAGAATGAAGTCTATTTTGTTAAAGTACATATCGATAATCAATATGATATTGATTATTTAGCGGCTAAAGAATTAAAAGAGGTGGCAAGCTTATCTGACTTAAGTGTTGAGCATTTTAAGCGTCTAAATCCTGGATATGTTAAGGCTAAATTAGCCGCGCAGGGGCCCTTTACCTTTTTCATGCCTAAGGTTAATGCCCTACAGTTACGTCAAAATTTGGCTAGTATCGCTCAGTTTTTTAATAAACCTGCGGACATGGTCGCTGTCAATGCTGGGCCGTCGCTAAAAAAATCATTGCTGATAAAGACTGACGCCAATAAGTCATTATCATTGTTGCCTGAGCTGCAAAGTGCTGGTCGTGTTACCGAGTCGCCAGCTTTTTTATTATTACGTTAACTACGAGTCCAAAAAGGCTCTGATCGCAGCAATGCCTTGCCCACCCGCCTTGTGAGCATCTATTAAATTGGATTCTGCAAGGCCGCCTAAGGCATATACGGGTAGATTAATTTGGGCGACTAAGTTGGTAAATTGTTCCCAGCCTAAAGGCGGCGTATCAGGGTGAGACTTTGTTTTTAACACCGGAGCTAAGACTACAAAATCTACGCCTATTTGTTGCGCGTGTTGTAATTCCAATAGATTATGACAAGAAGCGGCCAGCCATGCTGATGAGTTTAAGTAAGGTGGTCGCTTGCTGAGTGACATTAAGTCCCTACTAGTTAAATGTAAGCCATCTAGCGCATAAGACTGGACTTTATTGGTGGCGGAATTAATTAATAAGCGTGCCCCATGTTCTTGGCATAAAGGATAAGCTTTTTTAATGAAGCAGTTAAGTTGCTCAGAGGGCGTCGCTTTTAAGCGTAACTGAATGAGTTTAATGTCTCGGTTTAATAAATTAGTTAGATTGATTAAGCCCTGAGTCTCATCGGTATCGTCCAAAATAGCATAATAACAGGGTAATTGTGCAGCCATAATGATGGCTTGATTAGCCGCAGGAAACTCATAATTTTTTAGTTCTGCAGCTCTAACCCACTTAATAGCTTGACCTTCATTGCCTTTAGCTAGGCCTGAAAAATCTTCAACTAAGAATACATGTAACTGTACTGTTAACTCAGGATAGCGATGCTTAATGCTCATTAATGGTGTTGAAGTAAGTACAGTAATATTTAGCTCTTCGTTAAGCTCTCGTATTAAGGCCTGTTGTGCGGTTTCTCCCAATTCAAGTTTCCCGCCAGGAAATTCCCACAAGCTGCCCTGATGTAATGACGGTTTACGTAGGGAGATTAAAATTTGTCCGTCGGTGTTTTTTATGACACCAACAGCAACGTGGAGTATTTTCATGGTAAAGGGCAAAGTAACAAGTCACCTCAATGTTTGAGATAACTTGTTTAAATGGTCAGTATTTTAAGTATGATTGCTGCTGTAGATAACTAAGCAGGGCTGATTGGATTTTTAGTCGATTTTAAGTTCGATATTCAGCATTAATCTTCACATAATCATAAGATAAGTCACAGGTTAATACTTCCTGTATTGCATTACCGCGCCCTAACTTGACTGTTACGGTAATTTCTTCTTCGTTCATGACTTGTTGACCAGCTTCTTCAGTGTAATCTGTGGCGCGTCCACCGTTTCTAACGATGCATATTTCATTTAAAAATAGCTGTACGCTTTCTAGTACCATATCGTTTATGCCAGAGCGACCTACAGCGGCCAGTATACGGCCCCAGTTGGGGTCGCTGGCAAAGAATGCGGTTTTTACTAAAGGTGAGTGGGCGATGGTTTTACCAACACGCACCGCTTCTTCGTCATTGAGGGCTTCTTCAACAATAATCCTTATGAGTTTAGTAGCGCCTTCACCATCTCTCACTATAGCTTCTGCTAATTGTTTGCAAACGTCCATTAGGCCGGCAGAAAAAATAGAATAATATTCACTGTCTGCGGTAATTTCAGGGGCGCTTGAGCAAGCACTGGCCATGACGACACAAGCATCATTGGTTGAGGTATCGCCATCAACAGTAATGCGATTGAAGGATTGCTCAACCGCTACACTTAAGCATTGTTGTAATAATACTTGATTGATTTTGGCGTCGGTGGCGATAAAACCAAGCATGGTCGCCATATTAGGCTGTATCATGCCTGCGCCTTTGGAGATGCCATTAATAGTAATGGTATGTCCTTCAATATCAATGGTCTTGCTGACACCTTTGGGAAAGGTATCAGTAGTCATAATAGCGCGAGCCGCTTGTTCCCAATGATCTATTTGTAGATTTGCGATAGCCTGAGGCAAGGCAGCTGTTAGTTTGGCAACAGGTAAGGGTTGTCCAATTACGCCGGTAGAAAAAGGCAATATTTGCTTAGCATTGCCACCAGCTACTTTAGCCAATTCAGTGCAAGAATACAGTGCATCTTGCATGCCTTGCTCTCCCGTTCCAGCATTCGCATTACCCGAATTAATGAGTAACCAGCGGGGCTGGTGAGCTAAATGTGCTTTTGCAACATGTACTGGTGCGGCACAAAAGGCATTTTGAGTAAATACTGCAGCACAAGTAGAATTTTCAGTCATTTGTATGACTAAAATATCATCTTTGATGGTTTGCTTAATACCTGCACAGGCTGTGCCTAGGGATATCCCCTTAACATTAAGCATGTGAGGGAAATCGCATTGTCCGACCGCCATGAGTTAATCCTCGTTATGTTTGAAAAATAGAATGACGTTATTAATTTTGTTGATGTTTAGTTTAATTAACTGACATTGTTTGCTTAATGTTGCTAATAACTCAGGTTCTGTACTAAGAGCAAAAGGCAAAATAACTTCAACTTCAATCTGTCCGTTTAGATAATGAATTCTGAAATCATCTATAGTCGGTTTAACAATGGCTAAGTATTCATTGAGTATCGTTTGAACTTCAATGCGTGTGAGTGGTTTGTTGGTTTCAAATAAAGCTTCATCGTCTTCGGGGTCAACATGTACCAAGACATCAATCACATCATCAAAGCAGCTGATTAATTCGTCTCGAACGATATCACCTATAGAGTGGCCTTCAGAGACGGTAATGCGTGGGTCGACAATGATATGAGCGTCAATGAGTGCGTCTTCGCCCATTTGACGGCTACGTAATAAATGAATGCCTTCGACGCCATCAATACTCATAATAGTGCTACGAATTTCGTTAAGTAACTTGGGCGGCAGAGAGGTATCGACCAGCTCTTTGATGCTATTGAAAACCAAGTTTAAGCCAATTTTTGCAACCATTAAGGCTACCATGATAGCTGCGATTGCATCGGCGAGAGGATAGCCTAACATTACTGCGCCTATGCCAAACAAAACCACGACTGATGAGATAGCGTCGCTGCGTTGGTGCCAAGCATTGGCCATCAACAACTTGGAGCGCGTTTTTTTTGCGATAGTTTTGGTGTAATGATAGAGCCATTCATTAATAATAATTGATGTTGCGGCAATTGCTAAGCCCAATGGCTGAGGAGTAGGTAGGTTCTCTGGGTTGTTCAAGCGCTCAATGACTGACCAAGTAATGCCGCCACCTATGGCGATTAAGCTGACACCTAAAAGAACAGTTGCTATGGTTTCAAAGCGTCTATGTCCGTAAGGATGTTCATGGTCGGCTTCACGACTACCCAATCTGACAGCAATAATGACTAATAAATCACTGAGTAAATCAGATAAGGAATGTATGCCATCAGCGACTAAGGCGGCTGATTGAAAAAGTATACCGAAACTAATTTTGATGGTAGTTTGAAAAATATTAACGACTGCGCCAACATAACTAGCCTTCGCTTTTAGTCTTTTGATACGCGTTGCTTCAGAAGTGTCTGTCATGATGAACCTACTTCTATTAATAGAATGTATTCATGATTCCCTGCTGTTGCTTCTATGACTTTATGGCCATTAATCCTACACCACGCCGGAATATCTTGCATGACACCTGGGTCGGTACAAATCACTTCAAGGCGGTCGCCAACGTTGAGTTGTTTGACTTTATCTTGGGTGCGGATAACCGGAAGTGGACATAGCAAACGTCGTGCGTTGAGGGTTTCTATAGTCATAATGGTAGTGTCTTTATATTTAAAAGGCTCAAGGATAAAAGTGATGTTATGTGCTTTTTTGCAGCCTGTTATACATACCATGCTTTGGGCATGTCTTCATCTTTTATCGGTTTAACCTGTAGAGTTCGTTCTGAACCATCTATCATAGTGACATTAATATCAACTTGCTCAGCTTCTCGACCTTGGCCAAATCTAGCGGTGATTTGTGCAGCTAAATACAAGTCTTCCGCCGAAGGTGTGCCGTCTATGAGCGCTAGTGGGCCTCGATGGCTTAGGCTGATCATGCTGATAAACTCGTTTTTGTAGCCTTGTAAAAAGCGACCTTCACCTTCTTCACGGGCAACAATGAGTTTAAAGTTTGGCTGTGGACGTATATGACGACCTACTTTTAATAGCATAACGTCGTCGAGTTGATATTCTTTATGGCCTTGAGATTTCCATAAATCGACCAGTTTGGCAGAATAACTCTTATCCGTTAAAAAACAGCAGCCACCGGCAGGTTGAGAATAATCATCAAAACCAAATTGTTCAGCCATAGCTATTTGTGGCTTACGTGAGCGCCCAGTAATGTCGTGTAGTTTTTCTCTATCTACCCAGCCTTCGCGCTCTGGCAATGTTGCCGGTAAATTTTTAGCGCACAAGGGGCGTAATAATAAATCGTCGGCACCAGACTCTTTGGCGACAATGGGCATGGTCGCTTTGCGTTGTGACATAGGACGTTGTCCTATCACTTCACCGGTAATAATAAAGTCAAAGTCATTCTCTACTATCCATTGTTTGGCTTTATTAACCATGAAAATCTTGCAATCCAAGCAAGGATTCATATGCGCGCCATAGCCGTGTTTTGGATTGATCAAAACATTTTTATATTCTTCGATCACATCAACAATATGCAACTTCATGCCTAATTGTTCGGCGACCCATAAGGAGTTATTGCGTTTGGGCTTGGCTTTGTCTTTTTCACGAATAGCATGGGTATGACCTTCCACACAAAAGCCAGTAAAAAAATTGATGCCTTCTACATGAACGCCTTGTTCCATGATGGTTTTTGCCGCCAGCATTGAATCTAAACCGCCAGAAATTAAGGCGATTGCTTTTCGTTGTTTACTCATGTTACTCGTTGTCTTGAAAAATCAGAGCATTATACGCACTTATTTTAAATGCCCTAAGATGAGCATTTCAAAGCCTGTTAAAAAACTATTTTTAAGCTATAATCAACCCCTTTTTTATTGCCTTATCTATAGACGCCGTGATCAATAACAAGTTATCAACTTTTCAGGGACTGATTCTAGCTTTACAAGAATATTGGTCAAGTCAGGGCTGTATCTTATTGCAACCCTTGGATCAGGAAGTAGGTGCGGGGACTTTTCATCCAGCTACTTTTTTACGAGCTATAGGTCCTGAGCCTTGGAATGCTGCTTATGTGCAGCCTTCACGCCGTCCTACCGATGGTCGTTTTGGTGAAAATCCTAACCGCTTACAGCATTATTACCAGTTTCAAGTGGTTTTGAAGCCTTCTCCAGCGGCTATACAAGAGCTCTATTTAGGTTCATTACGGCACTTAGGTCTTGATTTACTAGAGCATGATATCCGTTTTGTCGAAGATAATTGGGAGTCACCTACATTGGGCGCGTGGGGCTTAGGCTGGGAAGTTTGGCTAAATGGTATGGAAGTTACGCAGTTTACGTATTTTCAACAAGTGGGCGGTTTGGAATGTCGACCTGTTACTGGTGAAATTACTTACGGCTTAGAGCGTATTGCTATGTATTTACAAGGCGTTGATAGTGTTTATGATCTAGTGTGGACGGAAGGCCCCTTTGGCGTTGTAACCTATGGCGATGTATTTCATCAAAATGAAGTGGAAATGTCGGCTTACAATTTTGAACATGCTAATGTTGAGTTTTTGTTTAAATGTTTCGAGACTTACGAACAAGAGTGCCAAAAGCTTATAGCACTTAATCTACCATTGCCTGCTTATGAAATGGTATTGAAAGCATCGCATACCTTTAACTTACTCGATGCTCGTCATGCGATTTCAGTTACTGAGCGTCAACGTTATATATTAAGAGTTAGAGCGCTCTCAAGGTCCGTTGCCGAAGCCTATTACGCGCGTCGGGAATCGCTAGGCTTTCCGATGTTAATAACAGAGCAGGGAGCATAAGATGGACACAAGCAAACATTTACTTTTTGAATTAGGTTCGGAAGAGCTGCCACCTAAAACCTTGCTTAAACTCAGCAATGCTTTATTGGCTGGTATTGTTCAAGGCTTACAGTCTGCTGAATTGAGCTTTGCCAGTAGTAAGGCTTATGCAACACCTAGGCGCTTAGCTGTTTTTATTGAAGATTTGGCCATTAAGCAGCCTGATAAAACAGTTGAAAAGCGAGGTCCAGCGATACAAGCAGCTTTTGCAGCAGACGGCACTCCTAGTAAAGCGGCATTAGGTTTTGCTGATAGTTGTGGAGCTAGTTTTGACCAACTGGAGCGATTAAAAACGGATAAAGGGGAATGGTTGGCGTTTACTCAATCTGTTGAAGGTCGGTCTGCAGAGCAGCTTATTCCGGATATTATTCGCCAAAGTATTGCAAATCTACCTATAGCCAAACGTATGCGTTGGGGGAGTTTTAATACGGAATTTGTAAGGCCGGTGCATTGGGCGGTTTTACTTTATGGTAATACTGTTATTGATGCTGAAATATTAGGTCTTAAAACAGGCGATACAACCTCGGGTCACCGATTTCATGCGCCACAAAAATTAACGATTAATCATCCTGAAGATTATCAATCCCTTTTATTTACACAGGGTAAAGTCATTGTTGATTTCGAACAGAGAAAAGTGCTAATACGAGATGCTGCACAAGTAGCAGCATCAGCGGTCAATGGTATTGCTCATATAGAAGATGATTTATTAGAAGAGATTGCAGCTTTAAATGAATGGCCTGTACCCATTACTGGCTGTTTTGATGAGCGTTTTTTACAGTTACCTGCCGAAGTATTGATTACCACTATGCAAACTAACCAGAAATACTTTCCGGTTAAAAATGCTGCTGGTAGTTTATTGGCTCATTTTATTACCTTTAGTAATATCGAAAGTAGTCATCCTGAATCTATACAGCATGGTAACGAGCGCGTAGTAACGCCACGCTTAGCTGATGCAGAGTTTTTCTGGAATCAAGATAGAAAGAAAAGCTTGGAAGATAGGGTGGAAAGTTTAGGTACCATTGTATTTCAAGAAAAGTTAGGTACGGTTGCCGATAAGACACATCGAGTTATTAAATTGGCTGCTTTTATTGCTCATAGGCTTAATACTAATGTTGATTTGGCCAAGAGGGCAGCGTTATTAGCAAAGACTGATTTAATGACGGAAATGGTTGGCGAGTTTGGTAATCTACAAGGCTTAATGGGGCGTTACTATGCTTTGGTTGAAGGTGAAGCCCCCGAAGTGGCCTGGGCATTAGAAGAGCAATATTTCCCTAAACAATCAGGTAGTGAAACCGCGAATAGTTCAATTGGCCAAATATTGGCCATAGCTGAAAAAGTGGATACACTTACCGGTATTTTCAGTGCAGGTTTGATTCCAACCGGTGATAAAGATCCGTATGCTTTACGTCGGGCAGCGCTAGGTATTTTACGTACCTTAATCGAAAATAATCTAACCTTAGATATTTGCGAATTAATCGAATTTTCCCTAGATATCTATACTCATAGCTTTGATGAGGCAGCAACACAAGTTGCGGTGATTGATTTCATATTTGATCGATTAAAAGGATACTGCTTAGATAAGGGTTATAGTGCTGATGAGTTTGATGCGGTGATAACAGTTAAGCCCAATGATCCTTTAGATTTTATGCGCCGTTTAGCAGCGGTAAAGGCTTTCAGGCAATTGCCTGAAGCTGAAAGCTTAGCAGCAGCCAATAAGCGTATACGTAATATTTTAAGGAAATCAGAGTCGCCAGCCTCAGCCACGGTAGGTGTGTTGATTGAACCTGCTGAATTGCAGTTGTTAGAAAGTGCAAATCTAGCGGCTATTGCTATTGCACCCTTGCTTGCACAGCACGATTATGCGGCAACCTTAACCTATTTGGCGGCTTTACGTCAGGAGGTTGATGCCTTCTTTGATGGCGTCATGGTGATGTGTGATGATTTAGAATTGCGAGCTCATCGCTTAGCTTTACTTAATCTATTATCTGAGCAGTTTTTAACCTGCGCAGATATTTCTAAGTTGCAGTCTTAAGGTTTATTGTTGGGTTATGGCTATCGCCTAATTCAACCTACGATACTCGGCGATTAATAAAAATATCTCATGTCCAAACAACGCTATGTTTTATTAGATCGCGACGGTGTCATTAATCATGATAGTGATGAATTCATAAAGTCTCCCGAAGAATGGCTACCAATTGCCGGTAGCCTTGATGCAATTGCTATGCTCAATGCGCATGGTTATAAAGTTATTGTCGTAACCAATCAGTCGGGTGTAGCGCGGGGCTTATTGGATGCAGCGATGCTAGAAAAAATACACGATAAAATGCACCGAATGGTCAATGAAAAGGGTGGTGCTATTACGGCTGTCTATTATTGTCCGCATGGCCCTGATAGTGTTTGTGATTGCCGTAAACCTAAAGCGGGTTTGCTAAAAGCCTTTGCTGCTGATTTTGATGCCGATTTGACGGCGATTGCTGTCGTTGGCGACTCCTTGCGTGATTTGCAAGCAGCAATAGCTGTAGGCGGGCAGCCAATATTGGTTAAAACCGGTAAGGGGCTGCAAACTTTAATGAATAATCCACAATTTAATAGTCTTGTTTTTGAGAATTTATATGACGCAGCAAAATATATTACAGCCAGACCTGAGGCCTAAAAACTACATAGGCTCGACATTGTTATTTGTCGGGATTTTTGTTACTGCAACTATTGTTGGTATATTGCTGATTTTAGGTATGTTAACTACGTTTAAAGTGCGTTGGAAAATTGGTTACGCTTGGTGTGCCATTATCAGCTGGATGACTAAAGTTTTTTGCGGTCTTACCTTCGAAGTCGAAGGCATGGAGCATTTTGATCCCAAACAACCAGCGATTATTCTGAGTAATCATCAGTCTGCTTGGGAAACTTTGGCATTAAGATATATCCTGCCTCCGCATTCGGTGGTTATTAAACGAGAATTATTATATTTCCCTATTTGGGGCTGGTCATTGCTGACCTTAAAATCAATTGTTATAAACCGAAAAAATCAACGGGCTTCGTTGCGAGACTTACTAGAGCAAGGTTCAAGGTATTTAAATGAGGGTTTGTGGGTACTTATTTTTCCTGAAGGGACTAGGGCTCCTGCACGTGAGGTATTAAAGTTTAATATCGGTGGAGCTATGTTAGCTCATAAGTCTGGATTTCCTGTGATACCTGTCGCGCATAATGCGGGTGATTTTTGGCCGCGTTATAGTTTTTTCAAATACCCAGGTGTTATCAAGTTAAAGATTGGCCCTGTCATTGAAAGTAAAGGCCGTAAAGTGGCAGAAATTAATGCTGATGCAGAGCAGTGGATAACGCAAACACTTAAGAATATGTAAAGACTAAAAGCTTTCGGCTTTAGCTTTCATAGATATGCGTATAATGCTCGAAAATTAAAATTATCAAAAATGGTATCTCAATGAAAAAATTACTACTGATTTCACTGGCTGCAATTTTGCTGCCCGCTTGTGCTGATAGAAACCAATATGAGCAGGCGATATTAGAGAAAATGCAAAAAGAACAAGATTTAAAAGACTATAAAATAACACCTGAATACATGACGAAGTGCGTGATGGAAAGTACGGCGCAAAATATGCCCGGTATTTTTGCATTAGATCCTAAGCGATTAATGGCTTATCGTAACTATACAAAAATGTTAACACTAGATAAGTCAACAGACCCTAAGAAGACCTTAGAAGAGTTGAGGACTGAATTTGGTTCGGCTAGAGAGTTAGCTGAAGCGCATAGTAATTATACTGAAAGTTTAGTTGAGTGTTATTCAGTGGTCATTTCTAAGTCTGAAGAAGCGGCTAAAGAAGACGTTGCTAAGAATGTGGAAAAAACGGATAAAAATTAAGCAATAAAGTATATTTAAAGTTATTCAGGTAGTAACGTTTAATGCTCATAAAAAGACGGAGTAGCTGATAACGAGATTGTATTTAATGTATAAATAACTTGCTAAATGCTGATAAGTCTTTATACTGTATCAAATCAATCGCGGGGTGGAGCAGCTTGGTAGCTCGTCGGGCTCATAACCCGAAGGTCGTAGGTTCAAATCCTGCCCCCGCTACCAGATTTTAGAACCCCATTTTGGGGTTTTTTATTTTCTAGGCTTTGGGTATTTTGAAGCTTAATTATGATGATTGTTTATGGAAGAGCCGTTGGCTCTTTTTTTTTGTTCGAAAATAAGTGAGGAAATAATGAAGCAGGCTCCCGAACATTTGATTAATTTAATCGAGCCGATTATTGAAGGTTTAGGTTATGAATGTGTCGGTATTGATTATAATCCTCATCCAAAGCACGGTCTGTTAAGGATTTATATTGATAGCGAAAATGGAATTTTGGTTGAAGACTGTTCTAAAGTAAGTCATCAAATAAGTGGTGTTTTGGATGTGGAAGATCCCATACAAGGCAATTATCATTTAGAGGTTTCTTCTCCAGGATCAGAGCGACCATTTTATAAAATCAGCCAGTTTGAACAATTTATTGATAGCACAGTCTTTGTTAATCTTTTTAAGGTCATACAGGGTCGTAAAAAAATTACCGGCGTGATTGTAAAAGTTGAAGACGATATTATTACGCTTCAAGAAGGTGAGCAGATTTATACAGTACCTTTTGACGCTATGAGTAAGGCGCGATTGGTACCTGAGTACTTATTTGAAAAAGGAGGCCGCAGTGGCAAATAAAGAAATTCTGTTAGTAGTCGATGTCTTTTCTAATGAAAGAGAAATCGAAAAGGAAATTATTTTTCAGGCGATAGAGTCAGCATTAGAAGCGGCAACAGTAAAACGTCATGCAAATCAGATTAAAGCACGAGTTGATATAGACAGAAAAACAGGGGATTACCTAACTTATCGACAATGGGACATTGTTGATGAAAATCCTGATTGTGATGGCGACGTGGAATTTCCTACTACACAGGTTCTGTTAGAAGTAGCTAGATTTGACAATATCGATGCTCAAGTCGGTGAAGTAGTAGAAGAAGAAATTGAATCAGTTGATTTCGGACGTATTGCAGCTCAAACGGCTAAACAAGTAATTATTCATAAAGTTAGAGAAGCTGAACGTAAAAAAATAGTTGACGCTTATAAAGGTCGTATCGGTGAGCTGATTACAGGTATAGTTAAGCGTATTGAAAAAGGCAGTGTCTACATGGATTTAGGTGGACATGCTGAAGCTTATATTGCTAAAGAAGACATGATTCCGCGCGAACCTGTGCGCATTGGTGATCGTATTAGAGGTTATTTAAAAGATGTGCGTTTAGAGCCGCGTGGCCCGCAATTATTTGTGAGCCGCACAGCGCCTGAACTTCTTATCGCTTTATTTCGTTTAGAAGTGCCAGAAGTAGGTGAAGGTTTAATTTCTGTGATTGGTGCTGCACGTGATCCAGGTTCTAGAGCTAAGTTAGCCGTCATGAGTAATGACCCCCGCTTAGATCCAGTTGGGGCTTGCGTGGGTATGAGAGGATCTAGGGTTCAATCGGTGACTAATGAGCTGGCTGGTGAGCGCGTTGATATTATTCTTTGGAATTCCAGTGAAGCTCAATATGTCATTAATGCCATGTCACCGGCTGAAATTCAGTCTATTGTTGTCGATGAAGACAAGCATAGTATGGATTTGGCGGTAAGTTCAGATAATTTATCTCAAGCCATCGGTCGTGGCGGTCAAAATGTACGACTCGCTAGCCAATTGACAGGTTGGGAACTAAATGTTCTTGATGCTTCTAAAGCGGAATTAAACGCAGAAGCTGAAGTGGGCAAAATTAAACAGCTATTCATGGATCAATTAGACGTTGATGAAGATATTGCCTTAATACTCGCTGAGGAAGGTTTTATTAGTGTTGAGGAAATAGCTTACATCCCAGCAAGTGAAATGCTTGAAATTGAAGGCTTTGACGAAGATTTGGTTAATGAACTAAGAGGTAGAGCTAAAGACGCTTTATTAATCAACGCCATTGCATTTGAAGAAAAGATTGAATCAGCCAAGCCTGCACAGGATTTACTGGACATGGAAGGTATGGATACTGATCTGGCTCATGAGTTAGCAAGTCAGGGTATTATTACAATGGATGATTTGGCAGAGCAATCTGTTGATGATTTGTTGAGTTTTTCAAGTATGAATGAAGATCGGGCGGCAAAGTTAATCATGAAGGCGCGTGAGCCTTGGTTTGTCGAGGCAGATAGCGAGTAGGTAAGGGGTAATCAATGAGTGATCAAACAGTAAGGCAATTAGCAGAGATAGTAAAAATTTCTCTGGAAAAATTATTAGAGCAGTTAAAAGAAGCAGGCTTATCTGCGACCGCGCCTGATGATGTGATTAACGAAGACGAAAAAATGAAATTGCTTGCGCATCTACGCAAGCGTCATGGTAAGGATGAGGGGGAAGCGAATAATTCGCCACGCCGTGTAACCTTAGAGCGTCGAAAAGTAACTGAAATTAAGCAAGCAAGTGCGCCAGGTAGTTCAAGCAAAACGATTAGTGTAGAAGTTCGTAAAAAGAAAACTTACATAAAGCGTGAGCTAGTGGATAGTGACGCCGCTCCACACCAAGAGCCAGTCCAATCAGTTTTAGCTACATCGGAACCTCTGGTAAATGTACAAGCAATAACAGACCACTCAGTGTCGCCTGTTGTGGGTCAAGTATCGCCTGAGATATTAGATAGTAACGATGACTTGATGGTTTTAGAAACCATAGAGAGTGAGTTAGCAGCGCCATTGGTTGATATAATGGAACCTGACCTAGATGTCGATTCTCAAGCGAAATTTGATGCCTTGAAAGTTAAGGAAGAAAAGAAAATTAAGCAGGAAAAATCGAACAAAATAAAAGAAACTGAAGAAGCCAAAAAGAAATTGGAAGAGAAAGAGCAAAGGCTTGAGGAATCTATTAAAAAGAACGCCGATAAGATAAGACAGCAAGCCGCTGTCAAGCAGGAAACATTGCATAGAAAAAAACAGGACGATGGCTCACCGCGCTCAACCGGAAAAGATGCCAAAAGAGGCAAAAAGAAGGGCAAGCAATCTCAAAGAGCGCATGTACAGGCTGAAGGTAAACATCAGTTTGAAATGCCCGTTGCGGCAATGGTTCATGACGTGACTATACCAGAAATGATTATTGTTTCTGATCTAGCTCAAAAAATGAATGTCAAAGCGGCTATGGTTATTAAGCATTTGATGAAGCTAGGAATCATGGCGACCATCAACCAAAGTATAGACCAAGAAACAGCGGTTATTTTGGTTGAAGAAATGGGTCACAAAGCGATTATGCAAAGTGATGATGATCTTGAGCAAGAAATGCTGGCTGAAGCGCAAATAGAAGATACTCGTATCGAAATGCCGCGCGCTCCAATTGTTACTATCATGGGCCACGTTGATCATGGTAAAACCTCGTTGCTGGATTATATTCGTAAAACACGCGTTGCTGCTGGCGAAGCGGGTGGTATTACTCAACATATTGGTGCCTATCAAGTAAAAACTGATCACGGATCAGTCACATTTTTAGATACACCAGGACATGCTGCATTTACTGCTATGAGAGCACGTGGTGCTGATATTACTGATGTAGTTATCGTTGTGGTTGCTGCTGATGATGGTGTGATGCCGCAAACTAAAGAAGCGGTCGAGCATGCTAAAGCCGCTAATGTGCCTATTATCGTCGCTATCAATAAAATTGATAAGCCTGATGCTAATCCTGACAAAGTCATGCAAGAATTGTCGGTGATTAACGTATTAGCAGAAGAATGGGGCGGTGATGTACAGTTCCTTAAGATTTCAGCTAAAACAGGTGAAGGTATTGATGAGCTGATTGAAGCCCTGATCGTTCAAACTGAAATCCTAGAATTAAAAGCGCCTATTGAAGGTGCTGCTTCTGGTTTGGTTATTGAATCAAGGCTGGATAAAGGTCGTGGTGCTGTAGCAACGATACTAATACAAAAAGGTACCTTAGAAAGCGGACAAATGGTCTTATGTGGCCAACAATATGGTCGTGTCCGCGCTATGTTTAACGAAAATGGTAAGGCTATCAAAGAAGCGGGTCCTTGTGTTCCTGTTGAGATTTTAGGTTTATCAGGTACTCCGTTTGCTGGCGATGAATTTATGGTGGTGCAAAACGAACGTATCGCTAAAGATTTGGCCAAACATCGTGAAGACCGTAAAAAATTCACTAAGCATGCCGCACAACAAGCCTCTAAGCTGGACGAAGTCTTTTCTAGAATGACGACGGGTGAGCTGGCTTGTGTTAATTTGGTTATAAAAACCGATGTGCAAGGTAGTTTGGAAGCATTACGTGGCTCCTTAATGGCCTTATCTAATGAAGAAGTTGAAGTTAAAGTCGTCTTCGGTGGTGTGGGTGGTATTAATGAAGGTGACGCCAATTTGGCCTTAGCTTCAGGTGCTATTTTAATGGGCTTTAATGTTCGTGCAGATGCAACTGCTAGAAAACTAATCGAAGAAAAAGGTATTGATTTACATTATTACAGCATCATTTATGAAGCTATTGATGAAGTCAAAAAAGCCATCAGCGGTATGTTGGCACCTGAAATCAAAGAACAGATTGTCGGTCTTGCTGAAGTTCGTGATGTGTTTAAATCACCAAAATTCGGTGCGGTTGCCGGTTGTATGGTTGTTGATGGTTCGGTTAAGCGTAACTTGCCTATACGTGTACTTCGTAATAACGTGGTTATCTATGAAGGACAGTTGGAATCTTTACGTCGATTTAAAGATGATGCAGCCGAAGTTAAGATGGGTATGGAATGCGGTATCGGTGTAAAGAATTACAACGATGTTCAGCCCGGTGATCAAATCGAAGTATTTGAGCGCATAGAAATTAAACGGGAACTGTAAGTTATGGCTAAAGAATTTGGCCGTAATGCACGAGTTTCATCGCAGATACAAAAAGAGCTTTCGCTCATTTTTCAACGCGATATTGATGATTCCCGTTTGGGGTTTATCACCATTAATGAAGTGCTTGTGACTAAAGACTTAGCCGTAGCGAAAGTCTATGTCACGGTGCTTAATGTTGATCAAGAGGGCAAGCGCGCAAATGTTAAGTTACTTAACGAGATAGCCCCGATGATTCGACATGAATTGGCAAAAAGAATGCGTTTAAGGCATATTTCTACGCTACGTTTTCTTTATGATGATTCCTTTGATACTGGTATGCGCGTTTCTGAGCTTTTAAGCGAAGTTATTAAGCGCGACGTCGAGTAAGTCTGTTATTGATGTATTTTCTGGGTGTGGCAATTGCTACCCCAGATAAATACTCAAGCTTCTAAAATGTAAGTCTTCCTGCTTTGTATAGAGTCACCCATCCACGCAACATCAAAAAAAGCCGATAAGGCGCAACTTTCTAAAAGCTTCATAGTTAGTATCCGGATTTTAATACTATTGTTGTCCTATATTCATGGCACGAATAGTTGAGTTATAAATCGCTCAAAACTGCTTTTCTGCAATCAAAAGAAACCCTATTGGATAGTTAATGGTATATCTATTTCGATGGTTGATGCCGAGTATAAAAGCTTGCTCGAACTACATCGCTCACTAAAGTCAGGTATAATTCGAGGCTAATCTAATAACTCTATCGCCAACTCATGAACATAAATTTCACCAAAGAAGAATACCTGTTATTACTCGATATTATATATATGGCTGATTGGATATTGCATGCCCACAGCATAGGTGAACGTAGCGAAACAAAAGATTATTCAGAATTATTTCAAAAATTAATGATACATGCCAAAGACATGGGCTGTAGTGAATTAATTGAATTTTACGAACCAGAACAAAATTATGCGCTGACAGACAACTTTGAAGAAGGGTCTGCGGCTCTGGACTATCTGGATGAATTTGAAGCTGAGTCATTTTGGGATGAGTTGATTTCTAGATTAGCTATGCGTGATGCTTTGATAGCGCTTAAAGTTAGTAGTGCGCATGAAGTTCCATCCGAAGAGCTATTTCCTGCACTTTCAAAGGCAGAAGAATACTGGAGTAAGGAGTTTGAAACATTCGACTTAAGTCGAATTTCTTTGAATAAAGGCCATAGTAGTATTTTGCATTAAACCTTTCTTATATTCGAGGCTTACATGAAGCAGCGTTTAGTATTAATCATTTCTGTATGGTTGTTTTGTTATGTCAATACGGTACTGGCAGATAAGCATTCTAGTTCATCACAAGCTTTGCAATGCGCGGCATTTAGCCCTTATGTCGGCGATATTAATCCGCATTATGGCGCCCATCCATCTAAAGCCTTAATCAATGAGTTGTTAGATACCTTAATCAAGCAAACGCCTTTTCGTTGCATTATGACCTATGGGGTTCTAAATGGTTTGGATGCCACATTTTCAGCGGCTAAAGCTCGCAATCTTAAAGTAATTGCCATACTTTGGCTGGATGATAATCCCGAAGTTAATACCTTATCAATTAACAAAGGCATAGAGGTCGCAAAGGCTTATCCAAAAACCATCATCAAACTCAGTTGCGGCTCTGAAGTAAGAACGCGTCATGGTTATAAGTTTGATGGTGAAATCAGTCGCTGTATTGACGCTTTACGGAAGGCCGGTGTTAGTCAGCCTATAACGACTATAGATACTTGGTGGGAATGGTGTAATCGATCCTTGATCTGTGCACAAACTAGTTTTGGTACACAAGTTGATTGGATAGGCGTTAATGTCTTTCCTTGGTGGGAAAATTTATACTCCGATCTACATCCTTGCACCCCTGCTGATAAAGCCGCAGATTTTCATATAGCCCGTCTTGAAGAATTACATAAAACTTATGTCGACAAAGATATAATCTTAACTGAATTTGGTTGGCCCAATGGTCCAGAAGGTAGTGATGGTGGGCCTTCTAAAACAGGTCAACATTGTGGTATTGCCAATAGCCAAAATCAAAAACAGGTGATTCAATCAACCTTTAAACAATTGGCCAAGAAACACTGGTCGGGTATTTCTTTTGAAGCGTTTGCAGAGAGGTGGAAGCCTAGTAAAGAAGGCGACTCAGGTAGTTTTTGGGGTGTTTGTTCCGGCCTAGCACCCTATCGTTGTCTGCAAGGATTAACTTTAAAATGAGCATTGCTCCATCTATGTCACGCATCGCCATAGCGAGCTTTATCGGTACGGCTATCGAGTTTTATGATTTTTATATCTATGGCATGGCCGCTTCATTGGTCATAGGTCCGGTTTTTTTTCCTGGTGAGGCTGCTGGCAGTCAAGCGCTTAGTGCTTTTCTTACCTTTGCCGTTGCTTTTTTAACTCGCCCTTTAGGAGCCATTCTTTTTGGTCATTTTGGTGATCGTATCGGACGCAAAGCAACCTTAGTTACCTCTTTGTTAGTGATGGGCATTTCAACGACCTTAATTGGTTGTTTGCCTAGCTATGCACAAATAGGCGTATGGGCGCCGATATTATTGTGTGTGTTGCGATTTTGTCAGGGCATAGGTTTAGGCGGAGAATGGGGCGGGGCGGCTTTATTGGCCACCGAGAATGCGCCAGAAGGAAGGCGAGGCTGGTATGGCATGTTTCCTCAGTTAGGGCCGCCTGTAGGGTTTTTATTAGCAACGGGTAGTTTCTTAGGCTTAAGTCATAGTCTTAATGATCAACAATTTATCGATTGGGGTTGGCGACTGCCGTTTCTTGCTAGTTCAGTATTGGTCATGATTGGCTTGTATGTTCGTTTAGCCTTGACCGAAACACCGGTCTTTACGCAGGTACTAGAACAACAGCAACGGGTGGCTTTTCCGCTTAAGAATATCTTGAACATGCATCTAAAGCCATTGATACTAGGCGCATTAGCCATGGTGGTTTGTTATGCCTTGTTTTATATCGCTACGGTATTTTCTTTGAGTTATGGCACTAGCACGCTACATATTCCACGCCAGCAGTTTCTGAGTATGCTCTGTATTGCAATTGTTTTTATGGCAGCAGCCACGCCTTTATCGGCTTGGGCTAGTGATCGTTATGGACGTAGACGTGTGTTATTAATCGCGAGTAGCTTGGCCTTGATATCAGGTTTCGCCTTAGAGCCTATGCTCAACAGTAACTCTCCGCTGCTTATTACGCTTTTCTTAAGCCTTGAGCTGTTTTTAATGGGAGCTACTTTCGCACCCATGGGCGCGTTGTTGCCGGAACTATTTCCTTCTGAGTTACGCTATACCGGAGCCGGAACAGCTTATAACTTAGGCGGTATCCTAGGTGCATCGTTCGCACCTTATATTGCCCAGCGCTTAGTGACTGAAGGCGGGCTCGCTTGGGTCGGTGGCTATGTTTCATTGGCCGCAGCCATTAGTTTTTGTGCGGTGTTAATGATACGAGAAACACGAGATAAGCCATGGGCGCATTAAGCTGATCGCTCAAAGCACCTTAGCGAGTCACTGCTGACAGTTAAGTTTTCTGTATCTAGAGTAAAACAGCTTTAGTTGTTTTATAAAGCAATAGCTGAAACTATTGCACTCCAGGCATTTGTAATGCTTAACTTAACGTTAGTAACCCTAGATACTAATATTTTCAGCAAGTTGTTTGTTAATGACGGAAGGTAATTTACTAGGCGCTTTAATCCGCAATTGTTTATTAACATTGAATCGACCAAACACCACTTCAATATCTTTGTTGGCTACACCAAACTCTTTAGCCAAAAATCGAACCATGTGATCGGTCGCTTTACCTGCAACCGGAGAGGCGGTCACACTAATTTTAAGTTGCGGGCCTTTAGCTTTACCAATAACATCTTGCTTCGAACTAGGTTTCCCCAAAACATTCAATACTAAAATATCACCTTCCCACTGACAGAATGAAGCCATCGCCTGTTTTTTGTTGGCCATGTGGTTTTATGCTTTAAGCCAAAACGTCATAGGTTTAGGCGTTTCTTCGCTGTCATCCAGATCTTTCCATGTATAAGTAGTTTTTAATTCAGGATGCTTAACATAACCGCGCTTATTCCAGAATTGATCTAAAGGCACATAGTCGGCGGGTCGACGTGGATGATCCAACGGTCTTTCTACACAGCAAAACGTTATATATTTAAAGCCGCCCAATTCAGCGGCATGCGCTTCTCGTTGTTCAAAAAACTTCACCCCTAAACCTAGGCCTCGATAAGCCTTATTTAAGACCGACTCACTGCAATAAAACACTTCATCAAGATTATAATCTTGCTCGATAAACGGCTGTTTAAGAGACTCTGTTTCATGGCGCATAGGCAGTGCAGTAGAGGCACCTACTACTTTGTCACCGTCTAAGGCCAAGATGATGACCGTTTCTGGCGTATCAATATAAGTTTGCAGATAAGTCTTTTCATACTCATAACTGCCGTCATATAAATAAGGGAAATCACGAAATACTTCAATTCTAAGCCTGGCGAGTTCAGGTATGTAGTTTGCCAACTCATCGCCGCTGCAGCGCTTAATGCTGATATTGTTAGACATAGGAACTATCTCAAGCAAAGTTGGCATTTTAGACGAATTAACAAATAGGATACAAGGCATTAAGCTCTTGTTGACCAATGTCCCTCGAATGTAATGCACTAGCAAGCAAGGCCTGATGTATGCCGATTTGTTTTAATGCCTGTAAATCCTCGTTATGCCGTATGCCGCCAGCAGCAACAAAACCTTGCTTTGGATAACGCTTACAAAAAGCCATCAATGATTCTAAGTCAGGGCCTTGCTGGCTGCCCACTCGATTTAAGGTCATGATGATAATCGTCTCTGGCCATAAACTCTGATCGCTAAATAGACTAGTCGCACCCAAAGCCCCCGATTTTCCATAATCCAGTGAAAGAATAAAGCGTTTTTTAAAGGCGTTAAGTTCAAATAGTTGATCCTCGCCAAAACATTCACTGCCTAATACCGGCATATGATTATCAGCATAATCTTTAAACGTTTGATAGCCGCTATCTATCCAAAAGGTTTTTTGCGGATAAGTCTTAAGCAGTTCAGCGATGAGTGTTTCATGATGACCAAGTCCTGTAATGGCATTTAAATCGGCGATATAGAAGCAATCAAAGTCAGCCAGCGTAAGAAAAGCTGACATCACTTGAAAAAGGTCTGCCGACTGACAGAGCGGAGTATGAATAGGTTGGTACTGATCGCGTAGGCCTAAGCGAGCATGTACGACAACACCGTCTTTTAGATCAATAACGGGAATTATTTTCATGGGTAAAGCCGATGTCATAGTTCTGATGATAAACTGTGTATATGAAAATTTTAGTATTTGAGTATATCACTGGCGGTGGCTTTAATAAGCAGAATCTACCTACAGCCTTGTTAGCTGAAGGCTGTTTGATGTTGCAAGCCTTGCTGGATGACCTACGTCGCTATGCACAGCTAGGGCATGAGCTTGAAGTCATGGTGATGCTAGATGAGCGCGTTAACAGCTTAATTGACACTTCGGGCATACAGGTCGTTTTTATTTCGCCGGAACAAAATACAACTGATGAATTTACCCGCTTAGCGCAAAACTGTGATGCCATTTGGCCGATTGCGCCAGAGTTTGATGGCATATTACAAGGCTTGTGTCAGACCGTTGCTGATTTAAATAAGCTGTTGTTAACGTCACCTGCACAGGTGGTGGCTTTAACCGGCGATAAATGGCAGAGCTATCAACATCTTAAACAACATCACATTGCTACCGTACCCACCCGATTATTTACCGGCGTTGATCAATATGAGGGCGATTGTTCGGCATGGGTCGTTAAACCCTTAGATGGCGTAGGTTGTGTAGACAGTTATATCCTCAGCGATAGACAAGATTTTATGGCTATGCAGGCGCGTAGTGGTCGCTATATTATTCAGCCGCAATTAGCAGGACAAACCATCAGCTTGTCTTGCTTATTCAAACAAGGTCGAGGCTGGTTGCTGTGTGCTAATCAGCAGCAGTTTACCATTAGCAAGCAACAATATCATTTGGCCCAGCTCATCGTGAATCATACCGATGATTTAGTGGCTTATCGCGCCTTAGTCGATGCTATTGCGCTAGCACTGCCCGAATTATGGGGTTATGTGGGCATCGATTTAATAGAAACACCGGAACAGGCTTGGGTACTAGAAATAAATCCGCGCTTAACGACTTCTTATGTGGGTATTAATGAGGCCTTGGGGCTTAATGTAGTAGAGGTTGTTATGCAATTAGTACACGGTGATCCTTGCTTAGAAGCTCAATGTCATCAAGCCGTTAGTATTCAGGTATCGTTATGAACTTAGTTAATAGAGTAGGTTGGGATATAGGCGGCGCTCATGTTAAAGCCGCCGTTATCAATGCCCAAGGTGAATTGCTGGCTGTTTATCAGCAGCCTTGTCCTTTATGGAAAGGCTTGGAATACTTGCAACAGGCGGTCAGGGCTATATTAAAGGAGATCAACGAGCCAGCTGAATGTCATGCCATCACCATGACCGGTGAGTTGGTGGATTTATTTGTAGACAGGGATGATGGTGTAAAACAAATCATCAGTACTATGCAGGCTTTACTATCTGGGCAACGCTGTTATATTTATGCAGGTTTAACAGGATTTATCTCCGCAGAACACGTTGAAGCTTTGCATTATCCCGCCATCGCTTCGGCAAATTGGTTGGCCAGTGCTGGCTATGCCGCGCAAAAAATCGATAACGGTTTGTTTGTCGATATCGGCAGTACCACTACCGATATACTAATACTTAAAGATGGCTTAGTTCAGGCTCAAGGTTATAGCGATTATCAACGCTTAATCTCCAAAGAATTAGTCTATACCGGCCTTGTTAGGACAGCTGTGATGGCGGTTGCGCAGACTGCACGCGATCAAGGTCAGGACATAGGCATCATGGCAGAATATTTCGCCACCATGGCCGATGTTTACCGAGTGACGGGTGAGCTTGATGAAGCTCATGATCAAAGCGAAACGGCTGATGGTACTGAAAAAACCTTAATCGCCAGTGCCAGGCGTTTATCGCGATTGTTGGGCAGTGACTTTTATGTAGAAGAACTACCGCGCTGGAAAGCCTTTGCAGAAAATATTCGAGAACAACAACTGCAAAAAATTTTACAGGCTTGTCTGTGTCGACTGCAAGCCGGTGAACTAGAAAAACAGCAACCCTTAATAGGTGCAGGCGTAGGCCGCTTTTTAGTGAAAGAACTGGCCCAGCGTTTAGATCGACCTTATGTGGATTTCACTGATTTACTCCCTAATGCCCCTATACAAACGGGACTGAGTGCAGCGGATTGTGCGCCCGCTGTTGCCGTAGCCTGTTTGCTTAACGTGCCGGATAAGAATTGAATGACTAAGCCTATAACGCCGAAACCCCCTAAGAGTAAAGAAACCAATGTCAGTACTACGCCTAAGGTGCGACAGGTAAAGAAACCTGTTCAAAAGAAACCAGAACCTAAACCTGCAATTAAGTGGTCTTATCGACTGTTATTGATCACGATTGAATTACTAGGTTTAGCCATGACGGCCGTTTTTGCCATTATGATGTTGCTAGGCTATTCAGCCAGTTTATTTACAGGAACTAGTTTTTTTTCCAGTTTATTGCCTTTTGCTATTGGTGTATTAGCTTTAATAGTGGCCATGGCCGGCTTGTTGATAGGTTGGTATAAAAGTAGAAAGTGGCTGCATCGCAAACACTTACTATGGCCTGCGATAATATCCTTTTGCTTGGCTTTAGGGATAGGCGGGTATTCTATGCAAGAAAAATTTTCACCTGTGCATGGGCACTTTCGTACTTTAGTCGGCGGTAAGCAAGAGGCTGGGAGAGTCACTATTGCTCATCAGGTTTATGCGGCTTATAGACGTTATGATGCCGTGCAATTACAAACCATGGTGCAGCGTGGCCAAGACTATAATGCCGTCATTAATGAAGCGGCTACTGAGTTTGCGCTAGATCCTGCTTTATTGCAGGGTGTTGCTGCGACTGAATCCTCCTTTTTGCCTCGAAACAGTACCGATGGCGGGCATGGCTTATTTCAAATCACCCAAGTGCCTAAAGCAGTGATCGAGCAAGCGGGTAAACGCTTAGCTGAGCATCAAATGTCTTTACACAACCATCGCCATAATGCCTTTCTAGCAGCAGCCACGCTTAAATATTATTTAGCTGAAATGAAGGGTGATTTGTTCTTAGGTCTACTGGCTTATAACATAGGCCCAGCTAATGGTGGTTTACGCTTCATTATGCAACAGTATGACGCCACCGATTTCGTGACTATTCAACCCTATCTACAAAGCTTGCCCCGCGATTATCCTATACGCGTTTTATCCTATGCGCTGGCATTTAGAGTCTGGCAAAAAGAAGGTAAATTACTGCCTTACGAAGAAGGCAGCAATGCGCTGCATATACAACATATTGGTATACCTGGCTTGCAAGAGGATTATTTAGGCTAGATGATTGAAATGTTGGGTTAACGATAGAGTCCTGTAGGTCGGGTTAGCGATAGCGTAACCCGACAAGGTGCTAAAGACGCGTCGATATTACATAGGCTAATGTCGGGTTACGCTGCGCTAACTCGACATTATGTTGATGGTTATTCATGGCCTATGCCTTCTAAATTGATAATGTTACTACCCCAGTCGGGCTGGCAAATACCCGCTTCGACATAATGACGAAAACTGGAATACGGCCAAGCCATTGGTGATGTGGTCAAACCATGTTTAACCGGATTGTAATGGATGTACTCGACATGACGAGCAAAATCGACTTCATCGCGTAACTGGTGTTCCCAATAACGATGCTGCCACAACGATTGCTCTTGCTTAGCTTTGTGAGCAAGATTCGGTGCTGGGCGCAACATAGGATCACAATGTTTACTAAACCAGGTTTTAATCAAGCGCCAGCGTGTAGGGAAATCAGCATCATTTGGTGGTAACGTCCAAATGCAATGTAAATGCTCGGGCATAACCACTATCGCATCTATTTCGAATGGTCTCGTTTTACGTACATGACGAAAGGCATCACGTAAAACCTCAACCGCTTCTGGGTTTGCGAAGATGGGCTTTCTTTCCTGTGTAACCACGGTAAAAAAGAAGCTGCCGCCAGGGCTAAATGCGCGTCGATATTGCATAGGCTAATGTCGGGTTACGCTGCGCTAACCCGACCTACAACAACTTCTCCGCAGTACGTAGTCTTTTAAGGTTTTCGTTGGCCAAGATATGATAACTGGGGGATGATGAAATCGCTTTTTGGAAATATTCATTCGCGGCATTGGTTTTGCCGTTGATCATGTCTATGTAGCCCAGATTATTATAAGCATCTGCTTCATCAAGCACATGCATGAAAGCCTCCAGTGCTGCCGTGTCATTGCCTTGGCGTGCGTATACCAAACCTAGATTTAACCAAGAAGGTTCATATTTAGCATCGATTTTTGATGCTAAGTCGAACAGCGGTATCGCCTCCGCATAATTGCCAGAAAGATACTTTGAATAGCCTAGATTATTGAGCAACATTGGGCTGTTTGGTTTAGTCTTCAAGGCCGCTTGGTAATATTGAGCGGCACTGACATAATCACCTCGTTTATCCGCTATTAATCCCAGTCCATTATTGGCCTGCCATAACTTAGGATCAATGGCCACAGCCGCTCGTAATGATTTATCTGCTTCGGCTTGTTTACCGGTATTTAATTGAATAATGCCTAAGCCTTCCAACGCCTGGGCATTATTTTTATCTATTCTGAGTGCTAAGTTGTAAGCAGCTTCAGCTAAATCGTAATTACCTTTCTTGACATGAATTTGGCCTATCCTCTCTAGCACCTCTTTATTCTTGTCATCTAACTCCAGCGACTTCACATAATAATACAGGGCATCATCCATATTGCCTTGTTGGTAGAAACCATCGGCGCGTTTAATGTTCGATGCCGCATCAGGAGGATTTTCTGCCATATCATGAATAAGGGACTTTTGATCGTTGTATAGATTTGTTGCGATAGGCTTGGGCTTTAACTGGATGGTGTTAGAGCTGCACGCGACCAATAGCGTGTTACTCAGCACTAAGGCGAGTATTAAAAAATGCTTATGGGAAATCATTAAAGTACTCCTGGAATAAAACGATAAGGCGTACGAGACATATAAAGATGATAGCTCTGATCATTGAGTAAGAAATTCTCCTCAATTTTGCTTCTACAATATTGCAGCGCACATAACAGTAATAATAAGCAACCATTTGCTATGCTTTGGTTGGATAGGCTATAGCCAGTAAAAAATATCAGCTCTGAGGTATAAAGAGGATGTCGAACGTAGCGATAAAAGCCGCCACTTTTAATGCCTCTATTAGCTGGCACTATACCTAGACTGTCTCTGAGTGACAGTAAGGAACCTATCATCGCCACCATGCCAAACATCTGTAAATAGCGCCCTAGGTTTAAAAGTTCCGGTAAGGCAACTAGGTCAATAGGTCTATATAAAAAAGGTAACAGGGTAGCGACTATGCTAATGAACCAAGCAAAGGGAAATTTAATCAGTGCTTTGGGTTCCTGGCGAATAAAATAAAGCGCCAGTATTAGTCCATTGACCATAATAAGGCTGAAGGTCAAAAACTCATGCGTTTGTTGATATTTCTGATAGGTAGCCACGCACAGCAAGGTGAATAGCAGTATGCCTGTTAAATTCCCAACGGAATATAAAATTATTTTTAACATGATAGTCTCCAGTAGTGGGGGTGAAGGCCAGCGTAATAGCTGAGCTAAAGATTACATTTATGTCTATCTACATAGCCGAGAAAGCGGCAATAAGTTTAATAATAGCGGGACCCACCGCAACAATAAAAAAACAGGGAAATAGACATAAGATCAGTGGGAATATCATTTTGGTGGAAAGTTTGGCGGCTTCTTCATCGGCTTTTTGCATACGTTTGTCCCTGAACTCTTCGGAATAAACCCTTAGGGTTTGTGCAATGCTAGTTCCAAAGCGCATGCTTTGGTCCAATACCGTAAACAGGCTCTTAATGTCTTCCAGTCCAGTACGTAGAACCATATTTTCCATGGCTTTAGTTCTTTCTAGGCCTGCACGCATTTCAGCACTAACGGAAATAAATTCTTCGGCTAAGGCGGGGTGTATATCCACGATCACTTCGGCTACACGCAGCATGGCTGCGTTTAGACCCAAGCCTGCCTCTGTGCATACCACTAGCAGGTCGATGGCGTCGGGTAAACCATGACGCAGTATCCGTTGATGTTGGGCAATCTTTTTATCTAAATAATAGCTGGGTAATATTAAGCCCACAGCACTTGCCATTGCGGCATACCAAAACACTTTTTGAGGTTCTATTTTCGGGAATAAGGGATAAATAAGCAGAACAAGTATGGGCAGACTAATCGTCAATAATGATCGGATAAAATAATATATCACTAGCCTATTAGGTGATCGGTAGCCGGCGTGGTTTAGACGATCCATTGTGCTTTTTCGCAGGCCTGGGTCGCCGGGAAGAAAGGTATGGGAGTAGTTATCTAGCTGTTCTACAAAGCGCTTGGTGGCTGATCCATGTGTTGCCGCGGTTGGTATTAAGGTATCTAAGCGTTTTTTTAAAGGGTCGAAATAACGTGTCAGTATTAATAGACCCGCCATGCCAATCAAGAAAATAGCAGCCGCCAGCAGAGCGACGGCAACATTCCTAATAAGGTCGGCATTGCTTATTAAATTAGATAAAGTTTCAATTAATGTAGTCATGACGGTTCAAATTTCCATGGAAATCAGTTTGCGTATCCAAATGTTACCGACTATGAATAAGCCTATGCCATAAGAGATCAGCTTTTTCCCCAAGGGGTCATGAGTTAAATCTGACACATAAGTGGGACTGGTGAATGACAGTATGGCAAACAAAGCGAAGGGAATTAGGGATAATATCAACGCCGACAATCTCGCCTCGGCAGTTAATGTCAGTAATCGACGTTGAAATTTAAAACGGCCTCGGATGAGTTTGCCGATATTTTCAAAAGTTTCTGCCAAATTACCGCCTGTTTCTCTTTGAACTAAAACGGTGGTTGTTATAGCCATTAGAGACATACTGGGAATACGTTCGACTAAATTAAGTAGCGCCCAACGCATATCGACACCAAAATTGACTTCTTCAAACACGATGCGAAATTCGCCGGCGATAGGGTTTTCCATGTCCGTAGCGACTAGGTGCAAGGTTTCATTAAAAGGATAACCAGCCCTTAAAGCCCGAGTCATTACATCCAATGCATCCGGTAATTGCTCTTCAAACTTAGCAAAGCGATTTTTGAGATCATGCTTTAACTTCAGAGTCGGTAGCGCGGTCAGAATGACAGTCACAGCCAAGATAATTAATTCATGGGGATTAAATAGCCAGGTGATCCAGCCGCCGACTAAACCTAATAATAGGCTGAGTAAAATCAGCCTATAGCCTGGCAGTTTATGTCCAGAGCGCTCTATGAAAATATCCAAGCGTATCATGCCGGGTAGAGATTCTAGCCACATTTCCATGGGCGATAAGTGTTTTAGATATTTTTCTCGGACTAGAGAGATTTTTTGTATAGATTGGTATTCATCGGTAAGATGACCCAAGCGTTGTTTAAGCTTACGGCTTTCTTGTCGGCCTGTGCCAAAGGTCGGTACGGCGATAGATTGAGTTAACATAAATACTGCTCCGAACACCAGTGTAATGGTCAAGTAAAACAGGACACTTTATTAAGCAGATTCCTTATAGAATTCCCGTTCATATTCGAGCGGGGATTGATAGCCTATTTTTGAGTGCAAGCGCTTACCATTATAAAAAGCTAGATAATCAATAATACTCAGCTTTGCGGATTCTTTAGTTTTAAATCTTTCGTAATTAATTTGTTCATGCTTTAAGCTTCGGAAAAATCGCTCAGTAGGAGCGTTGTCCCAACAGTTACCTTTCCGACTCATACTTTGTTGCATCCTCATTAAGCTTAAGTGCTTTCTATATTCTTTGCTGGCATATTGACTGCCCCGATCAGAATGATGCAATAACCCAGGGTCAGGTTTTCGTCGCCAAAACGCCATTTGTAAGGCATTTACGCACAGTGAAGTCCGCATGTGATCATCTATAGACCAACCAACAACTTGTCTGGAAAATAAATCAATAACGACCGCAACATAGAGCCAGCCTTCAAGCGTCCAAACGTAAGTAATATCAGTAGTCCAGACCTTATTCGGCTGCGCAACATCAAACTGTCTGCTTAAGGTATTAGGAGCAATTGCTTCATTATGATTGCTGTCTGTCGTTACTTGAAACCGTTTTGGATAACGCGGCTTCAAGGCCAACTTTCTCATCAATTGCCTTGCTTTAAAGCGACCTACCTTAATATCTTCGTCTATAAACGCTTCAGATAAGCGCCGAGAGCCATAAATTTTCTTATTGTCTTCAAATAATTGAATCGCCTTAACTTCTAGTTGTTTTTGACGTATTTTTTTATCAGTACAAATGGGTGCTTTAGCCCATGCATAAAAGGCACTACTGCTAACTTCCATGACCTTACATAGCGCAATCACTGGGAATGTCTTCTGTTGCTCTCTAATAAATTGATATTTTATTGGAGCTCTTTCGCAAAGAAGACTGCGGCCTTTTTTAATATTTCGCGCTCCATTCGCAACTGTTCAACTTCTTTACGTAATCGTATTAGCTCATCTTGTTCCAGTAAATTAAATACTTTTTTCTTGGCTGGATTTGTCGCGACAGGGCCTCGTTCAGCTCTTACCCATCGACCTATGGCACTTAACGAAACTCCTAAATTATCGGCAGCTTGGCGATGGGTATAGCCTTTTTCATTAACTAATCTTGCTGCTGATTGTTTAAACTCAATCGTGAAATCTGGTTTTTTCTGTTTATTTGTATTACTCATAATCACCTCTGATGACATTATAAATCTGTCTTTAGAAGTGTCCTGTTTAATTAGACCATTTCAGTAGATACTGGATAAACATTTCAAAAGACAATTCATTAATACACGAATCTATTGCTTGTTGGTTTATCAGCTCTTGCTCTTCGTCGCTACAGAATGAATCCTTCCGCTGCCCCACAAATTCCCATGATTTCATTTTTTAATCTCCTTAATAATGAAAGAAAGGCGTTTCCTTCCTTTAAGGTATTTATCCAGATAAATTTGTACTGTTTATATCGCATAATAATGACACATGGGGCACTTAATGCCAGATAATGCGTCTTGTTGAGATAATGCGTCTGGCTACAGCCCTTGTATTTAATGGGGTGAGACAGATAAGACACATTAGACGCATTTTTTTGTGATTTTGTTTTATATAAAAGTATTTGTTTATTATTTTTTATTTAAAATTAAATAATGTGTCTAATGCGTCTAATGTGTTTTGTTAAATATAAATCAATAACTTATATAAGACAGATATTGTGTGACCAGACGCATTATCTGTCTTAAAATAATTAATCAATATTGATTAAACACAGCGTCCCCCATCTCTAAAGAGGGGCGGCTAGATTTCCACTTTCTCATAACTTTCAAAACGGGCTATCGCTTCTAGCAGACTACCAAACACATAGCCTCGCACATCACCTCTTAACTTTTTATGTTGATATATTTTCTTCAAATAACGCCCTAAGGCATTTTGGGTTTCAATGCCATACTGTCCGATCCGGTTAATAGTCGCCCATTGAATATAGCTCTCATACAAGTCTTTAGTGGAAACCTCTTCACTCCAATGCGGCGCATTATTCCCAATAGCTGATGTAAAAGCCCCTTTACTCAAGGAATCTACTATCCATTTACCAATAGAATTTAACGAGTGCATGCGCTGGGCCTTTAATCCTTGTGTTTCAGGTATGGCACTGGGACTAAAGTGACTAATATCGTGCTGTAACATGTTATATAAGAAAGTCGCTTGCACGGACTTATCATTAGTCGCTTTGTTCAAGGCATCAAAATACGGCTTATCACCTACCCTCGCATTTGATACCTCCAACACGCAATAGCGTCGCTCATCTTTACTGGCGGGCACAGCAAATTCATTATTGGTTGCCATCAATATTTTCAGGTAATTAGTCTGCGGTATCGCATCCAAACCTTTGCGTTCAATGATAAGTGTTGGGTCTGTAATCAGAGCCTTTAATGTGCCCTCGCTTTTTTTATCACCGGCAAAGAAGGCTTCATCAGCGAACAAGAAACAAGTATCAGCTAAATGGCCATTAAAGTTACCGACTAAATGCCTTGGATTGCTCATATAAAGTGAATGAGAACCCCAGATATGGCATAAGAAGTGACCAAAGAGCCCCTTACCAACACCTTTGTCACCATAGAGCACTGGTGATGCACCGGCTGGTTTATCTGGATTTTGAACGGTATAAGCAATCCAGTTATACAGATACTCAATCAAATCAGGCTGATTATCACAAATTATTTGTTCAATATGCCTAGATATTAGCGCTGTATCTGCCCCATCTTGAGGTTCAACAGCAAAGCCTTGCCATGTATTGTAGTAATCATTAGGTAGCTGTTTATTTGGCGCGAAGATAACACCACCTATATATTTTTTACAGTGCTTATGATCTGCCCATGCCGTTATCTTATCTTTATAAGTTGGTCTTACTTGGTCTCCGATTATTTTCTCACCCACTTGTATTTGATCATTTACATAAAACATTTGTAATTCTTTCTGTGCGAAGAAGTCATAAGCAATTCTGATGTCAGGTTGAATTTCAGCGGGTACTTCTCGCATGATCCTATGCCTCCTACCCATTATGACTTGAGCATGAGTTTCATTGAATTCTTCCACATGCTGAATTAAGTCCATTTCCCATTTAGCTTGCGTCTTTTCTAAATAAAACACTTGCCCACCATGTGCGAAGCTGTGAATAATTGGCTTATCTTGGTTGGAATAGATAATGGACTTACCAAATACATCATCTTCCAAAGGATGAGCGCAAACAACTTCGTGATATTGCTTTTTATTGTCTAAAATATCTTGGATGCTGATGACTTGATTGTTGTTTAATTTAAGCGTGAACTGCCCATATAAATGACCCTCTATGGCTTTTTCAACAACATATTGACTGTGTTTGACAGAAAGATTGGCTGTTTTAGCTTTAACCTCTTTTGCTTTTACCTGCATGTACTTGCTTCTAATATTTGTAGCTTCGTCAGCAACACCCTCTTTCATTGCTTTTACAATGGCATCAAATTTTACCTGTTCATACTTATTGATTGGTTTGATAGTATGGCTATCTAACAAAGCACCTTCATGAAGGTAAAACTGTCTCTTTTGATGAATATCCTCATTCAATAATATTGCACCTCCTTCAAATACTGGCTGATTGGATGTCTTTAATGCAGTATCTATTAGTGATTTTATAAGTATTTTGCCATCCATAGTTATAAAAGCATGTGCAAATCCGGCAATAACTGATCGTACATGCAGGTATTCTAATATCTCACCATTCAATAGCGTTTGATTGATGGGGATAAAGGTATGAACACCTCTCAATCCATAGCCTATATCTTCATATTCGATATAACTACTGGCGGAACTTGAGCAAAAAGCCATCGCAGATTCTAATGCCGGCTCTACTTTATGCAATGCCGCTACAAGTTCAGGCAAAGTGGTAATACCATCAAACTTATGTAATGCATCACTGTCTATAGTTAGTAACCCTGATTTATCTGAAAAGGTAAACAAGTCCTTGGCTCTAGTTGCATCTTGTGGACAGTCACCAGAAGGTAGACTTTCGTGTAAACCTTGAACTATGAACTCGCCTGCAACCATTGCTTTAATGGATTCGGGGAAGCCAGTTATAGGCTCACTTATGGTTTCAAATGTACCGCTCCAAAAATTCCCCATCGGTGATTTAGATAATTCACCGTGTACTACATCGTAAGTTTTAGCGGTCTTTAAGTCAGCATCAACAAATTTTGTGTAACTGATGGTTATGTTGTTATTTTGTTCTTTATTTAATTTCATATTAATTCCTTTTAATATGAGCACTTTTTTAGGCTATTGAACAACAATGATAAATACCTATAGGGTTAGGTTGTTTATCTATTGCTGGGGTACTGCTTCCATCAGTGCTCTGGCTTTTAATGTGCCCCCACACAATCCATTTGGATATTATCTTGCAAGTTGTGTATTACGTTGAGCGATACAGTTCAGCATCCATTCTTCTATTTCGCTTTCATTCCAGACAACACTGCGTGAACTTATTTTGAGCTGTACAGGGAATTGGCCTTTGGCTATTGCAAAATAGATAGATGCCTTAGGCATTCCGGTTCTAGCGACTACGTCTTTGATTTTTATAAATCTCATATTATTCTCCTTTAGATAAACAAAGCCTTTTTGGACTCTATCTTTATTTAGCTAATAACAAAGAATAGTGTTATTTTTAATGGAAATATGAGAAGAATAAGGCTATGGGGAGCAAAAAAGATCAGCGCTCTGTCACAAAATTAACTTTGTGTGCTGGAAATACACCAAACTACAACAATCTTAAAGACTAATTCTCATTAGTCATTGTGGTCTAGCGCAATTATAAGAACAGTCAAACATACAGTCAAAACAACAAATAAAATAAAAAATTAATTTATTATCAATAAGTTAATTTACTAATGTGAATTAAGTTATAACGTCCACACATCAATGCACCCTGAACTGATTAAACTGGAAGAAACCTTTAAGCCGTCGATACTCACAAAAATTGATGAGTCTTTATGTGCTCACAAGGCTATTGAATT
>Ga0118677_10001424_pt1 | contig 50755 bp, 55 predicted proteins | sample AliMusrvi5mmetaG_FD_86154 | JGI IMG/M metagenome (GOLD analysis project Ga0118677, IMG submission 86154) | reverse complement strand
AGCCAAGCCACTTTGTGTCTCGATGGTGGCTGCAGCAAACCCGGCAGGGATGGCCATCAGCGCCAACCCGGCCCCCATGAGGGTCGCGCCTTGCTGAATCAACTCCATGTTCTGCGAGATGCGCTGACTCGACGCGGCGATGGTGGCGTCCAGCGATTGCATGGACGACTGCACCCGCCCCGCGTTTTGCGAGAAGGCGTCTTTCATGGAGACCAGAATGCCCAGGCCGAGATCTTCCATCATTGGGTGGCGCCCTCATGCGTGGCGGTCGATGTGTTCGATTGCGCGCTGTCCGTTGCTGTCTTGTCCGGCGTTTCCTCTGCCGGCAGCAGGTGGCGGATGGCATCGACCAGCAGTGCTTCGACGACCGAGACGCCCGCCGTGCGAATGGCGTGATTGATGTGCTGGCGGGCCTCACGCCCTATCCGAAGAGAAATGCCCATGAGAAGCTCCTTTCGATTCACTCGTCCTCGTCTTCGACGATTTCGATAAACAACACGCCGGGTGAGTACCCGGTGGGATACAGGGGTTCGGCGGGGTCCGGCGTACCAATGACGACACGATCATCCCCGCGATAGATCGGCTCTCCCGTACTGGTTACGACCTGCCTGATCGCCATGCCGTCTCCTACAGGGGAAGCCAGACATACTGGTCACTCGCATCTTTCACGCAGAGATGCACGGCATCCGCAGCATCGTCACCGCCCAGCAGCAGACGGAGGTGTCCACGCATGTCGACCGAGGGGTACGGCAATTCCGTGCAGGTCACGATGCCCGGCGCCGTCAGGCGTTGCCAGACCTCGCCATCTCCGTTGTTGATGCGAACGGAAAGAATGGGATACGGATCATTGGACGTGCAGGATGTTTGCAACCAGAATTGTCCCTGGGTGACCGCGCCGTATTCATACGATTCCGACGGGTCCATTGGCTGGACATAGATGATGCCCGTGTAGCGTCGCGGGTCTTCGGCCATGACTACCATGACGGCTCTCCTTCACTAACAGATAAAGATGGGTGACGCGCTCACCTCGACCAGCGTGATGCGCGCAACCCAGCGCATGGTGGTATTGGCCAGACCTTTTACCTGCATGAGCAGCGGCCCGCCTCCCGCGGCGACACCGGCGTCCAACGCCGGATGCGTAAATGCCATGGCGTGCAGCGTGTAGTCATTGGCGATCTCACCGGCAACGCTATCGATCAACCCGCTGATTTCAAAGGCTGCCCGCGCCATCTCCGTGGCATCCGTCAGCGTGCGACCGATGAGCAGGATATGGAAGGCGGCGGCGCATTCGGAGGCGATGGTGAGTGGCTCGTTTTGTCCATCCAATGCGAGCGTCGTCCAGGAGTCATCGGTGGTGATCCCACGCGCGATGAGTACGCAGGTCTGGGCATCACCCGGCAACGAGAAACATCCGGCGGCTTGCGTCTGCTCGCCGTACCGATTGGCGCAGCCTGCCTGCCCGCCGAGGATCGCACTATACGGAGCGTTGGCTTGATTTCCCTGACCACCGGCCACGGTGGTGTGATCGGCGTTGGCCTGGTTGTACTGCCCACCCCCGATGACCGTGCCTTCGCCATTCGCTTGATTGTTCTCGCCCCCGGCGATGGTCGCATACTCCGAGTTCGCCTGGTTCTGCGCACCGCCGCCGATGAACGACGCCGTGCCGTTCGCCTGATTCGTGCTCCCACCGACGACCACTGCATGCGGGGCATTCACCTGATTATTCGCACCACCGAGGATCGCACCGGCTTCCATGGTGACCACATTGTCGGCGCCGCCACCGACGACCGCGCTGTCGGCAAACGCGCCGTTTTGTATGCCACCAAGAATGGCGCTTCCCGGATTGGTCGCCAGGTTGTCCGCGCCGCCCACCACCACGGCATGATCCGCGACGGCATGATTGGTCTCTCCACCTCCAACGAAGGCACACGGCGCGGGGGCGAGATTGTCCTTGCCGCCGACGATGGCCGCATATTCGGCGGGAGCGGAGTTGCCTTGCCCACCGGCGACTATGGCATAGTCACCCGGCGCCTGGTTGTTCTCACCACCGCCGATAGTCGCGCCGGGGGAGTTCGCGCCGTTATTATGACCCCCAGCGACCGTCGAATAGGGAGAAGAGACGGTATTCGCTTCGCCGCCACCTACCGTTGAGCCATCGCCATGTGCGTCATTGTTGCGGCCACCGGCAATGGTCGACCCGGCGCCATCCGCGACATTCGTGTTGCCGCCACCGACGGTCGAATCGATGCCTGGTGCGATGTTGTGTTGTCCGCCACCGATGGTGGCCGCCTCTTCAACCGCCAGGTTGCTATTTCCCCCGGCAATTGTTGAGTAAGTGCCGGGAGCCGTATTGCCGCTGCCCCCGCCAATCACTGAGCCTTCGCCAACGGGGGCATTGTCTTTGCCGCCGCTCACCGTCGAGTAGTCGCCGCTGCCCGCGGGCGTCTGCTCGGAGATACTGGTCTGTAGATCGACCGCACCCACGCCGCGTTCGCGCCCATCCGCCCGCTGCAACGCGCCTTCGTCGGTGATGAGGAGCTGGCTCATCTCCAGCGTGCGCCCATCTTCGCCGACCCACCGCGCGATGGTGTGCTGGCCATGCGCTCCATCGCCCGCCACCGGCATATAGGGAATCCAGCAGTCGATGCCGTTCGAGAGATAGAGCAGCTTCGTCTGCGGATCGAATGCTGCTACGCCAGGGAAGACTTCAGCCGGATCGGGAAGTTCAGCCCGCGATTTCACATAGCCGATGGGATGACTGTCCGCATCCTGTAATGCGCGATGTTGTATGTCCATCCGTTCCTCCAAATTGTCATCGTTCGCGTGAGCGGCTGCCGGGCGACCCACCGGTCTGCCACGGCGTGTTCACATCCGGATACTCCACGACCAGCACATCGCGGGAGAGGGCGGCGCTGTCGCCCAGCCGATTCGTCGCGCGCACCGTGATGGTGTAACGTCCGGATGCGGCATAGCTGTGCGCGATCTCCGTTCCCGATGGGCAGGAAGTCGTTTGCGCGCCATCACCCCAGTCGATACTCAGCGTGATCTCTCGTCCGGTCGGATCGTTGCTGTAGGGGATGATGGTTACCATCACTCCGCGCACTACCGGCGGATCGGCGCTGCGCCAGGGGAGGAAGCGCATCTTCCACACCCAGTCGGTGAAGTCGACCAGCCCGCCCGGTGTCGCCGTCAACACCCCCTGGCGCACGCCGGGAAAGACCGTATGCGGGCCAAGCAGCGGTGATGCTTGATTGATGGGCAACAGTGGAATGCCACCAATGCCGGCGACGACCACGGGGAAAATCGATCCGGAATAGACTTCACTGATGCCCTGCGCTCGGAGTAATCCGTTGATGGGCAGTCCAATCAAGCCCCCAACCAGCGTCACTTCCGCCATTGCTTACTCCTTGATCACATGCCAGTAGTCATAAGTGGAACCGGTCGAAAGGCAGAAAATCTTATAGGTCGGCCCGCCAGTGCCCCCGAGGCGCATGATGTCTTCCGAGTTGCCGGGACTATCCTTCAGTTGGAAGGCGTTCTTCAACGTGCCGCGACAGTCGCCGGTCTTGCCGACATAGAGCGGCATGAATCCGTTTTGGGTGCGGCGCATATCCGGCCAGAAGTAATCGCCGAAGGCATCCTTGATCGAGGCATTACGACGGTGCTGGATGCCTTGCCCTGAATAGGTATGCATGGCGATGTCGCCACAGTTGACCGTGCCCCAGTCGCCGGGAAACGTCGCGGCATTGTCGCTGTTATAGTTGCGCAAGGTCGCCCGGCAGACCGGGAACAATTCCTCCCCACACAGCGTGCCGACCGGGTAGGTGACGCCGGTGGTGAGACCGCCTTCCAATCCGGCGACGAAAGTCAGGGTGTTGCCGGTAATCGAGGCGACGCGGAAGATATGGCCGGTGACATCGTTGATGAGTTGATAGCGACCGCCCACGGTGAACAGACTCGGGTCGGCGACCTGTACGGTATTCGTTACTCCGGCGGTCACCTCAGTGAGTGTCGTCGTGGTGCGCGGGTCATGGTACGGCGTGATGTAGCCGACATACGTCCCGAAATAGGCTGTGCCGATGCGCGTCACGATGATCAACGCATCCTTATCGCCAAAGAGGAAGTAGGCGAAGGAACTGGTCGATCCGGGAACGGTCGGGGCATAGCCATCAATCACGTTATCCGTCCAGCGGGCAAAAAGGAACGGTCCACCCTTTGACAGGATATACGTCGGATCGGCGGTCGCGTCCCAATAGCCCGGCATGACTACGCCGGCCCCGGTCTGCAGAGTCAATCGTGTGGCAGTCACCGCCGAGACGCGCATGCGTCCGACGGCGGCGCGATAGCGACTGGTGCCGGTGGTCGGATTGAATCCCCACAACGTATCGTTCACCGCGAAGCTATCGAGAAAGCTCGGAGCGCCCGTCTGGCCATCGAAGTAGGCGGTGCTGGAACTCGGGTTATAGCATTTCACGGTGCCCGGATTGGGCGTCCAATACGGCGCGACGGTTCCCCACTTGCGAAAGACACAGGTGTTGAGGCCTTCGTAGCCGGGGATGCGGTCGATCATGATGCCGAACTGCTTATCGCCGCTTTCTCCGGTGGAGCGCATGGCGATAAACGGCACCGCGAGCAATGAATAATCATCCGCGACGGTCCAGCCGTGCCCGACGAGGAAGTCGCGGATTTTGCCCAGCAGTTCATTGGTATTGGCGACGGTGCCATAGTCATGGGCCCAGGCCATAAAACTTATCCTTTCACTTGCTCGCGTTCATACGCCAACTGGCGGTCGAGCGCTTCAACAAATTCAGCACGGCGGTGTAATGGCAACCGACGTATCTCTTCATAGCCCCAATGCAGGCCGCCATAGGCGAGGAAGAAGACGTCCTGCATCAGCGACCGCTCGGGAAGAAAAAACTGGCATCGGCTTCCACGCGGGTGCGGATCGGCTGCCCGCAGTGTTCACAGGTGGTGTCCACCGTGGTGTCAATGCCGCCATCGACGGTCAGCATGGCTTGCCGGAGCGCCTGGCGATCCTTCAGCGACATCTCGGTCACCGTCTTCTTGTTGGGCGCTGCGCCATCGATGTCCAGGATGCGGATGAGCATGCCCTGCGAGATGGTAGCCTCGGGCAATGCCGCTAACCGTTTCTCCTTGTGGCCATCGAGATAGCCGAATTTCACCACCTGCCCGGAGCCAGGCAAGGTGCAAGTAAATTCCCGTTCCGCCGGATAGGGTGTGATCGGCAAGTCTTCCAGGTTGATGGGCACCAGGCTGATTCCCTGGCAATTGGCGTTCGGGCAGGTGAGTCGCAAGGTCATCTCGTCGCCAAGGGAAATCTGTCGGAGTTTCACCAAGATGAATAGGCGGTCGCCCGCCAGCAAGTCGAGGACGTTGTTCATCGTGACATCCGCGTTCTCACCCAATTGCACCAGGCAGTTACGCAGCAACTGGTTGACGGCATCACCGCTACGGAGCAATTTGGCATTGGTGAGCAGTTCTTCCTCGGCACCGGTCAGTTCACGCAGCGCACAGGGGATACCACTCGGTAAGGTATATGGGTACATGGATTCTCCTTTTACGACCAGTACTGATAGGCCAGACTGAGCTTCTCGATGTTGTTGTCGGTCTTGCCGCCTTCGAGATCGTCGTAGTCCAGCGACTTGATCCAGGCGCCGTGGATGTGCCAGCGGCGGGTTTCAATCCCTGTCCGGTCGTATTGCACGATGTCGAGATCGCGCAGGTACATATCCGGGGTCCCGCCGATGCCCAGCGTGGGGTCGCCTACTTGCAACAGCCACAGTCGGGCGGCATCGTCGGAGCCATCGGCCAGCGTCCCCTTTTCGAAGGTGAGCGCGTCGAACTTCATGCGCCCGGCCACCTTCTCATCGAAGAGCGACCCGGCGGGCGCGAAACTGACTTCCTCGAACTCCGTTTTCGGGAGCGAGCACTTTTGAAAGAGTGCCAGATCGAACCCGTTGATCTCGATGGCGAATTGCCAGTTCTGATACAGGTTGTGTGGCGTGGTCGCGACTTGCAACGGCATGGTTTTCCTCCTAACGGACCCGCTGGCCCGTATTTGCGTTAATCACCACGGACGGGGTTGTGCGCGCCGGGGAAGACGCGGGAGACGAAGCGGCCTTGGACGCATGTTGCGTGTTACGCTTTCCGAGCGTGGCGGTAGCCGTGTGTCCCGCGCCGTTCCCCAGCGCATTGCGACGGAGCGTCAGTTCGCAACTGTAGCCGCTCCCGTCAATGCGGTGCCGGACGGCTTCGACGTAATAGACGCCGGAGAATTTCCGTCCCACCCCGCGCATTTCGATATTCTGTTTGGCCCGCATGGACGGCAGGCCGATAGTCGTTGCCTCAGCCGTCACATGGCCGAGTTCCCCGGTCACGAACGCGTACTCGGCGGCAGGCTGGGTCTTCGCCGTGCCCGCCGCTGGCGTGATCTTCCCCGCGCGTTGTCCTCCGGGTTGACTCATGCTCATGTCCCCTTACCGGCGCTTGCCGGAATTCGCATCGATGACCACCGGTTTGGCTGGCGGTCCCTGCGTCAGCGCGGATTTGTTCCCGAGCACCGGACGATCCGGGGTCGAGGCGTTATCCGCATGTGCCGCTGTCGGCGCTTTGGCTTTCGGATCGACGCCGACCGCTTTCGCCGATTGCCCGCTGGCGGCAGTGCCTTGCGTATTGGTCTGCGGGCGAAATGACCGCAGTATCCCTTTCCGACTGGTGAAGTACTCCAATGCCAGTGCCGGGGGCTTCTCCAAGCCACGCGGATGGAAGTGCAGTTCCTCACCCTCGACATAGAACACATAGTCGGTCGTCCCCTCGCCATCCGATGCCCTCGCGGTCTTCGCCAGATGCGCCAGCCATTGCGCGTCCGACAATTTGCTTTGATGGAGCCGGGCGAGCTGGTCGATACTCGGCGTGACCACCGGCGTCAGTCCATGTTCGTTGGCAATGGTTTCCGCGATGTCGCTCGCGCGCATCCCGCCCGGCTTCTCCCACACTCGCTGCACCTGCTCGGCGGACAATTTACAGCCTTTGTCGTAGGCCTTGATGGTGATGGTCGGCGCTCCCGATTCCGGGAAGTCGTAGCCGATTTCCTTGATCACCGCCACCTTGGTGGGGGAGAGATTGTCCGCATAGCCGAAACGCACGCGGATGTCCTTCCCCTCTTGCAGTAGCGGATTGTCGATGAATAGCAAATAGGGATCGGCCAGCGTCACTTCCAGCAGATCCATCTCCTTCTCGTGATCCTCATAGGTGAAGGCAATCAGGTCTCCCGTCAGATCGAGGGAGAGGCGCGTGCCGTCAATTTCGAGCAGTACGATGGGCGCATCGGGTGTCATCCAATTTGTGTCCTCTAACCGTTACATAAACGGTGAACGAGAAAAGTGACGAGTCATTTCGGGCATTTCACACAATCCATGCGAAAAATAACCCTATCCTCACGCATCCAACGCGTCACGCCCCTTGCCATAGCGATCCAGCAACGCTTCGAGCTTTCGCGCATCCACCCGCCAGGCCCATTCGGGATGCGTCGCTCGCCCGCCACCAGGGATGCGGACACGGCGCATGGGTGAGCCGCCCGCCGCATCCTCGGGAAGCAACATGCCCTCTTCCGTGAGTTGCTTGCCAATCGCGGTGGTGCTGAAATAGAGCGGCTCGTCTTCTCCACGCTTGTAGGCGTCACGCACCGCGCCCATGGCGAGACGGGTGAGCAAATAAATCACTGTGCGATCTTTCGCGTAGTAGCCAATGATGGGGATGCCGTGCTCTTTGTGATCTTCGATGTAATGGTCCTTGATGCGCACCCGATCCGCGGTCAACAACTGCGCCAGCGTCGTCAGGAAGCTCTCGCCGGGACGCGCGTCATTCACCGACGCGATCATACGACGGAGGATGTCCCGCAACACGCCGGTATGCTCCACCAGCAAGTCCTGTCCGGTGATGGCCAACGGGTCACAGCCGATGGCATAGGCGAAGTCGAGAAACGCCTCCATGCCGATGAGTGAGAGCGCGGCGTTGGAGGCCAGGCGCCGGCTATTATCCGACTGCAGGCCTTCCGCGCGCATGAAGCCCATGAAGTCCGCTTCCGCGCTTCGCAATCGCCCATGCCAGTAGGCGGGTTCTTGCCGTTGCCACCAAGCGATGAACGCCGCGGGAATTTTGCGATAGTCCTGATGCCGCTGCAAGCACGCCAGGTACTGTGGGTGCGTTTGCGGATCGCTCTCGAATTCGACCACCAACGAACGCGCCAGTGCCGCCGTTTCGTTGAAGGGAAGATCTTCCCCGGTAATCAGCAGCATGGCCTGAATCACCGCGCCGGTGATGACCTTGGCGCCGGGCGTCGCGCGTTTTCGCGCCTGCAGGTCGGCATAGTCCGTCAATAAGCGAAGCGCATTGGTCCATTGCATGTGGCCGATTTTCTGACGCTTGAAGTCATCGATCAGCCACAGCCCCCCGCGACAGCGCGCGGCTTCCTGCCGGTTGATCTCCGGCGTCGAACCCCAGCCCGCCAGCTTATCCTTGGTCGTAAAATCGCCCCACAAACATTGCGCAAAGCGGGCGGTCTCCGTTTTCCCCTTGCCGGACGACCCGGCAATGAAGAGGATGAACGGCGAATACTCCTTCACGAAATCGTGGCTAAACAGGATCGGACCTAAAAACGCATGGGCCAGAATCGGCAGCGTGACCGCATAGGGCTGCAGCCGCAGGAAATCCGTCAATAGGTGTCGCACCAGCTCGCGCACCTCCTCCGTGGGCGCCGCCAGCAAATCGAGATTGCGCGCCTTGTTATAGTCGGCATGCACATCCACGCTGGCGTGCGTGCTTTCGGTGGCGACGATCTCCCCGTTGCGGATGACGACCGACGGCGTGACGAATCCCGCGCTCGGATGCTGGCCGAAGATGGTATAGACCAGTTCCTCGGTGGTCTCCGTCGACACCTGGGTGGTGATGAGACGAATGTCATCGAGATGGCGCGTCGAGAACACCGCCCGCTGTCGAGCCACGGAGGTAATCTTTCGGGCGAGGTCGGCATTCGACCCCCAGTCCGCTCCGCTGATTTGAAACGGTTTCCGCCAGGTAGGGCCAATGATCTCTCCATGCATCGCATTGTCGGCAATCGTCGAGCCATCCTCATGGATATCGCCGTCATCGGAGAGGACTTCGCGGTCGATTTTGATGTGGAAATTCGTCAGCAGCTCCGGGGAGGAGACCATCGGGCCTTGCGGCGTCTCCCGCACCGTTTCGCGCACGATGCCCTGATCGACCAGGTAGTAGCGAAGGCGTCCGGTGGTGAAGACTGGCCCGCCCCGTTCCTCGTTGGCGTGCTGGGCTTGCGACTCACGACTGGCTGCCTGTATCGCCTGCTGGCAGTCTTTCATGCGCCCGCGCAACGCTGTCAATCGGTAGGCGTTCCCCAGGCGTTCTTGCAGTGCTTTGAGCAAGCGGTCATGCTCCAGGTTCGGTTGCCGTGCGATATGCCCCAGGATATCGTCGATGAGCGTGATGCGCTCAGCGGAGGGCGCATCGGCGGGAAAAGCATCAATCGCATACTCGACACTGCTTTTCGCGGTCTGCAGCACACATTGAAATTCCCCGACGCTATGGCCATGCACGAAGAAGCTGCAGATGTCGACTTTGGCGATTTCCAATAGTTGATGCGCCGCTGCCCGCTCGCTCTCGGAACGATCTACGAGGTGGGCCTGCACGGAGCGCTGCCCGGCGGCGCCGGTGATCCCAAAGCGGTCGCGCAATTCGACGCGCGCCTCCTCCTGCGCGGGATCGAGCGGCAATTGCGCAATCCGACAGGTGATGCCCGCGCTCTCCAGGTGTTGGGCCGTGGTCAGCGCGCCGAGCCATCCCGCCTCCGACACCTCGTTGTCCTGGCAGATCAGCACTTCTTTCACGCCGCGTAGCTTGGGCAGCACGCGTTGCCAATCATCCTGACGGATACGCGTCGTCACCGGACTGACGCAGGGAAAGCCCCGTGCGATCAGCGAGATGCAATCCGTAATACCCTCGGTAATGATCACCTGACGCGGGCGGCTGAGCAGACAATCCTCGTTGAAGAGTTGAGTGTTTTCAATGCCGTCCGCCACCCAGGGACGCTTGTCCGGGTCATAGGTCAGCAATTTCTTATACTTGCCGCTCTCCCATTTCTCGTCGGGTGTCTGCGGGCATTTGCGCCCGATGAAGTAGGTGACACGCCCCCGGCTGCGGTACGGAAACATCACCCGCTGGTTGAAAAACGGCAGCACCTTGGCTTCATCGCCGGTCTCATTGGGGCGGAAGAGCCCGCTGGACAGCAACTCTCCGGTGGAAAAGCCCAACCCATAGAGATGATCACGCAGCCCATGGATATCCGCGAACCCGATGGTATGCGCCATCAGCGTTTCGTCGGTGAAGGCATACTGCGCGCGCAGCCAGGCCTTCACCTCGTCGTTCGCCATCAGCCGCGCGTGATACCACTCGGCGGCGGCGGTCAGCACCTCCCGCGCACGCTGGAGGGTGACTTCCCGGCGCTCGATCTCGGCGATCTCCGCGTCGGACAGGCCCAGGTGCGCTAGCTTGGACAGCCCGGCTTTCTCGGCCAGCCAATCGCGCGCGTCGCGGTGGGTCTCGGTCATCACCCCGGCGATGCCCGTCGTGACGATCCCATGCCGCGCGAACTCCACCAGATGCAGCACATCGCCGCTGATGCCGCATCCCCAGCAGCGCCAGAGTTGCTTCTCCACTTCCACGTGCAGCGATTTTCCGCTGGTGGAGGGATGCCCCGGACAGTCGATGTGGATGATGGTGCCGCCATCTTCGGTGATGCGCGCCCCAAGCAATTCACGGGCCACCTCGCCGATGTTCACCGAAGTGATTTGGCGATAATATTCTTTGATCTCATGCTGTTGCATGGGCTGCTCCTTTGCGTAATGATGGTGTGGTCGATGTTTTTTTCGGCGACCGGTCAACCTGCGCCGTTGCGGTCGGCGCCACCACGGGCGGTGGCCAGGGCAGTGCCGCATGGTTGTGGCGACCGTTATAGTGGGCCAGTTGCGAGAGGGTGACCGGAATGACCTCAAGGCGCACCGGTGACCGGCCATGCGCGCCTGTTAGGTAGGTAGCGAGCCCGGCGAATGCCGCCAAGCGCGGATGCGCGCGGCAGGTGTCGCGGATGGCGGTTTCCGCCACGGCGCGCGTAGGATACGGCCCGGCGAGGAGATCGATTCCCGCCTCGACGACCACGTGTCCGCGCTCCCGGATGTCATGATCGACGATAAACGCCAGATAAAATGCCGTCGTCATACGCCGACTCCCTTCATCGTGTCCGCCGGATCGACCAGCGCGAGAAACGTCCGGCGCGCATCCACGTCACGCCGGTCAATCGCCCGCCGGATGCCCACGGCATCGCCCAGCAGAATGGCCGACCGCTGCGCGCGCGTGACGGCGGTGTAGAGCAGATTGCGGTTGAGCATGAACGACTGCGCGCGATGCACCACGGCGATAATGACCGGAAACTCCGACCCTTGGCTTTTATGCACGGTGGAGGCATAGGCCAGCATCAAGTCATCGGCGTCCTCCGCCTGCCGGGGGATATGCACTTTCCGTCCATCGAAATCCAGCACCAGAACCTCGACCGGACGTTTCGTCTTCTCATCCTCCTCCTGCGTGATGTCACGCACCACGCCGATGGCGCCGTTCATCAGCTCGAGGCCATAGTTGTTGCGCACTTGCATCACCTTGTCGCCGATGAAGAACTCGGGACGACGGTGCTCCGGGACGGGAGGTACTTGCACGTCGAAGCGTTGCTCCTGCACCAGGCGCTGGAGCAGGATATTGAGGGCGCGTGTGCCCAGCGGCCCTTTATTGGTGGGCGTCAGCACCTGGATATCCCGCACCGGGTCCAACCCCAAGCGCGGTACCACGTCACGCACGATGTGTTCGAGAGCGTCCAATACCGCCTGTTCCCCCCGGCAGTCGTCGATGAGATACCAGGGACGCAGCACGCCATTCTCCCCCTCGGCGGTGTCCCGCACGTCCCCGCGCAGGATGGCGGTACAATTCTCCTTGAGCGTACCGGCCTGGCGCACCACCTGATCCAATACGGTAATAGGGAGCATCCGCCGCGCGAGAAGATCGCGCAGCACGTTGCCCGGGCCGACCGGCGGCAACTGGTTCGGGTCGCCCACCAGGATGAGACGCGTCGTGTCGAAATCAATGGCATCCAGCAAACGCCACATCAAGTGGACGTCGGCCATGCTGACTTCATCGACGATGACCACGTGTTCCGCTAACGGGTTCTCATGGCTCCGTCCCCAGGTGACCGTGTTGTACTCCAGCAAGCGATGGATCGTTTTCGCCTCGACTTCGCAGAGGGTTTCCAGCCGTTTGGCGGCTTTCCCGGTGGGCGCGGCGAGCGCGATTTCCTCTTCACCGTACAGCCGCACAAACGCGCGATAGATCGCCGCGATGGTGTAGGATTTCCCGGACCCGGCGGCGCCGGCGATGAGCGACAGATCATGCCGGTGGACCATCAGCGCCGCTTGTCGTTGACTCGGATTCAACTCGGACGCGACCTCGTCAAGCAATTCCAACCAGCGCTCGGACAATTCCCGTTCACGTGCGCCATGCGTCACGACTGAACGAAGGATGTCCAACTCCCGCTGCGCGAGCGCGGGCAGGGCAATGACCCAGCGGCCACCGCCGTCATAGCGGAAGAGCCGCCCCGCCGCGACTTCCCGATCCAGCAGTTCCGCGATGAGCCGATGGGCATGGAGTGAATCCAGGCACAGCAGTTTGAACGCCTCCTGTTCCACGGCCTGCTCTTCCTGCCAGCAATGGCCGTCGTGTTCGGCTTTCAGCAACAGGTGCCGAAACGCGGCGGCGATGCGCTCGGGGTGCTCCTTCTCGACACCGAGTTTTTGCGCGATCTCGTCGACGCGGCCAAAGCCGAAACCGGGCAGGACGCGGCAGAGTTCATACGGGTTATCCGTGAGCAGCGCTTTCGCGTTGTGCCCCAGGTGCTCCACCATCCGGGTGATCTGCCGGTGCGTCAGCCCGAAGCTTCCGAGCCAACTGCTCAGCGCGTTCACCTCTGCCCGTTTCAGCCATTCCGTGCGCAGGGTGTTCAGCGTCTCCGTTGAGAGGCGGGCGACCTGGGCGACTTTCCAGGGTTCGTCGCGAATGACGAAATCGAAGGTATTGCCAAACGCGTCGGCGATTTTACGCGCTTTGGCCTCGCCGATTTGAAAGAAGGCGGGTTCGCTCGCCAGGTACCGCGCCAAGCCCTCGGCATCAATCGGCAATTCCTGCTTCAGTCCGCTGGCCGCGAATTGCCGCCCATACTGCGGATGGGTGCTCCAATGGCCGACCAGGGAAATGTCATCCCCTTCCGCCACCATGAACTTGCCGTTGAAGCGCACCTGGCCTTCGCCGGCATGCTTCAACACCCCGGCGGTAAATGCCGGCGATTGATAAAACAAGTGGACGACGCGTCCACGTAAGGTCATCTCTTCCGTTGCGGGCGCCATATCTACTGGCATGCTACCTCCCGTTCTGCTGCTGCGCGTGCCAGTGCAGCAGTAGCGTTTCCACCAGCGCAATGGCGCTGGGACGATCCGAGGCGAAGAGCACCGGAATGCCGTAGCGCGTCATCAGCGCCGCCGTCAGCCCCAGCACCGACTGCGGATGCGCCCGTGACGCATAGCGTCCCTGCAGCACATCGTCCAGCGTCGCCTCCACGACGATCCATGCGCGCGGATAGGCGCGCAGCAGACTCAATTCACGCGCGAAACGCTCCTGGGCATGAATCACCGTTTGCACGTAGTCGTCGAGCGATTTTCTCTCGATGGCGATCTGCGTTTCGTAGCCTTGCAGCGAATAGTCCCCGGCGGGGAGTGCCGCCTGGACGACACCCCCCACGCGTGCTGCATCGAACGTCCAGGGCCGCTGCTCCCGCGAATCGACCACAATGATCGGTTTAGAAGCGCGAGAGTCCACGACTCCCTCCTGACTTGGCGGACGCGGGGGATGACGGCGGCGTCGCCTCGGCCCCGCTTCCCTCGGTGCGGTCAACGCGTTTGTTCAAATACACGTTCGTAAAGGCCTGATCGCCCGTGCCTTTCACGGAGACGGTCACATCGAGCAGCACGCCGATGAGCGGCTCCAGTTGCAGTGGCAGATCGGACAGCTTCCGCAGCGTGACGCCGGCAGTCTGCAAGTCGGCTTTCAGCCAGCGCAGGTTGTCCGGCGTTTCCACCATGTTGTTGCGGAACAGACGTCGGCCCTTCAACTCGCCGGCGGCAATCACCAGTTCCCATTTCAGCAGCAGGCGGCGGCTGGTTTTCGCCCGGTCGAGATACGCCCGGTCGACGTAGGCCTGATAATGACCCGGCGGGACATCATCGAGTTCTTTGCGCTCAGCCGGTTCCACCTCGGTGTAGACATCGTCCAGTTGGGCGAGATCGGCGGTGTAATCAGGGGTACTCATGGGTTGTTCTCCTTATCACGGGTCATCGGTTATTGGTCGCTGAACGGATCGTTGGTGAAGGCCTCGATGAAGACCTGGTAGTCGAGCGGGAGTGTTTCCGGTAAGCGCCCGGTGCGGTCTCCCGCTTCATAGGTCGTGGAGGGTTTGGTGCGGATGACGCGGCGATATTGCGTGTCGCCGTGTTCGTCGGTATAGGGTTCGAAATCGACGAAGAGGATCATGTCCACCAGACCGAGCACGACTTTCCGGGCTTTCTCCGGCAGCGTCGGCACGGTGCGGTTATACTTGCCCGTCCGTGTCTCTATCTCGATATCCTGGGCGTGCGAGACAATGTAGAGTCCGTAGGGCAGCAGCGACAGCTTGGTCAGGACGCGCGTGAACTCATTGGAGATCAATGCATAGCCTTTGCCATAGCCGAGATCGCTCTCATGGTCGATGCGATGTTTCTTGCAGACATACTCGGCGCAAAGGCGATACGCATTGTCGACCGTGTCGAGAATGATGGTGCGGAACGGATGGTTGCCCGTCGCGATGTCCGCGCAGGCCTCCAGCAACTCCTCCCAGGAATTGATCGGCGCCTGGTAGGTGTCGAGATGGTTGAGTCCAGCCTCGGTTGCCAGGAAGAGCGCATCATCCGCTTGCGCGCAGAATGAACTCTTGCCGGCTTTCGGGCGGCCATACACGAGCACCGACAAGTCAGCCAATGCCTGCTTGGGCGGGGTTTTCGCGGTTGGTAACATAGTGTCTCCTTGTGAAAAATAGGTCAGGGAACGAGCGTCTCTTGCGGGTCGTCGATGACCTGCACGACGTCGCCGAAAGTGCCGATAAGCGCGGAAGAAATCCGCAAGGTGCCCGACGCCGGCGGATCACCGCGACGTATGGCAACGGTATGCTCACCGTTGGCCGGCACGCCGCCACGGCGCAGGGTGTCCTCGACGATCTGTCGCGGCCCGACATATTCGAGCACGCGCAAGACACGGATGATCTCAGTCATGGATGGTTCCTTTCGGTTAAAAGACGGGAGCGTCATCACGCGTCGCGGTCAACTCTTCGTGCGGCGGACGGCGCTCATACAGATTGTCGATGACGTGCTCGGCGCCATTGGCCCGGCACAGCGGGTAATAGGCGCATGGCGCGCCGTAGTGGAAGCAATAGGCGGTGTTGCGAATGAACCAGCGATGCTTGCGGGCTTCCAGAAACTGCTGGGTCAGCAGCCAGAGTTCCGCCTCGACTTCGGCCAGTTGGTCGCGGGAGAAATACAGCACTTCCCGGTGGAACATCTCAGAGTCGGCGTATTTCGCGCGCAGTCGTGCCTGGAAATCGGCATCCGCTTCGGGCTGTTTGCGCGTGGCGGTGGTTTTGCCGGACTTGTTCTTGGCAGCCAGTTCCGCCGCGCGCTGCTGGAATTCCAACTCCGTTTCCCCCTGCCCCTGGCGCAGTTTCGCCTTGACCAGGATGTTGTAGATGGCGCCGGCGACCCGGATGCCTTCATAGCGCTCCAGCGCATAGGCGTAGAGCAGCAACTGGAAATCCATCCAGAGCTTCTCCAGGTACTCGCCGTCCAGGCAGCCGGTCGTCTTGTGTTCCAGCAGGAAGATCTCGCCATCCAGCTCGACCAGCCCATCGATCTTGCCCGCCAGCAGGAAGGTGCGGGACGGTTTCCCGCTGGCGGGGTTGATGATGGGACCGGAGAAGATGCGCTCGACATCGGTGATCGTGAACGTTTCCTCGCGATAGCGCATGGCATACCCCAGCATCATGGCTGAGGCCAGATGCCACGCTTGTTGCACGTCAGGGTATTGCGCGCGCTGGGCGCAGGCCTGGTCGATGATCTCCTGGATGGCGCCGATGTCTCGGTGTATGTGCCAGTGCTCAAGGCACCGGTGGATGAGCGAGCCAAAGCGCAAGTTCGCGCTTCGTCCCTGGGGCACCAGTTCGTGGAGATAGCGCCAGGCGCAAGCCCGTGGGCAATTCCGGTAGGTGTTCCAGAATGTGTAGGTTGTCAGTAGACGGCTCTCGTGCATCTCGCATCCTCTCCGGGTCAGCGAAAAAGCTGCCCCTAACCGTTACATAAACGGCCAACGTCAAAAGTGACGAGTCATTCGCAAAGAAAAATCGAAGCCGTGCGCCACGAAGATGCGTTGGAGTTGATCCAGGTAGAAGTAGAGGGAAGTGCGCGGCATGCCGAGCGTGCGAGCGACCGCCGTGACATTTTCCCCGTCCATCAGGAGGCGACAGATCTGCTGGAGCAACGGAGACAGCGTCGCCAGGATCGCGGCAACGTCGAGGCGCAAATCGATAGCTTCAGTTGAGGTGTCCATCGTCTGACCGTCGGGCGACAGGCGCGTTCCGGTATAGACGCCATCCAACGCGGTCACGTATTCGGCGCTGTGCTCCCGATCATCCGCCTCACACAACGGCACGCTCTTCTCTCCACAACGGCATTCGGCATCACGCGCCCGCAGGAAGTTGGCGATGCCGCTCTTGAGCAGCCGGTCGATGAAGGTGGTCCATTGCGCGCGTTGCGGATTGAAGGTGTGCGCGTATTGCAGCGCATGCACAAACAACTCCTGGCGCAAGTCGTCCAGGTCATCACAGGTCAAGTGGTACTTGTCGTACAGATGCCGGACTTTGTGGTCGATGGCCCGCACAATGTACGGGTCGATGTCGTAGTACTGAAACCAGATAGCCATGTCGGCCTCCTCGATGGGTGATGAGGCCGGCGTCACGGCGCAAGGATGATTGGGGAGTGAGCGCACGACCTCTCACTTCCATCTGGTGGAATCCCAGCGAAACGGCGGGTAGGAGGCCGTGGAGACGATAGCTGGGAGGCATCTGCCAGGGGCTATCGAGCGTGAAATGGGCGGCATGTGGGGTGAAAATTCTTTGGAACTTTTTTTAGGCGCTCGCTGGAATTCCAGCCAAGGGCATTGTTAGCGGGGAACCGAGGTGAAATCGCGAGATGAGGATGACATGACGGCATGGCGTCAGTTCCCTGGCATCGGCGTCCGACAGCGATTTTTCAAGAAATAGTTCGCCAGACCCTGAGAATGACTCGTCACTTTTCGCCTCCACCGTTTATGTAACGGTTAGGAGGCTCTTTTTTCGGCGTGTTCGTCGGGGGGAAGCGTCTGCGCATTCATCCAGTATTCGGGAGGTGTTCCGGTGTCCGAGTAGTTCCAGCTATTACATACGCGCATATGCGCACCGCTCTACCTTCGTAATACGAAGCGGGACAGACTCCCGAGACGATGCGTTCGTTCTTATATTTATTCTCTCTCTCCTCGCGAGCTGTCTGAAGGGAGAAGAAAGAAGAAGACCTGAGGACAGAGGAAGCTGAGGTGACTGGGATGACCGAGACGGATAGCGTGATAGACCCCATCATTCTTTCACGTCGCGTATATGTATATATACGTGAGGCCAATGGCATGGACACGGAACATCACCGTCCCGTGAGCGTGAACCAAGGGGGACTGCCTCATGTCTGATGCGACACCATCCCTCTTTGCCCAGGATCAAGCCCGGAACACTCAGCCGAGCACTTCCCTCTGGTATGCCACCGATCTATCCCGCTGGGAAGATGCCACTGAGCAGATCACTGGTGAGCAGGATCTGGTACTGCAGGGCAAAGCCTATCGGCGCTTGACGCCTGAGTATTATGCCTGGCTGCGCTCTCGCATGACGCATGCCCAGGAAAAGCATCGGCGTGGCTTGCTGCCGGAAGCGGTCTATGACCAGCTTCGCGAGCGATTCAACGTCATGCAGGATGATGCGATTCGGCTCTACGGGGAAGCGACGCTGCTGGCGATGCTGGAATCGCTGGATATCCAGGGGTATGAGCCCCCGAGCGCGCAGTCCGCATCCCGTTTGCTGGCGTTGCTGCAGGATGCTCAATCCGCGGGGACCACTCCCCAGCAGTCTGTTTCGGGTTCCGGGTTGGCGCGCGCGATGCTGCCTGACCCCAGCGCCCCACCGGTGTTGGTCGTGGGCGTGCCCGTGCGGATACTCGGCGGAGGTGACGGGGTCGTGACGGTCATCCATGTGGCGGAAGCTGAGTTGCCTGGCGGATGGGTGGAGATCAACACGACGGATGGTCAACGCGCGCAGGCCGATACGCGCTACATCACCGACATATATGGCCGGCGATTCGTGCCAATGACCTATACGCCGTATGAGCAACGAGCCATCGCACTGGCGGCTGAAGAACGTCCCGAGGATTTCGACGATCTCCTGCCCGACCTGAATTATCCGGCCACGGGGACATGGCGATTTACCGAGAAGGTTGATCTGCTCGATTACTTCAAGGTCGAGGAGATCAAGGACACGGCGATGGGATTGGGCTGGTCGCATGCCGATCTGTTTCAGAATCGGGGACAATTCGCCATGCCGTGCGGACAGGATTATGGTCTGATCTGTTTTGTCCATGGGCGTGCCCTCGGTGCGGTGACCGCTGAGGCTATCGAGTTATTCGCCGAGAAGGGCAACCGTGAGCAATGTACGCGGTTTCATCGTCCGCGACGTCAGGGGGTGACACATGGGAGCGCACAAGCGACATGACCGATGCGCCAATGCGCGGGATGTCTTACCGGAATCCGTGCTCAAGCAGGTGCAAAAACACTATACCGGCCACCTATGGGTGCCGACGCCCGTGAATCCGGCACGTCGTCGGCGAGCCCAGGTGCTGGCGCTCTACATGCAAGGGCGAAAACAGGTGGACATTGCCCGCATCGTGAAGCTGACGCCGCAGCGTGTCTGGCAGATTATTGACAAAGAACGGCGTCGGGGAATTTTTAGTCGTGATTTCCATCGGGGCTGATGCGTGGGAGATAGCAAGCCATCGTGAGGTTGGCGAAATGCCTCCTCCCCGCCGCATCTCTGAAATCGCCTCTCGGAGGAGAACACCATGCGTGCGGATTTGAAGGAGCCACGGCGTCGAGCGCATCTGACGAGCCGTGAACTCGATTACTTGGGGAGGTTACAGCGCGTGACGGGACGGATACCAGGCGGACGGAGTTCACCGAACTCGGCCAGCCGTATGAACAACATGAAGCATGGGATTTACGCCTCGCGTTTCCTGACGACTGACGAGCAGGAGATCTTCGAGGCGATGATCGACCGGTTCCACGAGGAGTACGCGCTGAACGACAGCGCCGACTTTATGCAGTTGGAACTGGTGTGTCTGTATTACACCCAGATGGGCCGCGCCATCGCGTTGGAAGACTGGGAGACGGCGGAACGGTTGGATCGCATGATGCGCCGGCACCTCTCCGATTTGAAGGCGACCAAGCGTACCCGCGAGGGTGAGGCGACGCCGGGTTCGCAGGGGATGAACGCCACGGACTGGGCGAACCAGTTACTGCAGCGGGTGAAAGCGCGCAAAGACGAGGTGGATGCGACCGAGCGCAAGCCCGGCACGAAGAAAACGCCGGAAACAGTGCAGAGAACACCTGCGGAGTCCGGGGAAGATCACGCGTAAACCGGCGGTGATTCTTAGGCGGCATTGCGGAGAAGGTCTGTTCTCCGCAATGCGCCACGGACCTCCTGGAGTGAAGAGCCGTGGCGACAATGCCTGACCGAAATGACTGGTTACAGCCGTTCCAGCGCCTCTTCGAGAGCGCCGTCCACCAGGTGGGTGTAAATCTCGGTGGTAGCGATGTTGCGATGGCCGAGTGCGCGTTGGACGACCAGCAGATCGCCGGTGCGGCTATAGAGCCGGGTGGCGAAGGTATGGCGTAGGCCGTGGGGGGAGATGGCCTTCTCGATCCCGCCTTCATGGAGCCAGTGTGCAAAGCGATAGCCCACCTGCCGTGGCGACAGGCGTGTTCCCCGCTGGCTGATGAACAGCGCCGAACACTGCTCGCCTTGTTTCCTACGCCACTGGAGATAGGTGCGAAGGATGCCGCGCAGATGGGTGTTTAGGAATTTTACCTGCGGCTGCCCACCTTTCGCCCGGCGGATATGCAGGTGCTTGGCGTCGAGATCAACGTCGGCAAGGTCAAGCGCCACCAGTTCTTGCAGGCGGATGCCGGTGGCGAGGAAAGTCTCGATTAACGTCCGGTCGCGTTTGGCCAGTGGGCTGGTGCGTCCGGTCAATGCCTTGAGCAGTCGGCGCACCTCGGTATCGGTGAGAAAGGCCGGTGGCGTGCGCGGCGCTCGTTGCAGATGGATACCGAGCGCGGGGTTCTCGGTGATGTGTCCCGTGTCGAGCGCCCAGGCGAAGAACGCACGCACGGCGGCACGGCCCCGGTTGAGCGTGGCGGGCGCTTTCGGTGTTCCTGTCGGGCTGGTGATGAGGGTGGGATCGGACATGACCGCGATGAGTCGCCGTGCCGTGATGTTCGCGACCCCCATGTCATCCAGCCGGGTGAACACATTGCGAAGGTCATGGGCGTAGATGTCAATGGTTTTTTGCGACCGCCCCTGCGCCCGTTGGTGTGTGCAAAAGGCGTCGAGCGCCTGATCGAGTGTCATTGGTGAAGTCCTCCTTCTGCGCAATTCATGCGCGAGGAGGCGGAAGGAAGTCAAGTCCATGCCGGGATACGAATTACTGTGTGGAGATAGCCGTGAGGTGTTGCCGACGCTGCCGGTTGGCAGTGCGCATTGCTGCATTACCTCGCCACCCTACTGGGGGCTGCGCGATTATGGGGTCGCCGGCCAGGTCGGGCGCGAAGACACGCCGGAGACCTATGTTGCCACGCTGGTGAGCATCTTCCGGGATGTGCGGCGCGTGCTGCGCGATGACGGCACCCTCTGGCTCAATCTGGGAGATTGTTATGCCGGCAATGCGGGGCAGCGAGTTCCGCATGGCATCAAGCCCAAGGATTTGCTGGGGTTGCCGTGGCGCGTCGCCTTCGCCCTCCAGGAGGATGGCTGGTATCTCCGCACCGATATCGTGTGGGAGAAACCGAACTGCCTGCCGGAGAGCGTGAAGGATCGCCCGACGCGCAGCCATGAATTCGTCTTCCTGCTCACCAAGCAGCGACGATATTTCTACGACGCCGACGCCATCATGGAACCGCTCATGGCTGATTCGATGCGGCGATACACCTCCGGGCTGCACAGCCCCTATGGTGACGCACAGGCGTATGGCGGCAAGCACTCCCACAACATGGCGCAATCCGACTGCATGGGCGCGTATATGAACGCCGCCGGGCGCAATCGGCGTACCGTCTGGCGCATCCCCACCAAACCGTTCCGTGGCGCACATTTCGCCGTGTTCCCACCGCGACTGGTGGAGCCGTGCTTGCTCGCCGGCACCTCGGCGCATGGGGTTTGTCCGACGTGCGGGGTGCCGTGGACGCGCCTGGTCGAGCGGCAAAGCGTCACCGCCCACGACGGCGAGACGGACAGCGCCTATGGCATGGGCAGCCGCGCGAACCGCATGGCGTTGCTGCGCCAGGCCGCTCGCGCACAGGGGGAGGAATATGTCACGCGCCGTATGACTGTCGGCTGGCAACCCACCTGCGCCTGTGGCGAGACCGAGGTTGTACCGGCCACCGTGCTCGATCCCTTCGCCGGGGCGGGCACGACCGGGATGGTGGCGCTGGCGCATGGCCGGCGCTTTCTCGGGATCGAACTCAACGCCGACTATTGCGCACTGGCGTATGCACGGCTTGCGCGAGAACGAACGTGTGTGCCGGAAAGGCAGGGCTGACATGACGGACGCTGTCACGCGGATTCTCGAAGCCGACATTCCCGTGGATGACGTGTTGTTCGATGAGGTAATGCAGGATGCCGCCCAGTGGGGCGAAGCGGTGCTCATCAATCGGGATGGCACGCCTCGTCGTTATTGGGAACATCAGATGTTCGATCTCCATTGTCCGTCGCGCAACATCATTCATCTGGATGGACGGGACACCGGCAAAAGCGTGGTGCTCTCCACCGATGCGCTGCACTTCGCCACCACGACTCAGGGCGGTCAGGGGCTGATCGCCGCGCCGCATCAAGGCCATCTCGATTCGCTGATCGAGGAGATCGATTTTCAAATCGAGACGAGCGAGATGTTGCGCGCGTTGGTGGCGCTCAACCAGTTCGGCAAGCTAAAAATCATGCGGAAGCCGTATTACCGCATTGAGTTCATCACTGGATCGGTGTTGTACTTCCGCCCGGCAGGCGTGTATGGCGATGCGTTTCGGTCGTTGCACGTGGAGCGCGTCTGGGTCGATGAAGGAGCCTGGCTGACCGAGGCCGCCTGGAAAGCGCTGCGCCAGTGCTTGAAATCCGGGGGGCGTTTGCGCATCTACTCGACGCCGAATGGACTGCGGAACTCGACCTACTTTCGTCTGACCTCGTCGAAGCAGTTCACCGTCTTTCGTTGGCCGTCCTGGCTGAACCCCAACTGGTCGGAACAGCGTGAACGGGAACTGGTGGAATTCTATGGTGGGAAGGATACCGCCGGCTGGCAGCATGAGGTGGCGGGCGAACACGGCAAACCGAGCTATGGCGCCTTTATCCAGGAACACCTGGACGCCGCCTGTCAGGAGATTGTCGAATATCGCACCGTGCGCATCACCGGCGACGATCTCTCCGGCTGCCAGGACAACGAGCAGACCTTCGATCTGCTGGAAGCGCTGCTCGATTTGACCCCGCAAGCCGGGGTGTTCTGGATCGGCGCGGATCTTGGATATACCAACGACCCCACGGAGATCGTCGTGTTCCAGGATGCCTCCGGAGAAAAGCCGGTGGCCAGTCTGGTGCTGCGCATCCACTGTGAACACGTGGCGTATCCGATTCTCTCCATGCTCATCGCCTTGCTGGAGCGCTATTACACGCCGGCAGGCATCGGCATCGATAACGGCGGGAACGGTGGCGCGGTGGTGCAGGAACTGCTGATGCTGGATGCGTATCGCCCCTTGAATCTCAGCGGTCGCTTGCGCGGGGTCGATTTCGGCGGGGTCACCGCACTGCCCACTCCGGATGGCGGTGAAGTGCGCAAGCGCACCAAGGAACTGATGACCTCCATCATCAACGGCATGCTCCAGCGCCGGGAGATTCGTTTCCCGCAAGGCGACCTGGAACTGCAGGATCAATTCACCACGCACACCTACACGATGACCAACAACGCGGTGGTCTACTCGAAGGGCAATGACCACATCATCGACGCGGTGCGCTGCGCCGTGCTGGTGCGCGAGTTGGGACGGCTCAACCTTGGCGAGACGCAATCGGTCTGCGTCATGCCGCTACTCACCGCGCCGATCTTCTATTAGCGAGGAACTCCATGGCAAAATCAAGACAACGCACTCCGCAGACCACCGGCGCACTGGCGCAGCCGCTCCCGCAGGCGAGCGCTGCCGTCATCGATGGCTCAGCGTTCATCAGCGTCACACCCACCGATCCGATCCCGGTCACCTGGGAGGAACGGGCGCGGCGAGCATGGACCTATTACATCGAGGAGCCGCTGGTAAAGAACTGCGTCAACTCCTGGCGTTGCTTTGCCGTGGGGGACGAGATCAAGCTGGCCAGCGATGACGAGGTGGTGAAAGACGGCGTGTGCGAATTACATGATCGGCTGGCGCTCTCCACCTTCGTCAAGGACATGATCCTGCAACTGCTGGTGAAGGGTGATGCGGTCGGCTTCAAACGCTACACCCAGGATGGGCGCGATATCGAGGCGATCACTTGCGTTAACCCCACTTCGGTGAAAGTGAAGTATGCGCACGGCACGCTGATGGAGATGCAACAGTATCCCGAGGATGCCCCTGCCGCCGGGGATGGCCTCTCGCTGCCCATCGAGCAAGTGATTCATCTCCGCTGGGATGCACCGCCGTTCTCGCCACGGGGAAACAGCCTGGTGCTGCCCGCCTTCCAGTCCATCGAACTGCTGCGCGATTACCGGAAGGCCGAGCAAGCTATCGCCAAGCGGTGGGCGACGCCGTTTCGTCTCATCAAGGTGGGCGGCGCCTTCAACCAGCGCGTCATCACCCCCGACCAGAAGATGCTGCAAGATATCCGCGACATGGTCAATAAGATGGACATGAAATCTGGGCTGGTAGTGCCGTTCTATGTTGGGGTGGAAACGCATGGCGCCGAGGGGAGCGTGCTCAATGTCGAGGAGAAGGTGAGGGAAGTCAAGGAAGACATTATCGTCGGGTTGGGTCTGTCTCGCTCACTCGTCACCGGCGACGGCCCGAACTTCGCCACGGCATCGGTCTCCATGCAGAAGATGCTGGTGATGATTCGTGAGATCAAGCAAATCGCCCGACAGTTGCTCGCCTGGGTGGTCGATGACTGGCTTACCCTGAGCGGGCATGAGGACGCCACCGTCCAGTATCTCTTCAACGACCTCGACCCCAACGATGCCGTCGATCTCAAAAAGCTGCTGCTGGAACTCTACGACCGGAAGCTCATCTCCCGCTCCAGCCTGCAAGTGAAGATGGAACTGGACCCGGATGTTGAGGCAGCGAATCGAGCGCAGGAGAAGCCGGGCATCGATGTGCTGGACGAGCGGCAGGCCAAACCCATCGTCGATATGGTCACGCTCGGGGTGCTTGATGTCGATGAAGCGCGGAGTTTCCTGGGGCTGGGCCCGAAGAGCACCACGCCGGCGGCAGCGGCTGCGTTGGCCCTCGGTGGTCCCGCCGCGCGCGCTTACGCCGAGGATGCCATCTGTGACGAGTGCCGGCAGTTCGAGGAAACGGAGAATCGCTGCGCGGTGCAACGGAATGAGACGACGTTCGAGGCGCGCGCGTGCCGGTTCTTTGACCGGAAGTAAGGGGTTGCTCCATGCCGGTAGAAGCCATATCACAACATGACCTCATTCGCCAGGCCGTCGCGCGCAGTTTCGACGCGCGGAATCGCTATGTCGAACAGGTAGTGAATGATCTCACCGATGAGCTGGCGTCCGCGCGTGAGCAAGTCGGCACCGCCATCCTGCGTTACAAATCCCTTGGCTCCCTGCCGGACAACAAGCTGGCGGGATTGAAGGGACTGGAACGGCTGGATGCCGAGATCAAGTCCATCATGACTGGGCTCAAGCGGACACACACCTTGCGCTGTCGCACCGAAGCAAAAGCCGCCTTCCGACTCGGGGTCTACCATGGCATCGAGGAATTTGCCACCGCGCAGTTGCCGGTCTACCGCGACCTGACTGCCGAGGGATTGGACAAGCTCACCACCAAGGCGTTTCAGATCGTCGATAGCGATGCGCTGGATTTCCTGGCCAACTACACCACCACGTTGGCGGGTGACGTGAACCGGGAGACGACCGACGGCATCATGCGCACCATCCGTGGCGCCATCGCCAGCGGCAAAGGGGTCGATGATATCGTGCGCGATCTCGGCGAGGTGGTGAAGGACAAAGAATCCTTCCGGCATGCCGGGACGAAGGTGTTCAGTAAGGCGCAGTACCGCATGGAAGTGATTGCCCGCACCGAGGTGCTGCGCGCGCATAACCTGGGTAAGCTCAAATTCCACCAGGCGGTCGGTATCCAACGGTTGGAATGGTTCACCATGGATGACGAGCGCGTGTGCCCGGTATGTGGCCCGCGTGATGGCCAGCAATACCCCATTGATGAGTTTCCCGCGCAACCGGCGCATCCACAGTGCCGATGCGGGCATAACCCGGCCTGGCCGTTGGTTATCTGTGGGCAAGGCTTGCTGGCATCCAGCGCCGCTCCGAGCACAGGCGACGCCTGTATCCTTCCCCCACAGAGCATCGAGGGCATGTCCGCAGCCCAAGCCGAGGAGCAAAAGACCCTCAAGGCAGCCTTCGAAGGGGGCGATCCCGCGAAGCTTGGCGCGCTTACCATGAAGCAGGTGCAGACGCTGGCGAAAGGTCAGGGAGTGGCCATCGCGCGTACCAAGGCCGACTTCCTGAAGCTGCTCGCGAACAAAGGCGTGGATGGCAGCGGGCTGTCTGGTAAATCGTTGGAGGCCACGCTTAAACAGTATGGCATCGGCGCGCTCCGCAGCAAGGATGAATTGGTCGCGCTGCTGACGCAGAAACAGGCGGCATTCATTCAGGCCCAGCTCCAAGCTCAGCTATTGAAAGAAGCTGCCAAGTCCGCCACCGGTCTGGAATCGATGACGGTCAAAGATCTCCAGGACCTGGCTGTGCAAAAAAACATCTCGCTCAACATGACCAAGACCGACGTCATTGCGCTGCTCGACCAGTTGGAGCCGGGCGTCGATCACAGCGGACTGTCCGGGCAGACGCTCATCGCAGCGAAGAAGCAGTTCCATATCGGCCCGCTGAAAAACAAGGGACAACTGATTGGCGCCATTGAAAAAGTCGCCGGGCAGGAGATGGGCGATGCCGCGAAGCAGGCCGCTCTCGACGCGGTGAAACAGTCGGCGCTCAAAGTCGCCCAGCAGGCGCTCGACGATGCCACGGTCAAGGTGACGCTACCGGCGTCCCCACAAGGGTTTCCCGAGTTCCTGGCGGCACTCCAATCCGCCGAACAGGTGCTGGCCACCAGTCATGGCTTACCGCAGGCCGCACTCGAAAAAGCGGCGCAGGAATTGGCACTGAAGAAGGCGGTCTTCCAACAACAAGTGTCGGCGATGTCCGCGAATGATTTGAAGTCGCTGGCCAAGGAGGCGAAGATTCCTCACTGGCAGTGGGCGACGAAAAGTGATTTCGTGACGCTCATGTCGGAGACCGATCCGACTGCCGTGCAGGCGGCTAAGGATGCCATCGAGGCGAAGTGGCAGCAGTGGAAACTCCAGCAAGCCGCCGGTGGCAGCGCCGCGAAGAAGGCGGCGGACAAAGCCGCACAGGAAGCGGCGGCGCAGGCGGCGGAAGTGGCAACACAACACGCGGTCGAGACGATTAAGGCCGCGGTGAACGTGGTGCCGGGGACGATGGCGCCGGAGCAGTATGAAGTGTTCCTGCAGGCATATTCACACGCCACTTCGACCTTTATCAGCCAGGCGCAACATCTCACTCCCGAGCAAATCGCCAAGGTGCAGGCGAAGCTGAGTCAGCAGAAAGCCGCCTTCCAACAGCAACTCTCCGGCATGAAACTGACCGAGCTCAAGGCCATCGCCAAAGCGAAGAAGATCAAAAACTGGGCGTTCGCCACCAAGGATGACCTCATGACCCTCATGTCGGAGACCGATCCGGTGAAGGTCAGTGAGGTGTCGAACGCCTTGGCGGCGAAGGTTGCCGGCTATGGCCATGGCGCGCAACAGGCGGCCAAAGTCAAAGCGGCAATGCCAGTTGCCCCGTCACCGCCATCGCTGGTGGTGACCGGTCCTGATTTCACGGCGGTCGATGCGCAGTGGAGCACGATCACTGATAACCCGTCCCGCCATTTCACCTTCGTGAAGGATGCCAAAGACCTGGGCGGCGTGCATCCCAAGCAGATTTATAGCGATCCCGAGGGAAACGAATGGCTCTTCAAACCGATGCCAGAGGAGTTTCTGGCGCATGGGGATGAAATGACGTATCACGTTTCTCGCCTGTTCGATCCCGAGGCGGTGGAGGTGCGCGCCGTCAGTCTGCACGGGCAGCGTGGGACCATCCAGCGGATGAAGACTGGGTTACAGGCGCAGTCGAACTATGAAGGCGTGGCGGTGAACACCATTGCCCCCGAGGAACTGGCGCAACTCCAACACCAGCAGGTCATCGACTGGCTGCTTTCTAATCATGACGCGCATGCCGAAAACTTCCTGCGCCTGTCCAACGGGCGCATCGTCGGCATTGATCGGGCGCAAGCATTCAAGTATTTCGGACGGGATCGCCTCGACCTCGGCTACAACCCTAATGCCACCGGACAGCATCCGCGCACGCTCTACAACGATATGCTGCATGCCGCGAAGGCTGGCAAGCTCCACCTTGACCCGTCGCATACGCTGGCGGTCATCGAACGGGTGGAGTCGCTGCCCGATGCCGAGTACCTGACTATCCTGCGCTCCTATGCCGAGCGGCGTTTCGCCGGTGATGCGCGGGGGTTGCAGGGATTCTATGACGCGGCGCTCGCACGCAAACATGGTCTGCGCCATGACTTCGAAACACTGTATCGGGACATCCTGGGTGATCCAAAATTCTCCTTCGACCTGCTCGGCAAGAAAGATTTCGCGCGCTTGCCCCAGTCAATGATGGATGAGATCACGACGGACATCCCGAAGCTCGGCTATCAGGGGAAGGCCATTCCCTTCGATACGGATATGGTGGAAGACCAGAATCTGCTGATCTTCACCGAGCAGGTGAAGGGAACGCGCGGTGCGACCAGCACGCGCACGGTGATGCGCATGAAAGTGCGACCCGACGCGGAACGCCCCTTACTCAAGGCGATTCAACAAGCGTTGAGCGCGGGCGGCACGGTACAGGTGGGGTCACCGCTGCCGGAAGACACGTTTTACGACGCCATTCTGCAAGGCGTGAAGACGGTGAATCATCATCTCGGCGATGGGCAGTATAACCTGGCGAAAATCCAGGGAGCCGCTGCGGTGCGCGCCGATCTGGAAAAACTCCTCACGTCGAAGCAACCGGATATCCAGACCATGGCCCGGCACTACCTCGATACCTTGAGACAGATCGAAGTGTCGGTGGCGAATCGCGGTACGGATCGACTGCCCGCCTTTTCGCAGTTCGTCGCCACCGCGCCAAGGCAGAGTAAAAAAGCTTCCGCGTTTACTGTGACCAAGAGCACCGTGCGCATGCCGAAAAAGCAAATCGAGCACGGCGAACTCACCGTGGTGAACGATGCCGCGTCGCTCAGTGACTTGTTGCATGGGGGTGGAAAAAGCGGCGTGCAGTACGACATCGACTTCGGTGACGGCATGCACGCGGTGTATCGTCCGTGGAGCGGAGAGAACTTGTTTGCCCAGCGCGGGGAATTCGAATTGCGCTTGCCGGATAAGCCGGCGGCGAAGGCCATCGACCGCGCAATGGAGGTGATGGAGCAAGTGGGCATCCCGGCGCGCGTCGCGTCCCCGGACGAGATGGAGTTGCTCTATCTGCACAAGCAAGCCTATCTGAGTCTGGAGCACAAGGAATCACCCTACCGGCAACTGCTGGCCGATCTCGATGCGCGCGGCGCCGATACCCCCGCGCGCGTCGAGACGCTGCGCGCCTACTGGGCATCAAAATTGGGGGTCGCGGATGTGACGAAACTGCCCGGGTACGACCCGCGCGGCGTCTATCAATTGGGCTTTCTGGATCGTGGTACGCGGGCGGGATATCGCCAGCAATTACGCTTCGATCTCTCCGATGACGATGTCCGGCGCCAACTGGATGGGTTCGCGCTCAAGCATCATGTCACCAATAGCAACGATATCGCGAATCTGGTGGATTCCATGCTGTCCAATAACGGCGCAATGGTGAGTACGGTGGAAAAAATGCGTGTCGGCGTCCCTGTCGGCGGCATGTCGCCGGTGGAGGATATGAATACCGGCGGGGCCAGCTATTGCTTTACCCGGATCGCGAAACATCCAGGCCGTGATACGTCAGCTTCCGAAGGCTTCTATTTCAAAATCGAGATGATCCGGCGCATGGACGCCATCAGCTACGATCACGATGCGTTCGGGAAAGTCATCGGGGGGTATGTGGAGGAGCACCGGCAGAGCACGGTGAGCGCCTGGAAAAAGATTCATGCCAAAAGCGGCAACGAGACCATCTTCAAAAACTCGGTGACGTTGCTTGACAATATCGATGTGATCGTCGTGAATGGCCCCCAACGAAAACACGCGCTCCTCGAGATATTCAAAAAGCACGGCATCAGCAAGCTCCCAGATGGGCGCACGGTGGAGCAGGTGATCGTCGTGCATTAGCACGGGTGAGGATTTCTTATGACCTATGAAGCACTGCAACAGGTACTCTCGCATCTCAACGAAGCGGGGTGTTGGCTCGGTATCTATTGGCCCGACGGCGATTACACGCGCATCGGCGTGCAGGCGCGGTTGGAGATCACCCGCGTCGCCGATGACGCGGCTGCCATCTGGGTGACGCTCTGGAGCGTCGGCTACCAGGAAGGGTGGCAATATGTTCACACGATCAAAGCCGTGCGTTGGTCGTCGGATGATCCGCCGCTGGAGATCGATCTGGTCGATGAGCGAGGGCGGCAATTTCATATTGAAGCCATCGAGCCAATCACTGAACCGGATGAAGCGGCGGTCTGGCAAGCATGGCAGGCGTTTCGAGAGCATGAGCAGGCGCTGTTCGCGAGCATCGATGCAACGCTGCGTGAGGAGCACCGACAGATCGCGGCCACGTGGCCGGAGGAGTAAGTCATAATGCGAGTACGCTACTTTATCGAATATGCGATGCGGCGGGACACGAAAGGCCATGCCTACTTTGAACCCATCGGGGTGTGGGCGCATGGTCCCGGATTGGGCCTGGATATCGTCATGCGGTATCTGCCCGGCAGTGAGGACGCCCAGGCCATCGCCGACGGTATCATCAACGATCTTATCGAGCGGGGTGAACGCGCATTGCCGGTGGATTTCCTGGAACAATGGCAGGGGCGCATCTCGCTCTATCGCGGTGACCGCTCCCCGATTTATGTCACCGATGCCGGCACTGTGGATGATGTCGTGGACCGCGTGTTGGCACTGATGATTGTCGGGAAGCCGCTTGGCGATCCCCCATTACCGTCCCCAGCCTCCTAACACCCCGCGTCGAACTCCCTACCTGCACACGCAACGCTGCTTCCGGATTAGCCGAGAAGCGGCGTTGTCGCGTTGGTATTTCGTTCAGGAATGGCTATTTTTCAACTTTTCTCCAAATACCCCTATTTTTTGTCGTCACTTTGGTGCCCTGCCGTTTATGTAACTGATTGAGGGACTCTTTTTTACACGGTAGGCGCTGACTATGCATTTGTTCTCCACAATTGAAGATCGTTTGGATTTTCTCCTGGAAGCCGACGCCGACTTGCAGGGCTTCCTCGGTCTCACCACCGAGGGAGCCGCGCAGGAGGCACCGGTTGATAACACGACCGAGGAACTCCCGGAAGGCGAGCGGCCCAAATACGTCACCAACTACATCGGCAGTAAGCAAAAACTCGTCGAGTGGATCTGGAAACACACGCCGGATGGCGTGGCGTCGGTGTGTGATGCCTTCTCCGGTTCGGCGGTGGTCTCCTATATGTATAAGACCAAAGGGCTACGCGTGGTCGCCAATGACCGGCTGCGCTATGCCTATCACGCCGCACGAGCCATCGTGGAGAATGACGACACCCGCATCAGCAGCGAGGAATTGAACACCCTGCTACAGCCGAATGCGAAAGCCGCGACCTTCGTTCAGGATAATTTTAAGGGATTGTTCTTCGCTAACGGCGTGCATGCCATCATCGATCAAGTGCGCGCCAATATCGACGCGCTCTCCGGTTACAAAAAAGATATCGCGCTCTTCGCCCTCGGCAAGACGTGCATGTCCGGCAAGGGGGGCTTCGGCCACTTCTCCAGCAGCACCGATTACGGGAAACGGCAGGATACGCCGGATGAATTCAAGCAGCGCTATGCCAAAAACGTCGCGCGCATCAACGCATTGGTGTTCAGCAACGGCAAGGAGTGCAAGGCCAATCAGAAGGATATCAACGCCTTGCTGCCCGATGTCAAAACCGATCTCGCCTATTTCGATCCGCCGTATGCGACCGAGTTCAGCACCACCAATTACGAGAAATCCTACCACTTCGTCGAAGGGTTGATGACCTACTGGGACGGGTTGGAGATCAAAGCGGACACAAAGACCCATCACTACGTCACCGACCACCAGACGGTGACCAAGGCGAACGCGAATGCGTTCTTCGCCGCGTTCCTGGCCAACGCCAAGCAGATTCCGCACTGGCTGATTTCCTATCGCGACCACGCCTATCCGAACGAAACGGAGATGCGCCAGATTATCGCTGACACCGGTAAAGACGTCAGCCTGCGCTCGCACGATCATCATTATTCGATTTCCTCGAAGCACGGCGATGCGTCCGATGCCAAGGAGTATCTGTTTATCTGCGATCATGATACCAGTGCCAACACCAAGGCTGATGAAGAGTCGGAGGCACTGGACGCCTTCGGGGAATTGGACGACCTGGAACTGCTCACCTGTATGGCGGGCAAGGATGATGACCCCGTCCGGGTGACCGGCTACATGGGGTCCAAATACGTCATGCTCGGGTGGATCGCCCGGCAGGTGCCGAAAGAGGCCAAGTCCATCCTGGATGCGTTCAGTGGTGGTGCGAACGTCGCCTATCACTTCAAACGCCAGGGATTGAAAGTCGTCGCCAACGACCTGCTGCGCTACCCCTATCATCTGGCGCGCGCGGTGGTTGAAAACAGCCACGAGACGCTCAGCGATGACGATCTAGAGCGCATCCTCGCGCCAAATGCGGACGCCGGGGATTTCATCGTGCGCACGTTTCACGGCTACTACTATTCGAAGCCGGTGCTCGCCTGGCTCGATCAGGTGTGGGCAAACATCCAGAAGCTGCCCGGCTATAAGAAAGATCTGGCGCTGGCGACACTCGGCACCACGGTGAAGGCGAAGTCGGCCTTCGGACAGTTCAATCGTTCAAAGAAGAACAGCAAGGCATCGCTGGAGACGGATGCCGGACTCTCCAATTCGCAGTTGACCAATGTGCCGGTGTCCGAGTTCGTCGCCACCTTTCGAAAAACCGCCAAACGGCTCAACAGCCTGGTCTTCGATAACGGGCAGGAGTGCAAAGCGACCAATCTCGATGCGGTGGAGGCGGTGCAGAAGGTCGGCGCTGATGCGCTTTATCTCGACCCTCCGTACATCACCGAGTTCAACCGGAACGATTACGAAAATGATTTGCACTTCGTCGAAGGCTTGATGAACCGCTGGGCTGACAAGGAGATCCTCGAGAATGGTCGCCGGAGCTATCCCTCGCGTACCACTTTTACACGCGAGTCGATGCAGGAAATGATGGCATCGCTCGCTCGTGAGTCGCGCGGTAAGTATGACACGGTGCTCCTTTCCTATCGCGATAAGGCCTTCCCCGCTGAAGCGGACATTCAACGCATCTTCACCGAGCACTACGGACTGGTGCGCCGGAAAGCGATGGAGGTGGAGTACAACATGGCGCGCACCTATGGCACCGGCGGGCAATTCGCGAAAGAACTGCTCTTCGTATCTTCGAAGCCGCGCCAGACGGCGAAGACGGCGCAGGCCGATCATCGCCCAGCTAATTGCCATACCAGCGTGCCGGTGGATATCAGGCTCTCGACGGAAGGTCAGGCGGCGACTCCGGGCAGCGGCGATCCGCGCTTTACCTGCATCCTGTGTCGGGTGGGAACGAATAAAAACGGCGATCATTTCACTGCCGAGGAACTTGCGTCCCGCTATGTGACGGCGGTCAATAAGAAAGTCGATCTGCAGCACTCGCAGGATGTCACCGATATCGTGGGCGGCATCGTCGGCTCGGACTATATCGAGGACGACGCCGGAGGCCGGGTGGAGTGCGTCGGCGAGTTGTTTGTGCAGGACGCCCCCAATGCGCAACTGGCCTATCGGCTGATGAAGTCGGGCATTGTCGCGCAGGTGTCGATGGAGTGCGATTACGCGGAAGGCGAGTGCTCGGTCTGTGGGAAGCGCGCCGTCTCGAAAAACGACTACTGTCTGCATTTACGCAAGTACAAGGGTGGTGACTTTCAAGGTCAGCCCGTCTACGAAATATTACATGGCGTCACCTTCACCGGCCTCGGTTTGCTTGATCGCAAAGGGGCCGATGAAAACGCCCGCATTACCCAGGTGGCTTCACAGGGGGCCGCTATCTCGGAAGGAGTACCAATGGACGAAGACATCCGCGACGCGGCTGATAGTGACGCCGCCAAGAAAACCACGCCGCCCGCTGGCGGCGGCACGCCCCCGGCCAATGACGCCGAACGTGTGAAAGCGCTGGAGAAAGAAAACCAGCAACTGAAGCAACAGTTACTCGACCTGCAAAAGCAAATCGACGAGTTGCTGGCCGCGCAGAAATCCGCTGCCAATCGCACGAAGGCGCAGGCGCTGGTGCGCAAGCTGGAACGCCAGGGCATGAAGTTCGGCACCGACGAGGAGAAGGACGCCGAGGTGAACCGTCTGGCCGGTCTGTCCGATGATGCCTTTGCCGCCAGTGAAGTAGCCTACGGTCGCATGGCCCAGTCAGCATCTCCGAAGGCCGACGCATCCGGGAAATCCGGTTGTGCTTGCGACAAGGAGAAAGTCGCCGACCAGACCACCGCACCGTTACGGACGGATGCCGGAGTGCGTCCGCTGGACGTTGATGACCACACGGACTCGCTGGAAGATCAATTGAAACGCGGGTTCCAGCAAGCGTATGACGAGCGCCTGTCACGGGCGCAAGGCTGATCACGAGAGGAGATTCATCCATGTCCTATATCACCCCGGTCCATCAGGGACTGTGTTACGGCGACGGCACGCTGCGAGGCGCGGGCGCACTCGGGCAAGTGGTGCGTCTGGTGGGCAACGATGGCTTCGCCGTCAATATCGATCCCGCGCTGAAGAGTTTCGGCGTTCTTGCCAGGGATTACAAAGACGGCGATATGCCGGGCATCTACTGCAACGGCGGCGTCTACGAAACCGATGTGTTCGACGGCACCATTCAGGCTGGTGACGATCTGAAGGTCTCGACGAACGGCAAGCTCAGTTCCGGCGTGCAACAAGGCGAGCATGTCATCGCCCGCGCCATTGCCGTCGAAGGCGGCTTGCTCAAGTTCCGGCTGGTGCTGTAAGGAGAACACCCCCACCATGAAAACGATCATGAATCAAGCGTATATGGCGCGCATGGCGCAGTTGATGAGCCAGGCGCTGGAATCCCCGGAAGGGATGCGCGCGCTGGCGGCCGCTATCGCCGCGCCCATCGAGCAGGAGATCGCCCGTAAGGAAATCTCCTCGCTCTTGCTCACTCAGCACACGCTGCCGAAGGGCGAGCGTCCGCTCTATCAGAAGAAGCCGCGTGTGAAGGCCTATTGGATTTCCACCGAGGGTGAAATTCGCGAGCAGCAACTCGGCCAGGACGAAGTGGATCTGTCTACCAACCGCATTCACTCGAACCCGATGGTCGACGTGTCGGTGCTGAAAAACGGGAATATCGGCACCTTGATGGATATCCAGCAGGCGGCGGCTGACGAAATCCGCAAGGAGATCGACAAGCGCACTATCAACGTGGTGTCCGCGGCGGTGCCGAGTGTCAACACCATCGAGGTGGCGGGTAGCGTCATCACCGAGGCGGCGCTCAACGAAGCCATTTCCATCCTGGAAGACCTGGAGTTGTCGGCCAAGTACATCGTCATGCGCGGGCGGCGCTTCAATGACCTGCGTGGCTGGGATCTCGACCCGCAGACGCAAAACGAGTTGCGCACCAAGGGCGTGATCAAGAACTACGGCACCGGCGGCATTTTACTTACCGCATCGGCGGCGCTGAACGAAGTGCTCATTCTCCCGGAGGATGAAGTCGGCAAGATGCCGATCCGCGAGACGCTGAAGACCGAGGCCATCGACCGCAAGGAACGCTTCAAAACCGGCTGGCTCGTCTGGTCGGAACTTGGGCAGGGCATCCTGCGTCCCGACATCCTGGTGAAGATCAAGCTGCTCGGGGTGAACAATCCGCCCACCGTGGGCTTGAGTAATCCGCCCACCGTGAACCTGCAGGCGTCTGTGATTCCGACCGCGACCGATGGCGACACCGGTCTGGCCAATCTGCTCATCCTGTGGGGTGATGGTGAGAAGACGGACGCCGTCGCCAGCGGGCAGGACTACCAGCACGACTATGCCTTGGCGGGCACCTATCGCATCACGCTGGTGGCCACCGACACGTCCGGGCAGACGGCTACCGCGACGAAGACGGTCACCGTGACCGCCGGATAAGGAGGGGGAGATGAGCTACGTCATTCGCAATATCCATCCCTCCGTCATCCATATCCCGGATGCCGGGTTGCGGCTGGATTCCGGGGAGACGGCGATCGTCGACACGCTCTCGCCGCAGATGGACGAGTTACTGGCGAATCGGGCGCTGGAGGCCATCTCCAGTGATCCCGATCCGCCGGTGGCGACCGTTACTGTCGACGAGGAATCCGTTGCCGCGGAAGTGACTGCCGTGACGGAGTCCGCCGCGTCGGTCGATGCGGCATCCGAGACGTCGGAGACGACCACCGTGACAGAGCCAACGATATCGGTCGCCACCGTGAAGAAGACGCGAAAGTCCAGTGCCGCGGCAGAACCGGAGAAACCTGATGACGCTCAGTGAACTCGTGCAGGCGATGCGCACCGACCTCGGCGACACGGAGAGGGAACTCTTCGCGGACACGGCGCTGGAGCGGTGTGTGATACGGGCGATCTACCCCGTGGGGCAGGAGACGCGGCACCATTTGAAGATGGTCAACGGGGAGATCGCCCCCACGCCCGAGGGCAACCTTGCCGAAGTGCTACTTCTTCTCGCGGAAAGTTACGCCTGCGCCATCATGCGGGGCAAAACCGCCAATGGCGTCAATATCAGTTCCGGTGATAAACGGGTGGATCGCAGCACGCAGGCCAAGCACTGGTCCGAGTTGGAAGCTGATCTGCTCGCGCAATACCGGCAGCGCATCACGGACATGCTGGGCGGTGATTTCTTCATCACCCCGCCACCGCTGCGCCCGGTGATGTACGAGCAAGGCAGCGAGGTAATCGAGTATGAACTGTGTGAGTGAGGTCGAACAGCGGCAAGCCGTCGCGGACGTGCGGGCGATTATCCTGGCAGCCAGACAGCAAGCCGTGGTCATGCGCGCGGTACCGGGGGAACGACTCTACGGGTCGGACGACGCCGAGTACATCACGATTGGCACGATCCCGGTGGAATGCGTGCCGACCCCGCCCGAGGAGTTGGCGCAGAAGATCGACGGCACCGCCAATCTCCTACCGGAGGCAGATCTGCTGGCGAAGGATCACTTGACTATTGACGGACTGCCGTATCGGGTGCAGACCGTGCGCGAGGAACGCTGGTTCGGCGTGGTGACGCATAAGATCGTGTCGCTGGTACGTGTGCATCCCTCTTCGCGATGAGGGTGTGGAGTTGAACGGTGGGCGTTGAATTATTCGGCGATTGGGAACGGGTGCGGCACCTGCTGGAAGAGCAACCCGGCGCACGCCTGGCGTTGGCTATTCGGCAGGCCACGGTGAAAGCCGCCATCCTGCTGGTGCGGGAAATCCAACGCGGTATCCGCAGCCAGGCGCCGGGCGGGCAACCGTTCGTGCAATTGGCTGCGTCGACCATCGCCCGCAAGCATTCGAGTAAGGCGTTGATCGATACGGGATTCCTAATTAATTCGATCACACACCGCATATTGAAAGATCAGGCATTCGCCGGGTTGTTGAAAACGACCGTTTCTCGCGATGGCGAGTCGATGGCGAATATCGGGGCGGTCATGGAGTATGGGGCAACTATTCCCATGCCGAACGGCACGACGATCATTATCCCGGCCCGTCCCTTTTTGCACCCGGTGATGGCACAGCATAAGGATGCCATTCTGGAAATCTACCGCGACGCGTTGCGGTCGGCCTTATTGGAGTAACGCATGTTGACGTTTGGTGATTTGTTCAGTGGCATCGGCGGGGGTGTCCTCGGCTTGCAACGCGCGGGCATGACCTGCCGCTGGGCGGTGGAGATCGATCCCGCCTGCCGTCAGGTGCTGGCGCGGCACTTTCCCGGCCTGCCGCTCCATGAAGACGTGCGGGATGTCGGCGCTTTCAATCTTGCGCCGGTCGATGTGATTTTCTTCGGTTCCCCCTGTCAGGGGTTGAGCCTCGCCGGGAAACAGAAAGGATTTGCGGATGCGCGCAGCGGTCTCTTCTTCGAAGCAATCCGAGTTATTAGCGAACTTCGCCCTGCTCTCGGCGTGTGGGAAAACGTCCCCGGCGCCCTCAGTAGCAACGGTGGAGATGACTTCGCCGCCGCCCTGTTGGCGCTGGAAGAATGCGGGGCGCAGGATATCGCCTGGGCGATACTTAACGCGCAGTACCGTGGAGTGGCGCAGCGGCGGCGCCGAGTGTTCACTGTCGCGGATTTTAGAGCCGAACGCGCCGGCGAAATACTCTTTGACCCCGAAGGCGTGTGCTGGCATCCTGCGGCGTGCCGAGAAACGGGGGCGGTCACTCCCACCCTTACTGCAAGTGGCGCTGGCGTCAGTCGCACAGGCAACGAGCATACCGAAGTAGCGTTTCTGGTCTGTGGCGCGCTGACCACTGGTGTCGCCCGGCCCGACGATAACAAAGCCCAGGCGGGACACGTCATCGCGTTTGACGCTCGGAATCTGCACGAGACGGGCGATGTGACCCAGACACTGCAGGCGAAACCGTCCGGTGGCTGGTCGCTCAATTATCAGCCGATGATCTGCGAACCCGATACGGTCGCCGGGACCGTCTGCGCGAAATGGGCGAAAGGCACGGGCGGGCCGAGTGGCGACGAGTGCCAGAATATCGTGGTGACGCATGCGCTCACCGCCCGACATGACTCCAGCGAAGACGGCTCCGGTCGGGGCTTGCCGCTGGTCTTCCAACCGCGCTTTGCCCGGAATGGTCGTGGGGAACCGGACAGCATCGTGCCGTGCCTGACGGCGCAAGCCGGTGAATCGGGTAAAGGCGATGCCGCTCCGGTACTGCTGGCCTTTAGCGGCAAGGACGACGGACGCGATGTAGACGAGCTTGCGCCAACCTTGCGGGCAATGAATCATGACGAAGGGCACGCCAATGGCGGCGGGCAGGTGGCCATCGCGGGAGCGGATGGCGTGGGCTTTATCGTGCGCCGTCTCACCCCGCTGGAGTGTGAACGGCTGCAGGGATTCCCGGATGGCTGGACCGAGGGCCAGAGTGACGCGAAGCGCTATCACCAGTTGGGCAACGCCGTCTGTGTCAACGTCATGGAGTGGATCGGGCAACGCCTCGTTACCGTCTGCGGAGGCATGAAGCATGGATAGCATCCGCCTGGCGACTGAAGCGTTGATCCGGCTCTTTCAAGTCGAGATCGATCCGCATACGCTGCTGGTCGCCGCCGATGACGTGTTCGAAGCGGCCGAGGTGCCGGCGTTGCTGCTGCAGGGGCCGACGCCGGTGGAGGATGCGCGACGACGCACGCTGGCGCGGTGGACGGAGCGGGATCAAACGGCCATGACCTTTCGTAGTGGGCGCTATCCCCGGCTCTATCACCTGGATTTTGAACTGGTGGCATCCGCAGGCGATGAACGGAGCCTGCTCACGCTCGTCAGTAATGTTGCGGCGCTCTACCAGCGAATACCGCTATTGTCGGTGCCTGATTTTGGGACGCTGCCTTTGACGGAAGTGACGCCGCTCGGTGGCTGGCGGCGGGTGAATTTATCGAATCTGCGCCAGGCATCGGGTCGCCTGCGCATCGAGGATTGTCCGGTGGGTGATGCGGACGCTTTGCAGACGGACATGGGACGTCTGGTTGGAACACCCATGATTGCCGTGGATTTGGGAGGACACGCATGATCGTTGTGATCAACAAGTTATTTCAGCCGCTGACCTATCAGACGGCGAGTGGCGCCGGGTTGCATCTGCCGCCGCGTGGGCGCATCGAATTGCCGGATAGTCAGGTGTCGGAGGAATTGCGCCGGGCAGCGCAACGGGGGTTCATCGCGCTGGAACCCGTCGACGTGCCGTCTACCGACAACGCCACGAAGGCGGCGTCCGGAAAGAAGGAGGGCTGATCCCATGCCGAGTTATCTGTCGCCGGGCATCTACCCCCGCGAAATCGACTTTTCTTTTTACGTGAAGCAGATCTCCACCAGCGCCTGCGCCATGGTGGGCGTCACTGAACGTGGGCCCATCAATGAACCGACGCTGGTGACGAGTTGGGAGCAGTTCCTAAAAACCTTCGGCGGCTATCTCGCCGCCGGGTATCTCGCCTATGCCGCGCGCGCTTTCTTCGATAACGGTGGCTCGGTGCTCTGGGTGACGCGCATCGCGCATGCCACCGATCAGACGAAACCCGCGACGCTGGTGGCGACACCGGCGACGGTGACGCTGAAAGATCGCGCGGGGACGCCGCTCAATACGCTGGCGGTCACCGCGTCGTCGCCGGGCACGTGGGGACGAAAGCTCTCGATCACCGTGCAGGACGGCACGCGCAATCCGACCACCGAGTTTACGCTGCTGGTGAAGGAGAGTGGCGCCATCGTTGAAGCTTTCGCCGACCTGTCGCTGGACGAGTCGAAAGCGAACTACGTGGAGCTGGCGATCAATGGCAAATCCGGCAGCATTGTCGTGGATGACAAGAAGAGCGCGACGGTGGCTCCCGGTAATCGCCCGGCGGTCGGCACGTTTGCGCTCACGAGTGGCGACGATGGCCTGATCGGCTTGACCGACCAGGATTATATTGGCGATCCAGGCGCGCATACCGGACTCTACGCTTTCGATTCCGTCGAGGCGCTGAATCTACTGTGCGTGCCGGGCATCACCACGCCCACCGTGATCATCGCGGGACTCGCCTATGCGGAGAACCGCAAAGACGTGCTCTTCCTGGCGGATGCGCCGTTCGGCGTCATCCCGCAGGAAGTGCTGGATTTCCGCAAAGGCGCGGGCACTTACACCCATGCGGCCTTCGATTCGTCCTATGGCGCGCTCTACTACCCGTGGCTGCGCATTACCGATCCGCTGACCAATGCGGCGAAGTATGTGCCGCCCACCGGCGCGGTAGCGGGATGTATCGCCCGCTCCGATCAGAAGGCGGCGGTATGGGCGGCTCCGGCAGGGATTGACCGGGGACGCGTGCGCAACGTATTGGGCCTGGGCTATGTCACCAACCGCGCCGAGCGTGACGTGCTCTACCCGGAAGGCATCAACTGCATCGCTTCGCTCCCTGATGCCGGTATCTGCCTGTGGGGCCAGAAAACGCTGCAAGGTCAATCGTCGGCGACGGATCGCGTGAACGTGCGTCGGTTGATGATGCACATCGAAAAGGCGGTGGCGAAATCTTCGCAGTTCGTGGTGTTTGAGCCGAATCTGCCTATTACCTGGCGGGCGCTCATCCGGTTGGTCACGCCCTTCCTGCAGGACATCAAGGACAACGGCGGGCTGTATGACTTCGCCGTGCAATGCGACGAGGAGACCAACACCCCGGCGATCATCGACCGCAACGAACTTATCTGCCGCGTGTTCGTGAAGCCGACGAAGACAGCCGAGTTCATTGAACTGAACTTCATTCTCTCCGCCACCGGCGGCGATTTCAAGGAGTTGACATAGGAGGCATGCGATGGCGACGGCCTATTGTCTGAAGTGCAAGGCAACCCGCGAGGTGAACGATCCTCGTTACGAGACGTTGAAGAATGGCACACTCACCGTGAAGGGGGTGTGCCCGACCTGCGGCACCAAACTGGCCCGCATTCTGGGGCCTGCCGCGAAAGGAGTGGTGCGATGAGTTTGCGCGTCTATATTGATCCCGGTCATGGCGAAGGCGTCACCGGCCAGCGTGATCCGGGGGCGGTCGGCCCCACCGGGTTGACGGAAAATGAGGTGACCTTCGATGTCGCCAAACGCCTCGGGCATTTACTGCGCGCGGAAGGCGCCGAGACGTTGGGGGCAACCCTCAACGCTGTTCGTGACGGCGAGAACCTGAACGAAGCGGTGCGGGCGGCCAATGCCGCTGGCGTCGAGTTGTTCATCTCCTTGCACTGTAATTCGGCGGTGGCTCCGTCCGCGCACGGCGTGGAAGTCTGGCATGGCGGCAGCGCCGAGGCGCACCATGTCGCGGACGCCGTGCTCGCACGCGTGCTCGCGGAATTCGCCGGGGGCAAGGGCTCCTGGATTCATGGCCAGGTGTTGCCATTGACCAGTCGCGGCACGAAACAGGGCACCTTCGCCGTGCTGCGCAACACGCACATGTCCGCCATTCTGGTGGAGATGGCCTTTATCTCCAACGCCCGTGAAGAAGGCTGGTTGCGCGAGGCGACCGTGCGACAGCAATTCGCGCAAGCCATTGCGGACGGCATCGCGGACGCCTATTTAAAGAAGGGAGTCTGATCATGGAGTTACTTAAATTCGTATTCACCAACTGGGATGCGATGTTTACGTTCATCGTCGCCTGTATCGCGGTGGTGAAGCTGACTGGCTGGGGACGCGCCAACGCCGAAGCGTTGCAGGTGGTAGTCAACGCCATCGAAAAGCTGGAAGGCACGGCGGTGAAACAAGAAGTCGCCCGGCTGCAGTCCGGCTTGTCCGAGGTGGCGCAGGACGTGCTTGCGGATGCGGTCAATACGGTGGATGTGAAGAAGACCCCGCTGACGACCGCCTTGCGCGTCTGCCGGGAAGTGCTGCGTGGCCTCTTCGCCGTGCGAGGATAGTGATGTTGGACTTCCCGCGACAGGAAGAAGAACCGGGTGATCGGGGGCGTTGGTACGGCAAGTACCGGGCATTCGTGCGGGACAACCGCGACCTGGAACGCCTGGGACGGCTGCGGTTAGAAATCCCAGCCGTCCTTGGCGTCGGCCCAGCGCAGTGGTCGGAATGGGCCAGCCCGTGCTTTCCCTATGGCGGGAATCCTGACTGCGGCTGGTATCTCCTTCCCGAGGTGGGTGCATCCGTCTGGGCGGAATTCGAAGGCGGCGATGTGCAGGCGCCGATTTGGAGTGGGGTGTGGTTGGCGGGATCGAATCCCGGCGAAATGCCGGCGGAAGCCGCCGTCAACCCCACCACCTGCAAAGTGCTGAAGACTGCTGCTGGACATACCATCCTGTTGGAGGATGCCGCCGGGCAACAGCGGTTGGTACTCCGTGATAGCGCCGGGCAAACGGTGCTGTTGGACGCCGCTGGTTCACGTATCGAGATTGTCGGTGTTGGCGAGTTAACGATTCGCGATGGGGCAGGCAGTGAGATCGTGTTGTCCGGTGGATCGATCCGCATCACAGCCGTGGGACAAGTATCTATTAATTGAGGTGACGCATGGCAGAACGAACACCGGAAACCGAGATGACCCCAGGCGGCGTCGCGCTGACGTTTGAGCACTGGCATGCCGAGTTCCGTGCCTTATTGGAAGAGCACCGGCGTGATATCCAAACACGGCTGGAGCGCATCGAAAAAGAACTGGATCGGAAGTCCGACAAGGACACCGTCGAGTTGATGGTGAGCGGTGTGCGCGAGGATTTACGCCGGCATGCCGAGGATATCAAGTGCCTCTATGTCGGCATGAGCACCAAGGTCAGCGCGGAGACGATGTGGAAAGTTGCCGGGCTGGCGCTCACGCTGGGAGGCGTCATCGCCGGGATCGTTACGTTTCTCTTGAACCTGTTGGTGAGGCGCTGATGCCGGCTATTGCACGAAAAGGCGATTCCATCTCGCATGGCGGGACGATTACTAGCGGAGCGACGCGTACCCTCGTGGAAGGCCAGCCCGTCGCACGGAAAGGCGATGTGGTGAACTGTGCCCAACATGGCATGCAGACAATCACCGGCGGTTCATCGACCGTGCTGGTGGAAGGGAAGTCGGTGGCACGCGTGGGCGATATGGTGTCCTGTGGGGCGACGATTACGAGTGGCGCTGGTTCGGCGCAAGCGGGGTGAGCGATGACGGATATTCTCGGTCAGGGCTGCAAGTTTCCCTTCCAGTTTGGCAAGCTGACCGGGGCGACGGTGACATCCACCGCCACCTCGCGTGAACAGCAACACATTCACGAGAGCATTCGGCAAATCCTCGGCACGCCCCGAGGATCGCGGTTCCTACTCCCCGAGTTCGGCAGTCGCCTGCATGAGTTTCTCTTTGAAGGCAATGACGCCATCCTGCGCGGGCTGGTGCGTCACGAAGTAACCGACGTGTTGGCCCATTGGGAACCGCGCATCGTCGTGGACGACGTTCAGGTGACGTCCGAAAAGCATGCCGTGGTGGTCACCATCCAGTATCGGCTGATCGCCTCGCAAGTATCAGGCAATTATGTCTATCCATTCTACCGGGAGCAAGCATGAGCACAGGCCGCGCACGCCTTCCCTATATTAATAAGGATTACGACGCCATCCGCCAGGAACTGTTGGCGCGCATCCCGCAACTCACCGACCGCTGGACGGATTTCAACGCATCCGACCTTGGCATTGTGCTGCTGGAACTCTTCGCCGGCGTTGGCGACATGCTGGCCTATTATCTCGACGCACAGGCCGCCGAGTGCTATCTCCCCACCGCCCGGCGTCGTCAGAGTATCATCGATCTCTGTGCGCTCGTCGCCTATCGATTGCACGGTCCGGTAGCCGCCACCACGCGACTGCGATTGACGCTCGCGCAACCGGCGACCAAGTCCATCACCATTCCGGCTGGGACGGTCTGCCGTGCGCCTGCTGACGGTGATATCGCGGCTAATCCCTTCGAAACAATGGCAGCGATCACCATCAGCGCCGGGCAATCCTCGGCAGAGGTGGACGCGTGGCAAGGTACGCGGCAGATCGATACCGCGCAGACGACCGGACATGCGTTGCAGCGGATTACGCTGAGTACGACGGATGTGGCGCAGGGGTCGGTCACGGTTACTATCGCCGGTGTTGTCTGGCAGACGGTCGACCATTTCGCGGACAGCGGCCCAACGGATCGACATATACGCCTTGATCGTGATGGCCTCGACCAGACCACGTTGCGCTTTGGCGATGGCAAGGCGGGAGCGATTCCCGGTGCTGGGCAGACCATTACCGTGAGCTATCTGGTGACCGGCGGTCCAATGGGGAATCTGGCGCCGGATCGGATCACCGAATTGCCGACCCCCATCATGATCAACGGACAGCCGGTGACCGTCGCGGTGACGAATCCGATCCCAGCCACCGGAGGCGCGGACGCCGAGACCATGGAACACGCGCGAATGGTTGCCCCGGCAACGGTACGCTCCACATGGAAAGCGGTGACAAAGGCAGATTATCTGGCACTCTGCGAAGCCTTCCCCGGCGTGGCTAAGGCGCAAATTCTCGACCTGAACGATGATACAACCTTGCGGGTGTATACGGTGCGCATCATCATCGCCCCGGAAGGCGGGGGCCTGGCGTCACCATCGTTGAAAGCAGCGCTACTGTCCTTCCTGGAAGAGCGTCGATTGGTCACGGTTGAGGTCACGCTGGATGATCCGATCTACCGCACGGTTCCGGTGCAGGCTGACCTCTACACCTATCCCGGTGAACGGACGGAAGAGGTGCGACAGCGTGCCGAGCGGGCATTAGCTGAGTACTTCGCCTTCGAGACGCAGACGTTCGGGCAGGCGGTCTATCATTCCGATCTGATCGCGTTGCTCGATGGCGTGCCCGGCGTCAGCCACGTGACGCTGCGTCAACCAGAGGGCGACGTGCTGCTTGGTGCGCGAGAGTTGGCGACGTTGGGCACGGTGACGCTGAATATTCGGGGGGTGCTGTAATGCTCACCTTCGCGGAGCGTTTGCGCGCCTTGTTGCCGGAGTTATATCTGCTGGAAGATACCAGGAATGACCTGTTGGCCTTATTGCACATTGTCGGCGCCACGGGGGATGAGTTGCATCAGGCCATCGAGCGCCTGCCGACCGTGGCTACCGCCGACACCTGTCCGCCTGATTTTTTATCGTTTCTTTCGGCGCTGGTCGGCTATGCCTATGATCCCCTTGCCGAACCGGAACGTCAGCGTCTTGGCATCGTGGAAGCGCTGGAACGCTATCGTCGCCAAGGCACGCTCGTTGCGCTTTGCCGCGAGTTGACCGCGCATGGCTGGCAGGGCGAGATCGTTGAAACCCACCAGCGGGTGATGCGGCTCAATCGGCGTGGTCGGTTGAATCGGCAGCGCCTACCCGGTCCACACTATAACCTGGGGGTGTTCCTGGTCGATTGCTTGACGCTCGTTGAAGGCGTGGCCGAGATTGTCGCCCGGCATCAGCCCGCCGGCACACGCGGCTGGATTAGGCAAGGGCACGCGTTGATCTCGACGGGATCATATACACCCGCCGGAGTGTCATTGCTCACGTTGGAGATTCGGGTGCAGGCGCGTCATCGTCGGCAATTCGGTTTGAATATCAGCGCCTTGAACAGCGCCGATCCGTTAACGCGGTCAATGTGGGATGCCGGAGAACTGACCGTCGTGTAAGAGGAGAACACTAGATGGCTGATGGGATTATCACACAGCAGGGGCGCATCTTACTGGCGCGTTTACTGCACGGGGATTTACTGGCCGGTATTACCCACTGCGCGCTGGGCGATGGCGATGAGAGTTTTACTGATCCACTTCATCCCCCGCTGCCGTCAGTGGAGCAGGTGAGTTTATGTCGCGAACGAGTGCGGAAAGCCGCCGACCGGCGCGCGTATCTGGTGGAAGATGCTGCCGGCGCATTGGTGGTCAATGGGGTGCGGTACCGGGAAACGACGGAACCGACGCCAATTCTCGGGGTGTTCTTTCATTTTGACGAGGGAGAAGCCAATGGGTTTCCCATCAAGGAGTATGGCTTTTTCGGCGGGGGCGTGACGTATGCCGCCGGTGCAATAGGTGCTGTGGCGCTCGAGGGCGTCTATGACGCCGACAGCAATCCGGATGGCCAGGTGCTCACCCCCGGTTATCTCTACGAAGTCTGGACCATTCCCGATGTGGTAAAGACCGACGCCATGCAATTGCAGTTAGTCGGCGTCATCGGGTTATAAGGAGACGATATGACCATTTCACGCGAGACCTTTGATCCTGCGAAGCGCTATAAGCGGATTCGCTTCCACGAAGACCGTGATTTACTCGATGCTGAATTGAACGAGCTGCAGGACATCGCCTCCCACGAGCAACGGCAGCTTTTCGATGTGCTGTTTACACAAGGGGGAATTATCGATGGATTGGCGGCTTCAATCGATGGCCACATCGTCACACTGACGGATGGCCATGTCTACGTCGACGGCTCGCTCGAAGCGGTGGTCGGCACTACGCTCATCTATGACCCTACACAGATCACCGGTACGGATACGATCTGGGTGGAAGTGCTGCGTTCGACCGTCGATATCAGCATGGATGCGGAACTGGTCAATACGCTGACCGGGGAACCGACGGCGGAACGCGAGCAGTGGACGGTGTCACTCCAGATGCGGGATACCAGCAGTGATCCATTGCCGCCCAGTATCCTCGGACGCACCACGGCGGCGATCTACACCTTTGACCGCGCCACCGGAACCATCACGCCGTTCGTTACCGGTTCTCTCGGACATGACGACGCCACGCGCTTGAATGCCCATATCGGGCATGGCGGGGCGAGTCAGCATCCGGTAGTCACCACCAACCAGGACGGCTTCATGAGCGCGGCGGATAAGGTGGCGCTCGGGAATCATATCGGCGGGGGTGGCACGCAACATTCCGTTGCCACGTCTGAGACGGCGGGTTTCCTGTCGCCAGCGGACAAAGCCAAGCTCGATGGTGTCCAGGCTGGCGCGAAAGCCGGGGGACGCTCAGCCACGCTGGTGGTTGCCGCGGTCAATGCCAGTGCCGCCTCGAAAGCTACCGCCGATTACGTTTGCGATGGCGTCGATGACCAGGTAGAACTCAACAACGCGCGTGTCGCGATCCAGGCAGGTGGTGGCGGGAAGCTCGTGCTCACGGAAGGCACCTTCACGTTGAGTGGCGGGGTGAAGCTTTGCTCGAATCTCCTGATCGCCGGGCAAGGGCAAGCAACGCTGTTGAAGGCCGCCGAGCCGCAAAACCTGAGCGGAGGGATGCTCGCTACCAGTGACAGCGTCGATCCGCATCCGAAAAACATCACTATTCGCGATCTGGCCTTCGATGGCAGCCGTCCGGCGCTGCCGGCTAACAGTAACGGCTCCTTCGCCGTCCATTTTGGGGGTGTCGATGGCGGGTTGCTGGAGAATCTGGACGCCGCCCATTGCCAGTACGCCGGGACCGCGATCTATGTGGCGGGCTGCACCAATGTTGTGGTCCGTCATTGCCGGTCGCATGACAACGATGGCTGCGGCATCATGTTGCACAGCGCTTGTCGCCATTGCATCGTGGAGGGGAATATCTTCTATCGCAACGGGATCAACGGCATCTCGCTGGCCATCGCCTCCGACTGCGCGATTCTCAACAATATGTGCTGGAACAACGGCCTGGCGGCGGATAACAGCTACTCAAACATTTACCTGGGGTTTGACATCGACTGGTGCAATATCCAGGGGAACACCTGCCGGTACCATGACACCGCCGTGCGGCCAAAGGCGGGCATCGAAATTGTGAATGGCGCGGATACGCTCAAAAACCTGGTAACGAACAACGATCTCCTCAACGGCGGCGTGACCTCGTTTATCAACACCGCACCGACCACCGTGACCGCCTCCGGCAATCGCGTCGGCAGTTATTAATAAGGAGTCAGCACCATGAGCATCTCGCGCGACACGTTCGATCCCACGAAGCAGTACCGGCGCATCCGCTATCACCAGCGGCGCGATCTGTTGGACTCCGAGTTGAATGAGCAACAGGATATTGCCAGCCATGATCAGCAGCAACTGTTCGATGTGCTCTTTTCACCCGGCGCTATCGCCCAGGGGTTGGCGCCAACGGTGAACGGTGCGGAGGTGACGCTGGCTGACGGGCGGGTCTACGCCGATGGACAACTCATACTGGTGCCTGGCGCTATCTTACAGTACGATCCCGCGAAGACCACTGGAACGGATGATGTGTGGGTGGAAGTATTGCGCCTGGTGGTGGATGCCACGGTAGACGCCTCCCTGGTGAGTCCGTCCACCGGAGATCCGACAGCGGAACGTGAACAGTGGGTCACATCACTGCAGTCACGCGATACCAGCGCCGATTCGCTGCCCCCGAATGGGTTGGGACGAACAGTGGTGGCGATATATGCGTTCGACCGGGATAACGGCGCTCTCACGCCCACAGCGCCCACTATGCTCACCGTGCAGGATAAACCCCGCCTCGATGGGCATATCGGCGTTGGCGGCACCCAGCATCCGGTGGCTACTCCGGCCCAAGCGGGGTTCATGAGCGCGGAGGATAAATCTGCGCTCGAGAATATCAGTGTTGGCTTAACGCCCACGGGCGCAGTGATCGCTTTCGCGGGATTCATGCCGCCGACCGGGTGGTTGGAATGCGACGGGATGGCCATCTCGCGCACGATGTATGCCGCGCTGTTTTCCGTGATTGGCACCACATACGGAGCTGGTGATGGCCAGGCGACATTCAACCTTCCTGACTTGCGCGGGGAGTTCGTGCGTGGCTGGGATCACCTGCGTGGCGTCGATCCGGGGCGCACCCGTGGCTCCGGGCAAGATGCGGCCTATGGCGCGCATACCCACACGATCTACGGTGATACCAGCGGCGGAGATAATCCCTGGGGTGGCATCGAACGCAAAATCTCTACGGACAACGGCGGGGTCGACGACGCCACCACCAGCGGTGTCATGGCGCATCTGTGGGCCGGAACGTCCGGTGGAGCCGAGACACGCCCGCGGAATATCGCCATGATGTATCTGATTAAAACCTGACCGTATCTCCGCGTATATGCCGCCCACCCGACGGCCCCGTAAGCACCAATTTGCTGGATGCCTGCGGGGTCGCTTCTTTCTTCGATCTTTCTTCCGGATCTGGCGAATTGCCTATTGAACTCTTCGGCGAACAGAGTGATTCATTGGGTGTTGAACACGCTGGTGTGTGCAACGAGAAAGGAGACACCCGATGCCAGTCACGATCAAAGAAATCTGCTTCGGACTCGAAATTGAAACGGTCGGTCGCACCCGTCGCGAAGTCGCGCAGGCGATCCAAAGTGTGGTCGGAGGAACGGTAGAACATGTGGGTACCCCAGCCTGCTACGATCCGTACCATGTTACGGACGCGCGGGGGCTGGTCTGGAAAGTAGTTGCGGACAGCAGCTTGACGAACGTGTCCGCTGACTTACGCGCGGAGATCGTTAGCCCGATACTCGCCTACGACGACATCCCGCTGCTGCAGGAAATAGTACGCGCGGTGCGGCAAGCTGGAAGCCGCTGCGATGAACGGTGCGGTTTGCACCTGCACTTGAGCCATCCATCGGTCACCCCGAAGGCGCTGGCGAACCTGGCGAAAACGATCTATAAGCAGGAAGAGCTGATTTACGCCGCACTCGGGGTGACGCGGGAACGAATGGATCGCTACTGCCGACCGATGAATCCTACCTTCATCGAGCGTGTCACGCGCGCGACGCCAAAGACCTTCCAGCAACTCAATCGCCAGTGGTATGGCAAGTACAACGCATCACCCCAGCGTTACGATAGCAGTCGTTATTATGTTGCGCTTCGTATTATGTGGCGCCAGGCCGCCCTCCGAACGGCCTGACACCCACATTGCGCTACATAATCTTTCAGCCATAGCGCTCCAGCAGCGACAGCACGGCATCCGATGCGGTATACCGTGCCTGTGTCGGTTCCACGATGCCGGTCTTC
>Ga0118677_10001423_pt1 | contig 50765 bp, 36 predicted proteins | sample AliMusrvi5mmetaG_FD_86154 | JGI IMG/M metagenome (GOLD analysis project Ga0118677, IMG submission 86154) | reverse complement strand
CTGTTACCCCTGCTTCCGGTCATCCTGTGGCATTGCCGCCAGCACGCACCGCGGCCGGCCTTATTCCCCATCATCGGCGTGGCAGGATTTGCGCTAGTCGGATTCAGCTGGTTCGTGATAGCGATCCATCAATATCCCGACCTCCTTAAGTATTACGTCGGCACCGAGATCATGGACCGCATCGCATCGGACAACGTACACAACCACCAGTGGTACAAACCGCTGACCATCTACCTGCCCACGCTCGCATTTGGCAGCATGTTCTGGTCATTTTTCATCTGGCGCGGGTTCATGATCAAACGCTGGTACCGCCCGCAAGCCTTATGGGCACTGATGCGACGTCCCGATGCGGTCGGATTCCTCAGCCTCTGGCTGATCCTGCCCCTGTTCGTCCTCTGCCTCAGCCGCAGCCGCCTGGAATTTTATGCCCTGCCGTTTTTCCCGGCCATCGTGATTGCGACGGCACGAGTCATGACCACCGGAAATCCTGCAGCATGGCCGCTCTGGCGCAATCTGGCCGTTGTTTCAGTGGTGATCCTAACCATCCTGCGCATGGGGCTGGCATACACACCTGTCGCCGATACCGGACTGCTGTACCGCCTGCATTATAACGACATGCGGCCGCTCGCCAGACTCTGCCGTCAACACAGTGACGCCAACACCCTCTTTGCCACCGACGCGAGCCGACTCTTCGGCCTGCAGTTCTACCTTGGGAAACATCTTACCCGTGTCAGCTTTTCAGGCAATGAACCGCGGATAGACGCAAATTTCCGGGATTTCTGGATATCATTGGCCGCCACCCCGCAACCCAATGTGCTTTTCATCACCGAAACCAGGAATATGGACGCCATGGTACACATGTTGAAGCGATTCCAAATCTCCTACACGTGTCATAGCGCACCCCGCTGGGCCGTATTTCGCATCACCCCGGCAACGACACAGGGATAAGGGATCGCGAACTAAAGCCCGAAGCGTGGAGGCTTACAGATCCTTGCGAGGCTCGAGCCGGATGCACTGGCGGACCGCATCCACCAACGCATCCCGGTCGGTCTGGTCAAGCCGCTGCAACACCTTATGCCAGCGGTCATAAAATGAACCGGGGCCTTTGTTTTTGCAATGGTTGAACAGGGTGTCAAAGGCGCGGCGCCGCTTGCGGTATTCCTGCTGGACATGCTTGAATTCCGTCTGGAACCCTGCCAGATAGGCATCTGCAAAAGCGGTTGGGTTCGCAACCATGGTCACGCGGCGGTTCACCGGTTCCGCATACGCAGCCGCAAAACGCTCCAGCGGCTCCCCGTATCCGACAAATGTGCCGGTCTGTTCGGAAACCAGGATTTCAAGCGGCATGCCGTCATCATCAAGGCGCACCACTTCATCCCCATCATCAAAAATCGCCCGCGACATCTCAAGGTTCATGCGCCCCACGATCAGGTTGGGCGCCGCGGCACGGCCCTGCAGATAGGCAAAACGATGGGCGAATTCGGGATTCCCAAAACGCAGGGCCGACAGCTTGTCCGTCGCAATGCCACGGATGTAATCCCGCTGGAAATAGGTGGCCCAAATAGTCAATCCCTGAAAATCCTGCCGTGTGCCGTAATACCGCTCGCCTATGCGTCCGGTTGTCACCCGCGCGGGAAGGTTCATACCCAGCTGCCGGCAGCCCAACCGCCGATCGAGGTTGTACTCAGTGTACTCCTCGGATTCCATAATCGCCTGGATAAGATTTTTGCCGCTTTCCAACCGTTCACGGATACCCCATTTTTGTATGCGGATAATGCGCACCAGAGGCCTGGATGTCAAACGCGGCTTGATCTCGGCGATATACACATCACGACGGCTTGGTGTATGGTCCGAGCCCATTGTCTGGCGGTGCGCAAGCGACTGGACGACCCTGCCAATGTTGATATATTCGACATCCCCGAAATCACGGATGAAATCCACAAAAAAACCTTTGGCGTTTTCGTCGCACAGCGATTTCAAGTCGGGATCGTCCGGCTGTTTTTCCCATGCGTCGTAAACGGGGTCAAAAATGATTTCCCCCTCTTCAATGCGCCCGGCCGCCAGCCAGCGGATCTGCAGGAAAAACTCCGGACTCAGCCCGCTAAGCATCTCCTCCGACACGCCCTCCTGATCGGTTTGCGCCAGCGCCGCAAACATGTGGTTGCACCATGCATCGTTGGAAGGATCATCCTTGTAGAAATCCACGCTTCTGATCCCGTCATGAAAGAAACGGCACAGCGATTTATATGAGTGCCGCAGCTCATCACTCGACAGGGTCTGGAAATCGACCGCGGCAAAAGCCTTGCGCATCCCCTCGTCCGCCATGAAAAAATCCACTTCCCAATGAAAGCGCGCATTATGCTGCACGGCATACCGGCGTATTTCCACCAACTGCCGCCGCAATGCATCGTTATCCAACCCATCCAAGGCCTCAAAAGCGCCGCACGTCAGATAGCGGGTGCCATTGATCATGTTGTAATAATAAATCAACCCCTCGCCGATCCTCACACGGGCATTTTCAATCATGCGGATCATTTCCTCACGTGAAAGCGGCAACAATGCGATACGCCAGTACTCGCCGCGGGCGCGGATGGCATGGCGCACTTTGATATCCATGATGTTGAGGAACCGGATGCGATGCTTGGGAACCAAATCCTGCAACAGCTCGTCCGCCGCAAAAGCCAGCGGCATTTCGGACGGATCAGGCCGGATCAGAATCACCCCCGGCGACATGATCAGATCCACACACGACTCAAGCTCCTTCATCTCCTCTTCCGGCGTCAACTCTTCGCATTGCGCGTCGCGACGCTGCCGGTTGAGATGATCCAGATAAGCCAGCCTCTGCGTGGCGTGAATGCCGGGAAGTGTCACCAGCGTGTGGGTGGTCACAAAGAATGTGCCGATGCGTGACTTGAGCACTCCCTGCTCATTACATGCCAGCGGGTGGTCACCCAGGAGATTAATGCTCATAACGAGACCCTTGCTCTTTATTGCTTCAAAATTACCAGAGCCACGCTGTAAAAGCAATCCGCCACATATCCCGTCCAGCCGATTGCGTGTATTTTGCAATATCCGGCAGACATGCAGGACGGCCACACCACGGATTAATAAGGCAACGCAGCCAGCAAAGACTCTTCCGGCTGCTCGCAGGGCAAAGACTTCCCGATAAATTTTTCGATATCCGGCAGCACAAAAGATTCCTCGTCCGCAAATGAAATCGCCTCGCCCTCAAGCCCGGCCCGCCCGGTCCGCCCGATGCGGTGGACATAGTCCTGCGGCTCATACGGCAAATCAAAGTTAATCACATGGGACACGTTGTCGATGTGCAGGCCGCGCGCCGCCACATCGGTCGCAATCATGGCCTGAATACGCCCAGCCCGGAAATCCTCCAGAATGCGCTGCCGCTTACCCTGCTCCACGTCACCGGACAGCAGCAGGCAATGCACCCCCTGTTTGCGCAACGCCTCGGACAACTCACGGGCCGTATCGCGCCGGTTCGCAAACACCAGCACCCGATTCATCTCCGGCCGCCGCAACATATTGACCAGGATGCGGAACTTATCACGCACCGTGACAATCAAAATCCGCTGCCGTATCTTGTCCACAGTCACTTCCTCGGCCGCCATTTCCACCGTCAAAGGATCCGGCATCCACTGGCGCGCCAAGCGCATGACATCTTCCGAAAGCGTGGCGCTGAAAAGCAGCGTACGCCGCCGCTCTTTGGGCGGCAACTTGGAAATAATCCGCTTCACATCCGGAATGAAGCCCATATCCAGCATCCGGTCGGCTTCATCCAGCACAAGGATCTCCACATGCTTGAGGTCAAGCACATGCTGATTCTGGAAATCCAGCAACCGGCCCGGCGTGGCCGCCACAATGTCAAGAGGGCCCCGCAAAACCTCCTGCTTCTGCTTCACATAATCGATGCCGCCGTATACCGCCATACTGCGAAACGGACAATGCCGCCCCAACGCATGGGCGTCCTTGATGATCTGCACAACCAGCTCACGCGTCGGCGCCAGCACCAGCGCACGAGGCGCCCCGGGCGCGGCATCAACACGCGGATGTTTTATGAAATGGTCGAAAATCGAGATTAAAAAAGCCGCGGTCTTGCCAGTCCCGGTCTGGGCACGGCCGGTCAGGTTCCGTCCGGAATCGAGAAAAGGAAGCACCTCCGCCTGGATGGGGGTGCAATACTGGAACTTCATATCCGCGATGGCATGCATGAGTTCCGGCGGAAGGTTGAAATCATGGAACCGTTTGGAGCCTTCCTTGGGCGCAACATGGAAGTCCTCCACCGTCCAGGGGCGGGCCGGAGGACGGGGTGTCCGCGCGGCAGGCGCTACAACCGCATCCGACATGGCAGGCGCACGGTGCGCCTGCGGGTGCGGCCGCTTTTCATGCGGCTCATGACGCCGGGGTGATTTTTCCGGCACATGCGCATGCGCATCGGACTTCGGCACATGGGGGTGATGTTCCTTTTCGGCCTGCGGGAGCGCCCCATGCTTGTCCGCGGGCGATTTACCACGGGTAAGCTTTTTAACCATCGCCTTTATGAATCGAATGGGCATATCACGCTCTTGTCAGTTATCAAACATTAATCCGGCACAAACAAAAGGCGAACGAAGCGCCAAAAACACTTCGTTCGCCTTTATAATTATCACATCTGCCACGGGGTTAACCCCAATCTCCCAAAACCAAAGCCGGCATAAATCCAGCGCCACAATTAGCGCTTGGAGAACTGGAAGCGTTTACGCGCACCAGGCTGACCGGGCTTTTTACGTTCCTTCATGCGGGAATCACGCGTCAGGCATCCGCTCGCCTTCAGCACTTCACGCAACGAGGCATCCACCAGCAACAACGCGCGGGCCACCGCATGACGCAACGCGCCCGCCTGCCCCGCCACGCCGCCGCCGCTCAACCGGCCCGACACATCAAACTTATCCAATGTATTGGTCAACATCATCGGCTGCTTGAGGTAGCTGCGCAGGGCTTCGCTGTCAAAATACTCATCCAATTCGCGCTTGTTCACGCGCCATTTTCCGGCGCCAGGCGTCATACACACGCTGGCCACCGCCGTTTTCCGGCGGCCGGTCGCACAATATTTAACGGTTTTATCTGCCACGGTTCTCTCCCTTAACACACATCAACTTTTACCGGATTCTGGGCGGTATGCGAATGCGCACCCCCAACAAACACTTTCAACCTGCGGGCCATTTTGCGGCCAAGATGGTTGCCCGGCAACATCCCTTCAACCGCCTGCTTGATCATGCGATCCGCATGCTTGTCGCGCATGACGGCGGCCGTAGTCTCCTTCAAGCCGCTGCGGAACCCGCTGAACCGCTGATAGATCTTGGTTTCGTTCTTCCGGCCGGTCAGCTTCACCTTGTCGGCATTGATGACCACCACGAAATCCCCCTGATCCACCTGGGGGCTGAAGCTCACCTTGTTCTTGCCACGAAGCATTCCGGCAATTTTCACGGCCAGACGACCTAACGGCATCTCCTGCGCATCCACCAGATACCACGCACGGTCGGCACCCGGATCTTTTGGCAACGTTGTCTTCATGTTCCTCTTTCCTAAAAAAATTACAAAGACGGTAGAAGTTACGCGACATGGTCGGCAAAGTCAACAGCTATTGTCCAAGATTTTTATTAATCCGTGCGTCCTCGCTCTTGATCACATTCCCCCAGCGCGACTCCACATCGGAAAAATCACGGGTGATATCCGGCGCGGGCTTCGCCGCCGGCACGGGCTTGGCAACCGGGACCGGCGCCACACGCGGTTCAGCCGGCTTGGATTTCCAAAACGGTGTGGATTCGGGATCAGCCAGCTTGCTTTGCGACCACCCCTTCTTCCACATCCCCTCGGAAGCAATTGCCTGCCGACGACGCGCCGACTCATTGCTGATTTCATCCTCCGAATTGAGCACATACGGGGTGATGAACACCACCAGCTCATCGCGGTCCGTCTTGGACTCCCACGAACCGAACAACAGTCCGAGGATCGGGATCCGCGACAAAAACGGGATGCCGCTACGCGTACGGGTTGCGTCCTGTTTGACTAATCCGCCCAAAATGATGGTCTCCTGATTCTGCACGGCAATCGAAGCAGTCAGTTCACGACTCACAACGGTCGGCCAAGTATCGCTACCGATTTTCTGATCTGCGCCCAATATCTCATACTGCTGGGTGATTTCCATCAATACGAATTTGCGCTCATTGATATGCGGTTTCACTTTCAGGTGCAACCCCACCTTGCGGCTCTCCACATTGGGCTGCCACAAGCCGCTGCCCGAGTTGTCGGTAGTCGTATTATTGCCACTATTATTGTAATAATTGTTGCCAACATACGTCTGTCCCTTATAGAAATAGCGCTCCTCCGAGGAGTCAATCTTGGCTTCCGTATTATCGTGGGTGACAATCACCGGCGAAGCCAAAATTTTACTGCGACTATCCGTTTGGACCAGTTTGGCAACCACGTCCATATTAAGCCCAAAATAAGTCATGAAGTATTTCAACCCGGATCCGGCAAGGCTGGACTGAGAGTTCATAGCCGTGGCATCACCCGGCACATTATCGCCGCCGCCGCCACCGCCAGCAAAGGAATACACCGGCATTTTAGCGCCATGCTTCTGGTCATACGTCGTCATGGATCGTTGCACCCAGTCAATGCCGGTTTGAATATCGCCGGACAGCGTAACCTGCAGAATAACCACTTCAATCAAGACTTGCGAAAGCATCACATCCATATCTTTAACGATCTCGGAAATTGCGTCCACGTCATTCCTACTGCCCATGATGATCACGGCATTGGTGCGCTTGTCAGCAAGGATTTTAATGTTATCCTTGGACAACTGCCCCACCTTGGACTTGCTGGCGGCGGACACCTGTGCGGTCGCCGCCTGACGCCGCTCAATATAATCACGCAACGCCGTGCTTTCACCGGTTCCGGCGGCGGGATTTGCCCCCGTTGATCCGGGTTTGGCATCCGACTTGGCGGCACTGCTGGTGGCGCCGATCAAATCATTCAACATCGTGGCAATATCCTCAGCCGTGGCATGCTCCAACCGGAAAACCTTCACAATCACATCCGGCGAGGTCTCCACATCCAGCACCTTGATTATCTTCTCGAAAAACGTCATGTTTTCACGCCGCGTCAGCAGGATCAGCAAATTAGTGCGCTCATCCGCCACAATCTTCACCTTGCCCACCAGCACGCCACGTTCCGCGCGCGCCGCCACATCTGCGGCCGACGCCTCCACCGCCACCGTGCGGCTGGGGCGGATGACACCAGGCAAACCCGGCTGGCTGACCACGCCCGGCGGACCGGAAAGCCGCTGCTGCGGAATGGTGGACGCCGCATCCTTTTGCTGGTCAGCAATCATCTCCTCCAGCCGCTGCTTGATATCTGTGGCCTTGGCAAAATGAATGGGAACGATAATGGGCTCTTCCCTCGCCTCCATCGGCTGGTCCACCATCTTCAACACCTCGGCAATCCGGTTGAGCGTGGCCGCCGCATCGGTCACGAGAATGCTGTTGATCCCCTCAAAAAGATGCACCTGCCCATATGAATGCTTGAGCGGCTCGACCACTTTTTGCGCATCGGCCGGAGCGATGTTGCTCAAGGGAATCATCTGGCTGACCAGCTCGCTGGTTTCCGGCAATGTCTTTTCGCTGTCATACGGTATGATCTTCATCGGCTCGGTGCGGGCTTTTTCAATGGACACCACGCGCAGAAACTTGTCGCCTGGATCCTTCAGAACCGCGATGCCATTCATGCTCAGGATTGTTTCAATGGCTTGAAGGTATTCATTCGTGGTGAGATCACCCTGGCTGCGCAGCGTGATATTGGCCTTGGGCAATCCGGGCGCCATCAGCAACGTGAGCCCCGTACGGGCGCTATAGTCTTCCAACACCATGTCCATCGGCGCATTGTTGAATTTGAGCTTCAGCCCGCTCGTCGGTTCACCGCGACGGGGCGTCTGGGCAAGGAGGATCACACACGGCAGCAATGCCAGGGCGACAACCAGCACCGGCAAGAAATTCTTTTTAGACCTGTTTTTTGATGCATGCATATTGCTAATCATGTTCATCATTCCCGCCTTGAACTGTTTCCCGTCCGCACCATCCCGTTCGTGCTTTTTCCCACAGCGGCCGGAGGTTTGCCCTCACGGATATATGCGCAATAAAGCTGGAACCGCCCCCGCAACGTCTTTTCGTCCTTTGGTTTAATCGTCAATTGACGAATATCCAACATAGCACCCTGCGACTGTAAATCAAAGAGGAAACGCACAAAACCATCCAGAGAGGCTTCCCAGTCACGGCACTCGATGGGCATCTCGTAAACCTCGCCATTCTGCTGCTCCGGCTCATTCTGCCGTTTAAGGATGGACACCCCATAGCGGCTGGCGGTCTCATCCATGAGCGAAAGCCAGTGGACTTCCATTTTCTTATCCGCGGGAAACACCGGCAGATTGGTGCTGACCTGCTTATATTCCTTCTCCCACCGCGCGCGGCCTTCAATCAGCCGGCGTGACTGCGTGATCTCGCCCTGCAGCTGCTGGCGTTTCATGCGCAACACCGAAGCTTCATCCACTTTGTCGCGCAGCATAAAATAGGTGCCGCCATAGATCGCCGCCGTCGCCGTCAACAGCAGGAGCATGGTCTCGCGCGGTGAAACGTGCATCATTCGGCACCATCCTTCCGCAGCCGCAAGTCCATGTCAAACACCTGTTTGCCACCCCGTTCCGCACGGGGCCCCTGCAAGGTGCACTGGGAAAACAGGAGGGATGCGTCCAGCTTGTTTTTAAAATCATAGACCCCGCCCACCTGGCGGGCCTCACCGGAAATCTTGAGCCCTTCATCCTGCCGGTAGGTGCAGGATGTCAACAGCACATCCGCCGGCAGCAGCGTGGCGATCTCCCGCAGGCATTCCAGCACGGAAAACCGGCGGTCCATGTATTGCCGGATCGACACGACACGGCGCTTCAGCTGGCCAGCTTCGTTTGCCGGGACGCTCAGGGACTTCTTCTCCTGTTCAAGCAAGTTAAAACGCGTTTGCTCATAGAGATATCCGCCGCCCATGGCCGCCGCCAGAATGACCCAGCCGGCAATGGCCGCCACCGCCCCCTGCCAAGTCCGACGGCGAAACTTGCGCAACGCCTCCTGGCTGCGCCATGAAGCGGGAATCAGGTTGATGCCGCCGCCGGCCGCCAGCCGGCGTGCAATGCCCTGGGAAAGCTCTGGCAGCTTTTCAAGCGATTCCATCGCCACATCCATGAACCCCTCGCTCCGCAACCGTGCCACCACACCCTGCGGTGCAGGCTGATTCCGGCCCGGATACCATATTGTGATCGAACAGCCGCTGCCGGTGCCATGCTCAAGCTCCAGCGTCATCACCGTCAGCGCCACCTCGCGGGCCAGCTCCTCCTCATAGGCATCGCGGGGCAGGCCCGCCTCACCCGTCAAAGGCCGAAAGACCAACGGCAAGCCCTCCTGAAAGACCATGATCTGGGGCGTATGCGGATCGAGCAGCAGAATCAAGTGCCGGCCGGTCGCGGGAATCAGGTCGCCATCACGCAGCAGCTGCCACCAACCCAGCACGGCGGCATCCACCCGCGCCGGATATTGCCCGGCCGCATAGAGCGCCGCGCCTGTGTTTTCAATCTGGGTCGACAGGCAGGCGGCGGCCAGCACCAGCACATGCTCCTCCGTGCGCTGCAACTCCTCATGGGACACCACCATGTTTTCAATGGGAAACGGCGCAACCTTATCCATCTGCAGCAGCACCATACCCTGCAACTCATCGGGCGTGGCAGCCGGCAGATGCAACACCCGCAGCATCATCTGCTCCGTCTCCACCGCCAGCGAGATCGAGCCGTGCAAGGATGCGCATTCCTGCCTGATTTTTTCCGACCGCTCCTTGAAGGCCGCGTCATCATCCGTAACAAGGGGCAAAACACACCGTCCGGAGGCGACAGGATGCAACGAGCCCTTCGATTCCGAAAGGCTCGTCCATTCCATCTCCTCACCGCGTATAATCAACCCGGTCAACCAGTGTTTACCCATAAACCGCTTCACTCCTCTTCCCACCACCTTTTAATCGTGATCTTCCCGCCACCGGCATACTCCGCGATACACTGCACCGTACGCCGCACCCCGCCCACCTCGCCCACCGAGGTGATGCGGCAAATCGTGGCCTCCGCAGTCGTCAGATACCGGCTGGTCCGCGGCACATTCAAATTCGGAATCCGCTTCAGCGCGTCCTGTTCATTTTCAAACAGTTCCGACTGGCGCTTGCCTTCGCCATCCACCCAGCCTTCGCGCTCCTGAATCACCGCGCCGGCCACCACATCATCCACGTCCGGCAGAGTCATCATCACCCGCGCCGACGCGGAGTTCACATTGACCCGTCCATCATCACCATAAGTGGTCAGGAGGTCGGCGATGCCCTCAACCCGCACCGGTCCCTCCTTGTCGTTCATCGTCTTTTCCAGCACACCTCCGAATAATATCGCCCGATTGAACCCCTTTACAAGCAGAAGTTCTTCCACAGTGCCGAAAGACCGGTTGGCCGCCCGGTAGGGTTCCGGCAACGTTTCATAATAATCACGTGTTTCCGCGCCATTTGCCCGCGGTTCATCATCCGCATCAATCCAATCCATAAACGAGTCAATCAGCTCCGGCCAAAGACCCAAATCCTCGGTAATCCCACCCACTTCGAGGATACGTTCCAGGTTTTCCGCCACTTCATCTTCATTGCGGTTATTCGCCAGATCCAGGTTGTTGATATTCCGCCGTGCGGGTTCGGGCACGATATCCAGGGTAATGGTCCCTTCGCCCAACGGCTCCACCAACCCGCGGATGGCGCCCCTTTTGAGACGTTTCGCATACTCAAACCAGCGGTCCCCCTCCTCCCCTTTTTCCTTGGGATCACCGGTCACCTTGGCCTGCTTGTCGAGCAGCATCCGCGCCATCTCCATGCCCGATTGCGCGAGATAACCGGCCTTGGCGCGTTTCCGGTAATAAGAGGTCAAGCGGCTTTCCACCTGCGCATCAAAAGCCATCGAGGTGATGAACATGGCCAGCAACCCCACCACCCAGATCACCACAATCAGGGCCGAGCCGCGGCAGGAACATGTCGATTGCAATCGGCTCATTTCGGCCCCACGTTTCTGCCCGTGAACAAATCACCCTTCCCGAGCTGAGTCTTGTCGCCCACACCACCCACCGTGATGGCGGAACTGACCCCTCCGGAATCTTTAGCAATGGGGATGCAGACCACGCGTCTGACCTCAACCGGATCCTCGCCCTTATCCAGCGGCTTCATATACAAGGTCAATTCCACATATTGGGGAATCCGGTTGGTGTCCTTCCATTCATCGCTCCACTCGATGGCCTTGTCATCCTTGGCATTTTTGGCAGCCGTGGGATCTTCCACGCGGCAGTTGAACCCCACGATGCCGCGCGCGATCAATACCGGCTTGACGTCTTTCTCGGGATCAAAATTCTCCGGCAGCCCCCGCAGCCGCCAGGCTTTCACCGACACCGCGGATTCGCCCGAACCTTCGTCTTCAAGCGTGAACACGATCCGGTGGGGTGCGCCGCCTATCGGGCTTTCCGTGCCGATGAGGGCGGAACCCATCTTGACCCAGCTGATGCTGTCGCGCGCACCGCTGCCGTCACCATCGTCCTTCAACCAGAAGCCGCAGGCCCCGTCAGTGTAGTACGAGGAACGAAGCCCCATCACAAGCTGCTCCATCACATAGTCGGCATGGCTGATGTCATCGCTCAGCTGCTGGGATTTTTTCCATGCAGTGGTGACCACGGAAAAACACATCCAAGTCACCGACATGGCCACGGCCAGCAAGGCCACGGCCAACATGATTTCCAACAGCGTAAAACCGCGGCGGCGAATCGGGGCTGTCATTTCTTCTCCCGCTGGTCTTCCGTCAGGTAAACGTACTGGACCATCTCCTCGCGCCAGGCCTTGCGCCGGTCGGTCCAGCCGACAGAGGTGCGGACCACATAAAGCCCGTCATCGTTCTTGGTGTCCTTTTTTTCATCCACCGTGCGCTCAAAGGTCATATCCTTATAGGTCTGCGGCGACACCTTGATATCTTCAAGCGCATTGGTGGGGAAAAGCGGATGTTCGGCAAGGGCCAGCCCGAAAGTCCACTGGACCGTCTGGAAATTACGGGCGGCTTTCATGACCGCCAGACAGCGCGACGCGCCGGTCATCATCACGGCCAGCCCGGCGCCCAGGATGGCGATCGCCAGCAACACTTCCACCAGCGTCAGCCCGCTCCGCGATTTTTCTTTTGAATGGAAACCCATCACGATCCCGCCTGTTTATTTAACCTGGGCTGTCGCCAGCGCATCCACGGTGATACGCACCTCGTCGTTTTGCGAATCCGCAATCTTAACGACATAGGGATGGCACCGGCCGTTGCTGCGATAGATGACATCACACGCGCCATCCCGCATCTGCGGCGCGTCCTCGATTTCCACCGATACAATCCTCACCCCATCCAATGAACGTTTCAGCTCGGGGATCTCCGGCGCGGCCGTTCCAATGGCAGCCGCCGCATTCGTGCCGGCCTGGACCACGCCGTTTGTCGCCGGGTTCTGACCGGATTCCGGCACCGGCGGCGCATCCGCCTCTTCATCACCCCGGGCCGGGCGCCGCGCCGGATTCAGCGCCTGCACGCCTATTTCCGCATTATCGAGATTGATGTGCAAACACAGATCTTTCTGCGAAATCACGGCCATGCTGCGGGCATAGCGCCCCGCGCTGACAAAGGTGCGGGCCGCGGCGCGCAACTGGTTCCCGCGCATTGAACGGATCATGGAAGGCACCGTGATCGCCACGGCAATGCCGATGATGGCCATCACAAGCAGCAACTCAATCAGCGTAAAACCGCGCCGCATATCAGATCCATCCCGGCACGGCTTACCAGCTGGTGATATCATCAGCGGTGCCCTGTGCCAAATCCGGCCCGGCGGAAATAACCTTGTACCCGCCATCCGCCTGTGTGTATGCAAACTGTGTGCCCCAGGGATCCAGCGGCAACCCGCCCTTGATATAGGGACCGCTCCAGTTGGGCGCCCCGTCATTCTGGATCAGGGAATTCAGCGATGGCGGATAACGGCCCGTATCCACCTCGTACAGATCGATGGCCGAAGAGAGCCCCGCAATGCTGGCCCGCGCCGCCTTTTTCATAGCCTTCTCCTGCTTGCCGGCCAAGTTGGGCACAATCACGGCCGCCAGAACGCCCAGAATGGCCACGACCAGCAAAACCTCCACCAGCGTGAAACCCCCGCGTTTTTCTGTCTGTTCCCGAGTTGCTTTCATATGGATGCGTCCCTTCTTTTTATAAGTTCAATCCGTTCGTCACACTGAACACCGCCAGCAGAATGCTGATGGCGACAAAGCCAACCATCACCGCGACCAGGACAATCAAGATGGGCTCCAAGGCGGTTGTAAAAATCTTCACGCTGCGGTCGAGGTCATTCTCATACCGCCGCGCTATATGCGTCAGCGCCCCCTTCATGTCGCCGGTCTGCTCGCCCACCGCCAGCATGTCGATCATGGTGGCCGGCAGCACCTTGCCGGCCGCCAGCGGCCCGGAAATCGAATGCCCGTCCGTGACCCGCTCGCGCGCCTTGTGGATTTCGGCGCTGATCACCGAGTTTCCCGCCGTTTTTTCCACAATCGCCAGCGCCTGCAGCACCGGCACGCCGTTGCCCAGCAATGTGCCCAAGGTCCGCGAGAAATTGGCATAAATACTGGCCGCCACAATCCCTTTGACGAGCGGCATCTTGAGCAGCATCTGGTCCCACCATAAGCGGCCGCGTTCGGTCTTCAACGCGCGGTTCGCCATGATGACGGCAATCGCCAGCACAATGGCCATCGCCCAGCCGTACTTCACCATCCCGTCACTCATGCCGATCAGCATGCGGGTCGGCAGCGGCAAAGTCTGGCCCATCTGTTTGAACATCACCTGGAACTTGGGCACCACGTAAACCATTGAAAAAATCAAAGTCCCCGTCCCCATCACCAGGACGATGACCGGGTAAATGAGCGCCATGACCACTTTTTCCTTGGTCTCCTGCACTTTTTCATAATGCATCACCAGCCGGCTCAACACCTCATCGAGGGCGCCGCTGGCCTCACCCGCACGAATCATACTGATATACAGGGATGGGAAACTGGCCGGATGCTTGGCCATGGCCTCGGAAAGGCTGGCACCCTGGATGATATCATCCCGCAGCGCGGCCACAATGCGGTCCGCCGCCGTTCCGGCCTTGCGGCCCGCAATGCTGTTGAGCGCATGCCCCAGCTTCATGCCCGAGGCCAGCAGGTCGCTGAGCTCGGTAGTGAACAGCAGCAATTCGCGACTGACCATTTTTTCAACACGCCGCTGGAATGAAAAACGGCGGCGCGGACCCGCCGCGACCGCCATGGCAGCAGCCGCAGTTTTCTCCACGACCGAAACCGGGACGTGCCCCATGCGTTCGATCTGGGCCAGGGCGGCGCGCCGGTCAGGGGCATCCACCATACCCTCGATCTTGTCGCCCTTGCGGGTCCGTCCGTTATACATGAAAACCGGCATTGTCCGTCTCCGGCGTATCAGCCGCCACCACAATTTTATTCGTTTTCTTCCGTCGCGCGCAAGACTTCCTCGATGGTGGTGACGCCGCCCAGCACCTTCAACCATCCGTCATCACGCAACGTCTGCATGCCCTGGCTGATCGCCATCTGTTTAACCTTGTTGGATGAGCTGCGGGAGGTGACCAGGGAGATAATCTCGTCCGTCACTTCCAACACCTCGAAAATGCCGCGCCGTCCGCGGAACCCGGACTGGCGGCAGGCCTCGCAGGCGGACGGTTCATAAATCGTGTGGCCGGGCAGCAAATTCAAGGGGAACCCGATCTCCTTAAGCGCGGCGAGGTCCGGCACCACCGCCTTGCGGCAGGCGGGGCACAATTTGCGCACCAACCGCTGCGCCACCACGGCCACCACGGCCGAAGCCACCAGATAGGGCTCAAGCCCCATATCCAGCAGACGGGTGAATGAAGCCGGCGCATCATTGGTGTGCAGAGTGCTGAACACCAGATGGCCGGTCAAAGACGCCTGGATGGCAATTTCCGCAGTTTCCATGTCGCGGATTTCACCCACCATGATGATATCAGGGTCCTGCCGCAGGAATGACCGCAATATCCGTGAAAAGGTCAGGCCAATGTCCGACCGCACCAGCACCTGGTTAATGCCGGGCATCTCGTATTCAATCGGCTCCTCCGCCGTAAGAATGCGCACATCCATGGTGTTGATTTCGTGGAGATAAGCGTAAAGCGATGTGGATTTGCCGGAGCCGGTCGGCCCGGTCACCAGGATGATGCCATTGGGCCGGTTGATGATCTTGGTGATCAGCTTTGAATCCCGTTCATTCATCCCCAGTTCCTCAAGACTGATGAACTGGCCCTTGCCCTGCAGCAGACGCAGACTGATGCTCTCCCCATGCACCGTGGGCATGGTGGAAACGCGGATATCCAGGTCGCGGCCCTGGATGCGCAAGCCGATGCGGCCATCCATGGGCAGGCGCTTCTCCGCAATGTCCATGTTGGCCATCACCTTGATGCGCGAGATAATGGCCGCCTGGATCCGGTTGAGCTGCAGCGGCACAGGGGTCTGGTGCAGCACGCCGTCAATCCGGTACCGGATGCGCAAGGCGTCCTCCATCGGCTCCATATGAATATCGGTCGAGCCCTGCTGGAAGGCCTCCCATATGATCTGGTTCACGAACTTGACGATGGAAGCTTCCTGGTCCAGCTCACCCAAGTCCGCACGTCCGGCCAATTCTTCGCCGGAAACCTCAAAACGGTCATCCTGCATGATGCGGTCCACCGTCTCGGCGCCGACCCCGTAGAACATCTTGGACGCCTTGGCAATATCATCGGACGGGCACAGCGCCAGGCGCACACGCATCCCCGACGCCGCCCGCAACGCATCCGTCAAACCGGGGTTAAGCGGATTGTTGGTGGCCACCAGCAGCATCTGGTTTTCCATCGACACCGGGATGACATTGTACTGGAAGACCGCCTTCGGCGGCAGTTTTTCAAGGACCTCACGGTCGATCGTCATGGTGGCGAGCTTGACACAGGGCAGGTTCATCACCTGCCCAATGGCCTCCAGAAACCCCTGCTCGGTCGCATAGCCAAGCCGGACCACGGTCTGGGTGATATTCTCACCGCCGGACTGCACTGCGCCCAACAGTTCAAAGATCTGCTCCGGCTGGAACAGATTGGTCCGTTTGAGCAACTCCGACAAATAGGATGTCGCCGCTGTTGTCATGCCATGCCCTTTTCCCGCAACTTGTTAAATCAACCTCAAATGGAAAAATGCCGTATTTTTAAAGATACCGCCGGCGGATCGAAATATCCAGCCTAAAAAAGACATGCGGCACCGGAGCGCCGGGCCGGCCCCCCGGCAGCAAATCAAGCGGACTTACGCACCAGACGCGTGCCATACTCCCGCCACGCCGCACACCCCGGAAACATACGCTCCATCCGCCGGAACTCCGCATCATGCACACGCCGCCCCACACCGCGCTGCGCAGCCAAGGATGCGTGCAGCATTTCGTGGAACACAATATACCGCACAAAATCCACCGCGACATCCGGCTGGTCCAGCATGGGATGGATACGGATGCAGCGCGTCATCCCGCACCATGAACCAAACCGCACCACCCGCGAACGATGCCACCACCGTCTCCTGGCCGTGGCATGGCGGCCCCATCCGATCTGAAAATCACGAAGCTGGTTCCCGAAAAAACGATGATTGATCTCCTGCGCAAGCTGATCGAGCTGATAGGTACAGCCCCTGGCATTCAAACAACGGACTTCACGGCCGCCGGCCGACGCGGCAATCGTGCGGGCATAGGCACTGACCACCTGCCAGTCTTTGCGCCGACGCATTGCCAGAAACCCGCCCAAAGCCGACCAGACGGTTCCAGGCGCCTGGCGGAAGGCTTCATGCACACGCACCGTCCATCCGCCGCCGGACATCGGACGGACAGAGGCCAGCGAAACACGGTTCCGGGTGAAAACCAGCCGCACCGGGCATTTCGCCGCATGCGCCAGCCCCGGCTGCCAATCGTGTGCATCCATGATCATCAACCCCCAGCGTTTCAACTTAGAGCCTATCCGAAAACCCATTGGCCAGCGGATTTTCGGATAGGCTCTTAATCAACCGGGCGCCGCCCAGCGCGCAAAAAAGCCGGTCGGCAGCGCGCATTGGCAGGCCGGCTGCCGCAACACCATGGTGCCGGATTCGATCCTGCCGTGGAACCGCGCCTTCCACGGCAGCAAAAGGTTGGCCATCAACGGCGGCGAAAAACCAAGGGTATGGCAGGTGAACAACACAAACCGCGGCGCATCCGAGGTGACCGTTAAAAGCAGGCTCATCAACTCCAGCAGGTGCTCCTCAATGATCCACTTTTCGCCATGGGTGCCCTTGCCATAGCTGGGCGGATCCAGGATCAACCCGTCATACTTGCGGCCGCGGCGCTGCTCCCGGGCAACAAACTTGCGCACATCATCCGCGATCCAGCGGATGGGCGCATCCTCCAGCCCGCTGGCCGCCGCATTTTTGCGGGCCCAGTCATTAATATCCGGCACCGCATCCACATGGCAGACATCCGCGCCGGCATCCGCCGCCACCAGGCTCATGGCGCCGGTATAGGCGAACAGGTGCAGCACATTGCACGGGGTCGCGCGCTGGATCTGGGCGCGCACCCAATCCCAGTGGCAGCTGTGTTCGGGGAAAAAGCCCATATGCCCAAACCCGGTGGGCTTGATCAAAAACGTATAAGGGTCCCACTTGACCGGCCAGCGGTCCGGCAGGCGCCGCTTGAATTCCCACTCCCCACCACCGGTCGAATTACGGTGATAGACCCCCGCCGCCTTTTGCCAGAGCTCATTGCGTTCGCGCTGCCACAGCGCGACCGGCGAAGGCCGGTCAAAGGAAAATTCGCCAAACCGCTCCAACCGGCTTTCATTCCCCGCATCGAGATATTCATACTCCGCGCCGCGTTGTGCCGTCAGCTCCATGGTTTTCCCCTAAATGCCGTCACTTTACAAATCCCACCCCCGCAACCGCAATCCCTTAATTCAAAGCCGCCAAATTATCCGGGAGTGCGTTTCAAACTATCGGCAGACGGCGCAAGGCTAACGCCCTGCCCTGATCCGGTATGATCCCCCAGAATTCGTCGCGTTGTGTTCAAGGATTTCCGCGGCTACCGGAGTCGGCGGTAAATTTGTAAAAATCACAACCCACTGAATATTGGAGCCCAGGCCAACCGCACGCTCAAGATACTGGGTTGACAGGATCCCGCCATGCCAGAGAAGATGCGCATCCGTTCCATCGCAGACAAAAGAATCAAAGCCCAGAAAAGATGCCGGATTGGTCGGATCCGTATCCGCAATCCACTCCTGCCAGGTTGGCATGCCGTCCTTATCCTGGTCATTCAAAGCCTCTGTAGTCCATTCCTGATTGGTCAACCCGTGGTCGGCCAGCCACTGTTCCGGAACAGGATCGGCGTTCGTTGTCAGATTCATGGCGAAGACCGCCGCCACCGCACAGGATTGCGTCATTGTCAACTGCAGCGGGTTGTCCGCAGAGACAAGCGTGCCGGTCCAGCCTGTAAAATGCCAGTAAGGCAGGGGTTGCGCATTGATCTGCACATTGCTGCCCGCACCCGCCCATCCATCCGGCACGCTCACCGTGCCGCTCCCGCTCACGCCCGTATCCAGCCAGTAGTTGGTCGTCCAAATCCACGTCAGCGTGGCGCTGTTCGTCAATTCCAATGTCACATGGGTGGCGCTGTCTGGCGTGAACGCGTTGCCTGACACGCTGGCGCCAACACAGACATATTGAGTCGCCTGCACGCCCTCATACACCGCCGTGTTGGTAATGAATTGGCTCAGCGCCGCACCCCAGTTGGTCGTCACGGTGCCGGGCAGCGCCCCGCCATGCGGAGAGTCGACCGTCAGGGTGCAGGTGCCAAGCGCAAAGTTCGCGGCGAGGGTGCGCGCGCCGTCCATCGGCACGGCGACCGGATTGTCATTGGTGTTCAAGCCCATGACATCCCCCGACCACCCCGCGAAGCTGTGGCCGGCGGATGCCGAGGCCAGCGCTGAAGTCACGACACCCCCGTCACACCAGCCGCCACTATCCGCCACCGACCCACCAGACCCTGCGCTCACGGTCAGGTTGTACTGCGTTTTCCACAGCCAGCTGAGCACCGCGTTGTTGGTCACCGTCATCACCATGCTGGCGGACGCGCCGTCCAGCGGATCGTTACCCGCCATCGCCCAACCCGTGCACACATACTGCGTCATGCCTTGCGTATCAGGTGTCACAACCCCGTTCGTCAGCACCGCACCGTAACAACCTGCATTTATCCCAACCGGCGGATTGGGCACCCCATGCGCCGATATAATCTCCAATGAACACCCGTCAGGCACAAAGCTGGCAGCGATGGTGTGGTCCATGTCAACCGCGGCAAAGGTGCAGGCATCTGTCACACCCATGGAAACACCATCCACCCGCACATCCGCAATCCCATAGTGTTCGTCGGCACTGATGGCAAACGCCCGGCCGTCGCCATACACCACATCCACCACCCCTTCAGGATTGATCGTGCCGCCTGCGCCCGCACTGGCGGCCAGCGTGTAATGATTGACCTCAAAATTCGCCGTCACGCCGATGTTGCCGGTCACGCTCAAATCCGCGCGCGGATTGTTCGTGATGCCGTCGCTCCAATCCACGAAGTGGTGGCCGGCATCCGGCACCGCCGTCACCGCCGTGCCGCTGCCGCCCTGCCGCACCGTCTGCGGACTCGTGCCGCTGATTGCACCGTTCGTGCCGGCAATATAGATCAGCGTGTTGCTGGGCGCATACTCGTAAGCACCGATATCATAACCGGCACCCTGCGGCCGTGGCACCCCTTCAAAGTCTGCCGCCGGCGCATCCGTGACGGTGCCGGCATCCTTGCAGGGGCTGTTGGTCTGGAGATGCAGGTCATCGTCCGGGGTGCCGGCAATATGATCGGCACCGGCTTCATCCACCAGCAGCGGATCGCCGTACACATGACCGCCTTCGTCAGTCAGCGTGCCGGATATGCTGGTCCAGTCACCCAGTGTGGTGCCCGGCACCGCACAATTCTTATAAGTTACCCTTCCCGCGGACGGCACCCTGAGCTGGATGCCGCCGCCACGGATAATGCAGTTGCGCAGGCTCAGGCAGGCGGAACTGCTGCCGGCGGTGCCGGCCCCGATCACGCCACCGGGGCCACCGGTATTACTGACAAACGTGCAGTTGGCAACCACCGGCCCCGACGAAGCGGAGCCGCGGATGGATGCCAGCGTTGTGGATTTGCTGGTGGATTTCCCGCTGGCTCTGCCGACATAGATATTCCCCGAAAACAGGCAGTTCCTGACTGCCGCATAACGGTTGCCGCTTCCCGCCAGCACCACCGCGCCGTTGAGGACAGCACCGGTGGCGCAGTTGCCGTAGAAAGCGCAGGACTCAACCGCCAATGCATTCGTCCCGTTGTTATAGTAGTAGATACAGGATCCGCCATCGCCGCCGCTGGCGTAATTACCCACAAAACTGCAGTTGCGGACCGTCATCGGGCCCGCATTGTTGGCCACCACCGCCCCATGCCCGGTGCCGGTGCCATAGCCGCCCTGCAGCCGGACGCCGTCGAGCGTGCCCCCCGCCACGCCGGTCACGATTTTATTGATGTTGTCGGAAACACCGGCATTGCCAATCTCGCCGCTGAGGACCGTCACATTCGCAACCCAGTCACGCTCCGCGCGCACCGTTTCCGAGCCCTTAAAGCCGCCGTAAACCGGCACATTGGCCTTGAGCGCAAAGGTGTTGGATGCACTCAGGCCGGGTTTGTAAGTGCCGGCCGCCACCCATATCTCATCGCCCGCAGCGGCATGCGCGAGCGCATTGGTCAGCTGCGTATAGGCATGCGCCCAGGACATGCCGTTATTGGCGCCCGTGGCGTCCGCCTTGACATAACGCACCCCCGCATTGGGCGAAAAAGACGCCATCACACTGATGTTGCTGGCCACATTCATGTCTGTGCGTGGATTGACCGTGCTGCCGTCGCTCCAGGCCAGGAAACCATACCCGCTGTTGGTCACGGCGGTCACCGCGCTGCCGCTGCCGCCATAGTTCACGGTCTGCGTGGCCATGCCGCTGATCGTCCCGCCCGTATCGGCGGCATAGATCAGCGTATACTGGTTGGGCGCAAAACTGGCAGCCACCCTGATGCTGCTGGTCACGCCCGAATCCGTGCGCGGATTGGCCGTGCCGCCATCGCTCCAGCCCACAAAGTGGCAGCCGAGGTCCGGCACTGCGGTGACCGCGCTCCCGCTGCCATTCTCAACCACAATCTGCGGACTTTTTCCGCTGATGGCGCCGTCAGCTCCGGCCATGTAAACCAGGGTGTAACAATTGGCATTGGTGAAACCGGCACTCACCGTGATATTGCCCGTCACATTTGTGTCCGTGCGCGGATTGACCATGACCCCATCGCTCCAGCCCGTGAAGCCGCAGCCGGCATCGGGCAGCGCCGTCACCGCCGTGCCGCTGGCCCCATAGGACACCACCTGCGTCGTGGTTCCGCCAACCGTTCCATTTGCGCCGGCGGCATAGGTCAATGTGTAGGTGTTGATCGCGAAATTCGCCATTACAGACCGGGCCTGGTCCATCGCCAGCAACACCGGATTGTCGTTGGCATTATCCGCCGGCACATCGCCCGACCAGCCCGTGAAATGATACCCGGCAGACGGGGCTGCGGTGACCGAACCGCTGCTGCCCGCCGCATACCAGGCATTCGCCGGCAGCACGGATCCATTGACATCCGCCGATGCGGCCAGCAGATATTGCGTGTTGAAGCTGGCGGTGACCGTCCGGGCCACATCCGCCGTGATGGAATGGGTCTGCGCGCCGCCATCCGACCACGCGGCAAACGCATACCGCTCGCCCGGCACCCCGTTATTCTGCGGGCTCGGCACGCTGACCGTATAGATGGAATTGCTTTCACACGCGACGGTGCACGGCGCGGTGTTGCTCGTGCTGTTCACCAGCACCGCCAGGCCGGCCGGGCTGGTGGCCACGGTGACCAACACCGTGCTGTTGATGGTGTAGTGCTCATAGGCACCGCAGTCGGGTGCGGCGCCTGCATAGCGTTCATCGTTGATGCCGGCAATGACCACCCCCGCGTCGATGGCCGGGCTGTTATCCGCCAGATGGTAGTTCCCGCTGGCAGGATTGACGAGATTCGGATTGGCCTCACAGGCGCTGGCCAGCCAGGGCAACGCATTGGTGGCCGCCGCCTTGGAGTTATACGTCGTGCTGCCCAGCTTGAAGAAGTAGCCGCTCTGGCGGTAGATGAAGTCGTTGTCGCACTGGATCGGGTCCAGATAGGTCTGCCACACAGACCAGCCGTTGACCGTCCCGCACCAGATATTATTGGCCAGGAAAAGCTTGCGCCAGTCGGCATACTGCACACGGAAGGCGCCGGTGTTGGCCATGGGCGTCCACCCCGTATTGTGGTAAAAATAGGCCCAGCCGGTCACATCGCCCGTGAACTTGTTGCCGCCGTTGGACTTGACCGGATAGCCTTCATACCCATCCTGGGTCACCGCCATCGAGGTGCCATGCCTGAGCACATTGCGGATGACATACAGCGGCCCGCACGTGCCCTGCGCTATGGAAATGCCGCTCAGGCAGTTTTCCAGCACATTGTCGAAGATGCGCGCGTTCACCGGATAGCCGTCGGTCTCGATGAAGTCGTCGCACACCCCCGTGATCGTATTGCTGTAGAAGTCGCTCTCGCTGGTCGAGCTGACGTTCACCGGGAAGGCGTCCGGGCAAAGGTGCATGCCGTCGAACAACCCACCAATGGTGTTGTTGCGGAACACCAGCCCGCGCCCGTCATAGGGCGTGTATACATAGACAGCCCCGCACTCAATCATGCCCGAATAATCATAGCCGTCAGGACCTTTCGGCAGGAAGCCCCAGCGGTTGCAGTCGTCCTTGAACCGGCAGTTCTCCACCAGCAGCCGGTCGGAGGTGCGCTTCAGCCCGATATAGGCGCCGATGTACTGGAACGTGCAGCCCGTGATCCAGGTGTCGCTGGCGGTGTTCACGTACACCCCCTTGCCCTGGTAGAACTGGAAGGTCAGGCCGCTGATGGTGACCCAGCTGCAGTCGCTCAGGTCGATGGCGGTGTCGCATTCGGCCACCTGGATGTCCACATTGTTGTCCGGCGTGAAGTCCGGGCACCAGATGTAAAGAGTTGAGCCGCCGTCCCAGTAGTAGGCGCCGGTGATGTTATGCGAGGCGAACGTGTAGGCCCCGGAATGCTGGCCGTCCAACTCCGCCTTCGTGGCTATCGGATACATCCGGTAGACCGTGCCGCTGTCGCGGTTGCGCCAGGCGACCAGCCATGGCATGGCCAACACGCCCGTGTGGTGGTAATACCCGCTGCCGTCGCTCACCCAGCCGCTCTTCATCAGGCTGGCCGTGGAGCCGTCCAGGATGGGCGTCTCATCCGCATAGGCCCTGACCACCAGAGGGTTGGCGGCTGTCCCGCCGCCCGGCGGCGTCAGCGACCCCTCGCGGTAGATGCCCCCGCGCATGACGATGTGCGTGCCTGCCGCCGCCGCAGAGAATGCCGCACCCAGCGTGGCCTTAGGCTGATCCAGCGTCCCCGGGTTGCTGTCCAGCCCGTTGGTCGCCACATAGATCTCCGTCACGGCCGGACCCATCACCCGGTCGGTCCGCGTGGTCACGCTGACCATGTTGGTGGCAATCACCGCCAGGCTGTTGTCCAGGAACACGCCCCTAAAGCGGTAGGCCGTGCCCGGCTGCAGGTCGAACGCCGAGGCCGCGTAATTCGTGAAGGTCGCAAAGTTGGTGCCGCTGCCGATCGGCACCGGATCCTGCAGCCGCCTCAGCCCGTTGGTCCGCATCTGGTAGAGCTGCACCCCGCCAATCTGCGCGCCTGTCCACCCGGCCGGAAGCTGCAACGTCACCCCCGCCGTGTTGTAATTCGCAAAGCCAAACCCGCTGCAGACCAGAGGACCGGCCGCAAAGACGCTTGTAGCCACCAGCGACAGGAGAAACATGCCGACCAAGAGGACTGCCGCCAACCAATGACCGTGATAAACGGCACGCTGCCGGAGGGATTTCGGATAAAATCCCGCACAGGCCAGACGACTTAAAACGCCGTGATTATCTTGCTCTTTCATGCCAGATTCCGACCCGATATAAGTGCCATCCCAGAGTATTCCACATAAAGTGTAAAGGGTTAATAATACGCCAAACCCTGCCCGTTTTCAAGCGCAATCCCCAGTTGAAACGAGCGGCCGACGGCAGTGAAATGGGGCATTCCCCCACCCTTAATGCAACCGTTGACCGAGATGATGGAGGAGTGTCTGGAGACAATCAACACACTGATGGCATCGACCTTAACCCGCAGTTACCGGGTTTGATCTCACCCTTTTCATTCAGCCCGGAATCGAAATGCGGCAGGATATCACTTTGGCTTGCCGCCATGTTCCAAAGCGCCTATATCCCAACCCCCGGCTCCATTATGATTTCCACCCGCGGGCCGTGCAGCCTTCACCGCATCGTTGGCGACCAGATTGGCCGGCAACGCCATGCCCCTGCCGATGGCGGGGCTGCCCGGCTTCAACTCAAGCTGGCCGGCGGCGGCATCCACCACCAGCCTGGCGGGACTTGAGACCGCAGAATGCCTGTCATAACCCAGAGCCTTCCATGCGGCCAACGGCATGATCTTGTCGCCATTATCCGTGCTGAACCGGTCAGCGACCAGGTTATAATCGCTCTCAAACCCAGCCGGATGGGGCGTGCCGATGGTGATGCTGCCCCGGAGCGGATGGTTGCTCATCAGGATATTGTTGAACACATGGTTGCTGACACAGCCCGGGGCCTGGTTGAAGGCCCAGCCGTTCCCCTCCAGGATCACGGTGTTGTTGACTACCCAGTTGCGCGAAGACGCCATGGCGCCATTGCATTTGAACATGGCGATACCGCTGTTGTTGCTGGAGGCAAAGATGCGGTTGTTGCGCACGATGGCATCGGTCACGCCGTCCATGTTGATGCCGGCACCCCCGTGGCCATTACGGTAAATGATGTTTCCCTCAATCACGCCGTCTGAAATAATACCGTCCTTTATCCAAGGCGTACCCGATGGCGGAATCATCGTAGCATCCCCGTTCATGTGCAGCCCGCAGTTGGCATTGTAGGCCAGGATGTTGTTCCGGATCACGAAGCGATCGCTGCTGTTGTTGTAATAAATACCGTGTTCGCCATTGCTCACCGAGGTGTTGCACTCAATACGCACATCATAGCAAAACGGCATAAAAATGCCGGTCGACACACTACCGGCAACATGATTACTCTGGATGCAGACAAACTGCGTGGAGCGGGCGTCGATGCCATAGCGGGGGGACCCGGTGATGCGCAGCCCCTGGACACGCCAATATGAAACCACGCAAGGCGCATCCCACGTTTCTATTTCCAAAACACCTTTGCGCCGGTTCTTCACGCCGGGCGCTTTCAGCACCACACGCGCATTGTCATCCGCCCGCAAGGTGATATAGGCATCCGCATTCCCGGAGACGCCGATGCGCGCGCCGGCATACGTCCCCTCCATGACAACGACCGTATCACCGGGCTTCACACGGTCCACCGCCTTCTGGATCGTGGCAAACGGTGAAGTGCGGCTGCCGGCATAGGCATCACTGCCGGCCATGCCGACATACCAGGTCCGGCCGGCATCAGCGGCCAGCGCCGATAAAAACAACCCCAGCATTGTCCACACACAGATTTTTTTCATGCATCACCTCTTGCCAGTCATATACCATAAACCCACCGCATGAAAACAGTCATTTGCGCAGCAATCCCGTAACGACACAGGTCGCAGGGTTCGGGGTTCAGGGTTCAGGAAATCGCCAATCTTCACATCTGCTATTGCTTTGTGGCGGCATGCCTTTATATGATGCCAGCAGTATATATTCAAAGCAGAGGAATTCATGAGCTTCATGGTGCATCTCGAAATCCAGCGTCCCAACCGGCCCAGCCTGCACTTCGATATTCCCGCCGGCGTCTATGCCATCGGCAGCGATAAAAAATGCCAGATCCACCTCCCCGATGACAGCGTGGACCCCCGGCATGCGTCCCTGTCCATCGCGCCCGACCAGTGGTGGATCGAAGACGCGGATTCGCTGTTCGGCACATGGGTCAACGAGAAACCCATCCAGGGCCGCCAGCAGATCGACCCCGACCAGGACATCAATATCGGGCCGTTCCGGCTTGTGCTCACAACGCTGGCAACCGACGCCACGCCGGAACCGGGGCCCGTGGCGGATGAAACCGAGACCGCCATCAGCCCCGTCACCACCCCGGTCGCCGCCTGGACACCCGGCGAATACCATGCCTTCAAGCGGCAGCTTTTCCTGGAGCTGCAGAACAAGCTGGACATCGCCCGCCTGTGGACACCGCAATGCGATGAGACCCGGCTGCGCCAGAAAACCCTGCAAATCCTGGGACAGGTGCTGGCCGTGTCCGGCGTGCTGATTCCCGACAACCTGTCGACGGAAACCATCATCCGCGAAATCTGCGAAGAAGCCATCGGCTGGGGACCCCTTGAGGATTTCCTCCTCGCGCCCGACGTCACCGCCATCATGGCCAACGGGCCGGACGCGGTGTACATCGAGAAAAACGGGAAGCTGGTCCTGACCGGCCAGAAGTTCATCAATGCGGATTCGCTGCTGGCGATGATCGGCCGCATGATCGCGTTCACCGGCCACCGGCTCACCCCGCAGCACCCCTGCGTCAACACCACCCTGCCCGACGGCTCGCAGCTGCATGCCATCCTGCCGCCGCCCAGCCCGGCCGGCCCCTGCCTGACCATCCGCAAATTCGCCAAACCGCTGAAAACCGCGGAGGCGCTGGCCCATGCCGGCGTGCTCACGCCGGAGATGCTGGAGCACCTGCGCGCCGCCGTGCAGCAGCGCAAGAACATCATCATCAGCGGCGGGCCCGGCACCGGCAAGACCACCCTGCTCAATGCGCTGGCCAACGAACTGCAGACCGGAGAGCGCATCCTTGTGATCGAAGATGCGGCGGAAATCCAGCTACCCGGCAAGCATGTGGTGCGCCTGCAAACCCAGCCGGCCGGACTGGACCATCAGGCAGGAATTTCCGCGCAGGCGCTGCTGGCGCAGGCCACGCGCATGCGGCCGGACCGGATCCTGCTCGGCGAATGCGCCGGAGCGGAAGCCATGGAGCTGCTGCACGCCATGTATGATGGCCACACCGCCGTGCTCACCACCCTGCAAGCCGCATCCCCGGCGGATGCGCTGGCCAAGTTTGAAACCCTGACCCTGATGTCCGGCGTCAACTGGCCCCTGGCCGTCATCCGCCGCCAGATCGCCGCCGCCGTGCATGTCGTGGTGCAGATCACCCGACAGAGCGACGGCGCCTACAAAGTGGCGGCCATCAGCGAACCCGTCGATGTGGATGCCTCCGGCATCCTCCTGCGGGAAGTGTTCTAAAAGCGTCTGAAGCCGTTTAGGCTGCAGGCTGAAGGTCTGAATTAAAGAAATTCGGCCCCGGAAATCGAGAAATCAAAAATCTTACATTCCCTGACAGTCTACAGTCTTGATTTCATCTCCCCGCTGCAAAACGCGGTAGGACCAGGGCCGACAAACCGCCCGCATGCCATCCTCCGGCTGAAAAAATAGTGGTTTGATTTGGTCGGATTTGGTTTGATTAGGTTTGATTTACCTTGATTTCTGCAGCTCGTGGCAGATGCAGAGACGTTAACTACGGAAGACGCCAAATATACGAAATCGGCAAAAGCCTGATTTTCGTGTGCGCTGTGCATTTTAAAGTTACCGCATACTCCTGTTGCTTTCATTGAACGCTCCACCTCAGTTCCCGATTCCCCTTCAGGACGCGGCGTTAATATCGCCCAACGACCAGATCATACACCCGGTTATACGTGGTTCGGGGCGGGGTCGGAAAAATAACGGAAAAATGCAACACTGTGAAACAGTTTGAAACACTCTGAAACACAAATTTTCCTGATTTTTTTTATTGACGTGTTTTTGCGGAAGAAGGAGAGGCAAAGAAGGAGGAAAGATTTTTAACTACGAAAGGGCACCAAGGGGTAATGTATTTCTTCGTTTTCTCTCCGCAGAACGCCCGCAGTGAGGCGCGCGGGTGCAACCCGACGGAACCCACGTCGCGCTCCTGCGCGTTGTTGGTGGAACTATTCAGCATCAAGTTGAATGAGTCATTGCGTATCGGCTTCAAACGTTCCAACGACGAAGCTTTTCGCCGTGTCCGGCAGGCAAAGATATATCTTGCCGGGGAGCTTCTTGCCTGACGCTGTGCCGAATTCCAATTGCATGGTGTAGCCTTTGGTAAATATTTCTATTTCGGGCGTGTGCTTTCCTGCCACTTTGTATTTCAAGTGAACGTGTGGCTGCCCAACACCACCAGCCGGCTTGACCACGAATTTCTTGCCATCAAGTGGTCCACGCATCACGAATGTGAAGACTGCAAACTCTTGGTCAGCAAAGAAGTCCGTTCCTTGCTTCAAGTGCAATATCCCGTGCGAGATACTCGCATCGTCGATTTTGAAGGCAACGCCATGCACCATTCCGTTCGCCGCTGCAGCAGGAATAGACGATGCTGTGACATCAGCTTCCCAAGCCGGGACTGGCGCTCCTTCCGCGCAGGCAAACGCAAGGGCAAGCACCATTGCAGCGATCGTCGCGGCCATTCTCATTTGTTGTGTCCTCCTTGTTTTTGTTTTTCTCGCAGCCAACACTGTATCATGCGTCACGCATCGCAACCCCCAACCACTCCCAAAATCGTGCAAAGCGTCAAACACTGCCCTGCCTGGCTGTGATTTTAGAGCCTGTCCGGGAACCCATTGGAACCATGATGGCATGAGTTTTCTTGCCGGGCAAGGCGCAAAAACAGGCTGTAGGCTGAAGGCTGTTAGCTTCACGGCTCAGCGGTTCGACACTTCGACGGTGCTCAGTGCAGGCAAAGCTCACCACAGGCCGGAGACTTCGCCCTACCCGGGGAAAATCAGATGAGTGGGGAGAGGCGTCTCTGCCGAGCCGGCCGCTGCGGGTGTTGGCCCCCGGCGCGCGCCTTGCGGACAAGGCAGAACCCGCCATGTCATGGCCCAGTGGGTTTTCGGATAGGCTCTAAATACGAATCCGGAAGCAACTGATCACTGAAATTATTGCGACGCAACCTTTTTTTCTGGTTGACGGCCGTCATTGCCAATCATACCGTTCAGTTGAATCTAGGCAGGATTTTGCAACGTCTGAAGTCAGGCTAATAAGTACTGTTCGGCGGAGGCAAGCAAGGAGCGAGACGGCATGAAGAAACGAGTGACGGGAATCTTGTGCTGGAAAACGCTGCCCTTGCTGCTGGCAGCCGTGGCTCCACTTGAGGCAGCCACGAATGTTTTCACAGTGGTCAACAGTGGGACATCCGCGTACGTAATCAACGGAGCGAGCAACCCGAACCTGGCATTAGTTCGTGGGTTCACCTACCTTTTTCAAATCAATGCAACAGGCCATCCGTTCTGGATTAAGACGATTCAAGGGAACGGCACGGGGAACGGCTATACCAACGGCGTTGCCGGAAACGCAACCCAGGTCGGTACGCTCATTTTTGCGGTGCCCACCAATGCGCCTTCACTGCTGTTCTACGACTGTCAGATCCACGCGGCCATGACGGGACAGTTGAACATCGAGGACCCGCCGGTGGTCCGCATTTCTAGTCTCGTCGTGCAGACCAATGTGGTTTTAATGTCAACGGGCACAGCTGCGCTCAACGTTCAGGTTGCTGGGAGATCCAACCTGATAACAGGCACATGGTTGCCAGTAGCTATTCTGACCAATTCGTATTCGAGCGGAACTAACACCACCGCAATCAACTTGCCCACAGAATCGGCTATGTTCTTTCAAGTTGATCAGACATTGCCATGAAATGATTAGGGGGCTATGTCGAAGGATGCGTAGCAGAACGGCTCAGCGGTTCGACACTTCGACGGTGCTCAGTGCAGGCAAAGCTCACCACAGGCCGGAGACTTCGCCCTTACCCGGGGAAAATCAAACAGTTGGGGCGAGGCGTCCCTGCCGAGCTGCGGGTATTGGCCCCCGGCGCGTGCCTCGCGGACAGGGCAGAACCCGCCATGTCATGGCCCAATGGGTTTCCAGACAGGCTCCAAGCTCAGTGCAGGCAAGGCAGGTCGACGGTAAAGAACTTCTTTCACCCGTGACACAAGGTCACGGGGATCGTGCCAGCATCCGCAATGTCATGCGCCCCCATCGCCCGCAACAGCGGCGAGGGAAACAGTTGACAGGGGTCAACCCAGCAGACGGTAGCCGATGCCGGGCTCGTTGCGCAGCAGGTGCGGCTGGTCCGCCGGATCACCCAGCTTCTTGCGGAGATGGTTCATATAGACCCGCAGGTATTGCGCCTGCTCCTCCGATTTCGGACCCCAGACCTCGCGCAGGAGCTGGCGGTGCGTGACCACTTTGCCGGCGTTCTGCGCCAGCACGCGCAGGAGCGCGTATTCCGTCGCGGTGAGATGGATCTCCTGCCCGCCACATTTCACCGCCCGCGACGCAAAATCCATCTGCAGCGGACCGCATTCGAAAAGAGGTTCCGTCACGTCCGCCGCGGCATGCCGCTGGATGGCGCGGAGCCGCGCGCTCAGCTCGGCGCCGTGAAAGGGTTTGGTGAGGTAGTCGTCCGCGCCCGCATCCAAGGCGGACACCTTGTCCTCGACGCCCTGCCGGACGGAAAGGACGATCACCGGAACCTTGCTCCATTCGCGCAGCCGCCGCAACACCTCGATGCCATCCATGTCCGGCAAGCCGAGATCGAGCAGCACGACGTCCGGCTTGCAGTGCGCAAGCTCAACCAGCCCGCCCTGGCCGGTCTCCGCCTCATAGATGCGGTAATGTTCAGCCTCGAGCGTCAGCTTCAGCAGGCGGCGGATCTGAATCTCGTCGTCAATCACCAGCGCAATGCGTTCCGGTGTTTCCAAGCTCATGAGACGGCCTCCGCGGCAAATTCGACGGGCACGCGCAATGTGAACACCGCGCCGCCGGCGGGATCATTGGCCACTTCGACCTGCCCGCCCATGGCCTGCACAAACCCCCTGACAATGGAAAGCCCCAGCCCTGTGCCGCCGGGCTTGGCGTTGGGCCCGCGGTAGAATTTGTCAAAGGCATGGTGCATCATCTCCTCCGCGAAGCCGGGGCCCTGGTCCGACACGCGCACCACCAATTGGTTTTCTTCACGCCGGGCAGTGACGCGGATTTCCGTCCCCGGCGGACTATATTGAGCGGCGTTGGACAGGAGATTGGACAGCGTGTGCTGCATCAACGCAAAATCCAGCTTGAAACTCGAGAGCTCCGGCCTGACCACAATCTTGATCCGGTGGTCACGGACCACATCCGCAATCTGCTCCAGGGCGGCATTCATCAAATCGTCCATGTCGCACCAGATCGATTCAAGATGCAGCCGGCCGGTTTCCAGCCGCGTCATATCCAGCAGGTTGTCCACGACCCGACGCAACCGGCGGACGGCGGTCTCGATTTCGTCGAGGAACGTCTGCCCGCCCTTCAGGGGCGAGGAGGCCAGCAGCACATTGAGCTCGCCGGCGGCCGTGGTCATCACCGCCAGCGGCGTCTTCAGCTCGTGCGACACGCAGTCGAACAGCGATTTGTACAGGCGTTCCGATTCCACCGCGACCCGCGAATTATTCGCCTCCTCCATCCACCGGTAGCGCTCGATGATGACCGCGATGTGGTCCGCCAGGGTCTCGACCAGGTCCCGCTCATCGACCGCCAGCGTCCTGGGATGCACGAACCGCACGGCCAGCACGCCCCATTTTCCCTGCGCGGTCTTCAGCGGCAGGTGCAGCCCCTCCGATTCCGGCAGCGTATCGGTGGAGCGCCCGGCGGTTTTCCCGTTGAGGAAGGACCAGGCGGAAACCGCTTTTTCCTTTTCACTCATGTTCCATGTGCCCGCCGGATGGGGCTGGGCAGTGAGCCCGCCGCCCGGATCGGCCAGCAGAACGGCTGAAGAGGCGTCGAGGAGCGTGTCCACCTCATGGATCACGCCGCGCAGCCCCTGATCGAGCGAGCCGCTCTTCACCGCGCTCTGCGCGATGCGATAGAGCGCCTGGGCGCGCTGTTCCCGGCGACGTTCCGAGGCCTCGCGCAACCGCAGGCGCGCGGTCAGCTCCCCGATCACCAGCGCGACCACAAAATACATGACGAACATCAGCGCATCGGAAACCTTGCCAATCCGGAAGGTGAAGACCGGCGGGATGAAAATAAGATTCCACGTCAGGGCACTAAACGTGGCCATCAGGAAAATGGCACGGCGCGTAAACCGTGTGGCCAGCAACACCACCGCCAGCAGATACATCAGCGCGATCGTCCAATATCCTATAAACCCTTCCAAATACCAGGAAAGCGCCGTGATGCCCGCCACCACGCTCAATCCGATCAGAGACTCCAGTTTCCAGTTCCCGGCAAAAAAATCCAACTTCAGCCCGGACGCGGAACCTTTGTCCGCCTTTTCGGCGCGAACCACGCAGATATCTATATCGCCGCTCTGCCGGATCAATTTATCAACCACCATCCGCCTGCCGAAAAGACGCGGCCAGAAGCCCACCAGCGGTTTTCCGACAATGATCTGGGTGACATTGTGCTCGCGCGCGATCCGGAGAAGCCCGTCAACGGGATCATCGCTCAGCCCGGTGACGATTTCCGCGCCCAGTTCACGGGCGAACGACAGATTCCGGACCAATCGTTTTTTCTGCTCCTCGGAAAGCGGCTGCGGCGTCTCCACATAGGCAGCCATCCACTGGGCATCCATGGCGGCGGCGATCCGCCGCGTCCAGCGGATCAGCGGCTCGGAATACGGGCCGGGGCTGACCGCCACCATCAGCCGTTCCCCGGATTTCCAGGGCCCCTCCACCTGATGCACGGTCATCGCCTCGCGCACGTCCTGCCCCACCTGGTCGGCGGTGACACGCAGCGCGATCTCCCGGAGCGCCGTCAGGTTCTCCTCGCGGAAGAAATGATCGGCCGCCGAGGCGGCACGTTCGCCCAGATAGACCTTGCCGTCGGCCAAACGCTCGCGCAAATCCTGTGGGGTGATGTCCACCAGCTGCAGGTCGTCAGCACGGTCCAGCAGGATATCCGGCACGGTTTCCCGGATATTTGCCCGGATGATCTGGCCGACCACATCCACCCGGCTTTCAATGTGCTGGACATTAAGCGTGGTGTAAACGTCAATGCCCGAATCGAGCAGCTCCAGCACATCCTGATAACGCTTGGGATGGCGGCTGCCGGGGACATTGGTATGGGCCAGCTCATCCACCAGCGCCAGCGCAGGCTTGCGCTCCAGAACGGCATCAAGGTCCATCTCGTCCAGCAGCACGTCGCGATAGAGGATGCGCCGCCGGGGGATGACGTCCAAACCCGCCAGCAGGGCGTCCGTCTCCCTGCGGCCGTGGGTTTCGGCATAGGCGACGGCCACGTCGCAGCCGTCCGCCTTGCGCGCCTGCGCCTCCCGCAGCATGGCATAGGTCTTGCCGACGCCCGGGCACATGCCGAGGAATATCTTCAACCGCCCGCGGCGGACACCCGCCACCTCCGACGCCTCGGCGGTGGCAAGCAGAAGATCAGGATTGGGCCGGCGTTCATCATTCATTGCAGTTCCCAGCTATAGAGCCTATCCAAAAACCCATTGGAACCATGATGGCATGAGTTTTCGTGCCGGGCAAGGCGCAAAAACAGGCTGTAGGCTGAAGGCTGTTAGCTTCACGGTTCAGCGGTTCGACAAAGCTTACCACAGGCCGGAGACTTCGCCCGAGGAACACCAGATGGGTGGGACGAGGCGTCCCTGCCGAGCCGTCCGTCCGCTGCGGGCAGAATGGCTCCCTACCTTCATGCAACAGCGGGTGCATAGCCCCCGCGGCGAAAACGAGGCTGCAATGCGGGAGGGGCGATCCCGGCGCGCGCCTTGCGGACAGGGCAGAACCCGCCATGTCATGGCCCAGTGGTTTTTTGGATAGGCTCATAGTCATTCAACGCACAGTTTAGAAGCAAAACATTGATCCGGCTTTCGCCGATGAATCCGAGCTGCGGCTTTTCGACCTGCTGCCGGACCAGCGTCTCACAGGCTGTTTTCTGCCAGTTGCCGAAGCCTCTCGCCCGGGCGACACGGTCCAGCTGGAACAGGGCCGCCTTCAGGCTGATGTGCGGATCGAGGCCGCTGCCGGAGGCCAGCAGCAATTCGGGCGGGACAGAAGCAACGGCGCCGCCCCAGCAGGCAGCCCGCTCCGCAATGTCTTTTTTGAGCTGCGCGCTGGTGCCGCCCTGATTACCGGCGCCGGACGGCACGGTGGCGTACTGCGCGGCGGACGGGCGCGCCTGGAAATAAACCGCGTTGGTAAAGGATTGCGCCAGCAGCCGGGAACCGACGGGATGGCCGTGGACATACAGCAGGCTGCCGCCCGCCTGGCCGGCAAAGCACCACTTCGCCAGGCCGGTCACGGCCAGCGGGAATGCCACGCCGCACAGCACGGTCAACGCCAGCAACATCCGCAACGCCGGTATGAACATCTTATTCATGGATCACATTCCTTTCACAGCCAGCCCAGATGGACCACCAGCCAGTCGATGCATTTGATGCCCGCAAAGGGGGCCACCACGCCACCAAGCCCATACACCATCAGGTTCCAGCGCAGCAGCGCGGCCGCGCCGATGGGCCGGTATTTGACCCCCCGCAGGGCCAGCGGGATCAGCACGACGATGATGAGGGCGTTGAAAATCACCGCGCTGAGCACCGCGCTTTCCGGCGAATGTAAGCGCATCACGTTCAGCGCGGCCAGCGGCCCGGCATGGCCGGCCGTGGCGTACAAGCCGCCGAACATCGCCGGCAGGATGGCGAAATACTTGGCCACGTCATTGGCCAAGCTGAAGGTCGTCAGCGAGCCGCGCGTCATGAGGATCTGCTTGCCGGTCTCGACGATATCGAGGAGCTTCGTGGGGTTGCTGTCCAGGTCCACCATGTTGCCCGCCTCGCGCGCGGCCTGGGTGCCGGTGTGCATCGCCACGCCCACATCCGCCTGCGCCAGCGCGGGCGCGTCATTCGTGCCGTCGCCGATCATGGCCACCAGGCGCCCCTCGGACTGTTCCGTACGAATCCGCTCCAGTTTGGCCTCCGGCGAAGCTTCGGCCATGAAATCGTCGACCCCCGCCTCGGCGGCCACGGCGGCGGCGGTCAGCGGGTTATCCCCCGTGATCATCACGGTACGGATGCCCATCTTGCGGAGATGCGCAAAGCGCTCGCGCAGGTTGACCTTGACCACATCCTTCAAATGGATGACGCCCAGGACACGCGACTGGTCGGCCACCACCAGCGGGGTGCCGCCCGTCCGCCCGATCTGGTCAACGGCCGCGGCCACCGCCGCCGGGTAAGCGACACCGTTGCGCTCGACCATGAGCCGCATGGCCTCCGCCGCGCCCTTGCGGAGGCTCCGCACCATGTCCCCGCCCTCCGTCGTCAAATCCACGCCGCTCATCCGGGTCTGGGCCGTGAACGGGATGAACCGCACCTTCAGCGCAGCCACCTCCCGGCCCCGCAGCCCGTGGCGCTCCTTGGCCAGCACGACAATGGAGCGGCCCTCCGGGGTTTCATCCGCCAGCGAAGCAAGCTGCGCGGCATCGGCCAGGTCCTTCTCCTGGATGCCGGGCGCGGGCAGGAAGGCGACGGCCACCCGGTTGCCCAGCGTGATCGTGCCGGTCTTGTCGAGCAACAGCACGTCAATGTCACCCGCCGCCTCGACGGCCCGCCCGCTCATGGCCAGCACGTTGTGCTGCATCAGACGGCCGATGCCGCCGATGCCGATGGCGCTCAGGAGCCCGCCGATGGTGGTGGGAATCAGGCAGACGACCAGCGAAACCAAAATCGGCAGCGTCAGGCGCGCACACCCCGGCTGCCCCGCCGCCTGCTCGCTGTACCAGCCAAAGGCGGGCAGCGTGGCCACCGCCACGATGAACAGCAGCGTCAGCGTCACCAGCACAATGCCCAGCGCGATCTCGTTGGGGGTCTTCTGCCGGCGCGCGTTCTCGATCATCGCGATCATGCGGTCAAGGAACGAATGGCCCGGATCCGCCTCCACCCGGACGACGATGCGGTCGCTGATGACCCGCGTGCCGCCGGTGACCGCGTTGCGGTCGCCGCCGCTTTCGCGGATGACCGGCGCGGACTCGCCGGTGATCGCCGACTCGTCCACGGTGGCAATGCCCTCGATGATCTCCCCATCCGCCGGGATGACATCACCGGTTTCACAGACCACGACATCGCCGCGTTTCAGGTCCGCGGCGGAAACCTCCCTTATTTTGCCGTGCTCCATCTTCTTCGCCAGCGTTCTGGTGCGGGTGCTGCGCAGGGCGTTGGCATGCGCCTTGCCCCGGCCCTCGGCCAGCGCCTCGGCGAAGTTCGCGAACAGCACCGTGAACCACAGCCAGACGGCAATCTGCAGGGTGAAGGCGGTGAAGGCATGGAACAGGGAACCGGTCACCAGCAGGGCCCCGACAAACACCACGAACATCACGGGATTGCGCCATTGCTCCCTGGGATTGAGCTTGATGAATGAATCCAGCACGGCCTGTTTCAACAGCGGCATGCCGCTATGCGGGCCGCGTTTGCCATCCATTCCCAGAAGTGTTGCGGTCATGCTCATGATGGTATGCAGGTTGATAGGCTGTAGGCTGTTAGACGATTAGGAAACACAAACATTTCTGATCCTTTTCTTTCCAATGTCAGCAATCCACGATTTTTCAACCGCCAATAAAGTTTCCTTGTTTCCTGATCCGCATCCTTCGCGGTTCCTTTTCTTCCATTCCGACCTTCAGCCTATAGCCTAAACCTCTTCAGCCTCTAAAAGCTCCTTCCGGCCAGCATAAGGAAATGCTCGACCACCGGTCCCAGCAGCAGGACCGGGAAAAAGGTGAGCACGCCGACAATGAGAAGGCTGAAGGTCAGGATGACGGCAAAGGCGGCCGTGTCGGTCGGGAAATTCCCGGAATTCGGCGGGGCGACCCGCTTGCGCACCATGCCGCCCGCAATGCCGAGGACGGGGATGATCACCCCGAACCGGCCCAGCAGCATCGCCAGCGCCAGCGTCCCGTTATAGAAAGGCGTATTTGCGTTGAGCCCCGCGAAGGCGCTCCCATTGTTGCCGGCGGCCGAGGCGTAGGCATAAAGGACCTCGGAGAGGCCATGCGGTCCCGCGTTGGCCATGCCGGCGCGCGCCGACGGCAGAAGCAGGGCCACCGCCGCACCGCAGAGAATGACGAAGCCGGGAACCAGGATGCCGATAATTGCCAGGCGCACCTCCCGGGCCTCGATTTTCTTGCCCAGGTATTCCGGCGTCCGCCCCACCATCAACCCGACCAGAAAAACCGTCAGGATGACGAACAGGATCATCCCGTAAAGCCCCGCCCCGACACCGCCGAAGACGACCTCGCCCAGCAGGATGTTGAAAAGCGGGACCAGGCCGGCCAGGGGCGAAAAGCTGTCATGCATCGCATTGACGCTACCGTTCGAGGCCGCCGAAGTCACCGTGCCCCACAGGACGCTGTTCATCACGCCGAACCGCGTTTCCTTGCCCTCCATCCAGGCGGACAAACCGGTGACCGGATTGACAGACGTCTCCGCCACCCATGCGACGGCAAAGCCGGCCAGCACCAGCAGGAGCATGACGGCGAACAACGCCCAGGCGTGGCGGCGGCGGCCGATCAGGAGGCCGAAGGTGCAAATCTGCGCCGCAGGAAGCAGCAGGATGGCCAGCATTTCGAAGAAGTTGGAAAGCGGCGTCGGGTTTTCAAAGGGATGCGCGCTGTTGGCGCCGAAGAACCCGCCGCCATTGGTGCCGATCTGCTTGATGGCGATCTGCGACGCGGCAGGACCGAGCGGAATGACCTGTTGCGGCCCCTCCAGAGTTGTAACCGTCGCATACGGCGCGAAGGATTGAACCACGCCCTGCCCCACCAGGAAAACCGCAAACAGCAGCGAGAGCGGGAGCAGCACATAAACCGTCGTGCGGACGAGATCGGCCCAGAAGTTGCCCAATGTGTCGGCGCACCGGCGCGACAGGCCGCGCGCCAGGGCCAGCAGCACGGCCATGCCGGTCGCCGCGCTGACGAAATTCTGCACGGTCAGGCCGAGCATCTGCACCAGATAGCTGAGCGACGCCTCGCCCGAATACGCCTGCCAGTTCGTGTTCGTCATGAAACTGACGGCGGTATTGAGCGCCAGCCAGAACGGGACACGGGGAATATTTTGGGGATTGAGCGGCAGGTGCGCCTGGAACAGCTGCAGGCCGAACACCATCAGGAAGCCCAGCAGGTTGAAGGCCAGCAACGCCCAGAGATAATCCTTCCACCGCATCTCCCGCTTCGCATCCACGCCCGCCAGTTTGTATATGGCCCGTTCGACCGGCTTCAGGAAAAAGAGCGGATGGCGTTTTTCCTCAAACACGCGCGCCATGAACAGGCCGAGGAGCGGCGCCAGCGCCAGCAACGCGCCAAAATAGGAGACCACCTGCAACCATTCGCTTGTTTTCATGCCCCCACAATAAAGGCAAGAGACCGGAAAGGCCAAATTAAAATCTCATGATACCGTGTTAAAAAAGTATAAAATGATCCGGACATAGGAATGGCGGCGGCACGAACATGGCGGACCGCCGCAAAGCTCACGGCAACGGCACGCAACACATCGCGCAGGTTCCCGGCATCTATGCCACCGATGGCGACGGCCGTCAGTGGTGCTGCCGCATCATTTCCCCGCGCATGTCACGGTTTTTTACCGGCGGATCCGTTACTGATATACGCCTTGCCCGCGGCCACTGACCGCAACGCCGGAATGAGTTCTTCGAACGCCCGGTTTTTCCGCACATAGCCCATGCCGCCGGCGTTCAGGATCGAATGGACCAGGCTGTCACCGAAGTGATTGGACAGCGCCAGCACCTTGATGCCGGGCTGGTTGACAAGTATCTTGCGCGTCGTTTCGATGCCGTTCATGCCGGGCAGCAGGATATCCATGATCACGACATCCGGGCACGCTTCGCGTGCCTTGTCCAGCGCGATCTCGCCGCTCTCCGCCTCGGCCACGACGGTCATGTCCGCCTGACGTTCGATCAACGCGCGCATTTCTTCGCGGGTCGCTTTGTGATCTTCCACCAGCAGGATTCTCATAATCTTTACCTGTCCCTACGCATCAACGGATGTGATGCCTTCGCGGATGGCATACTTGGTGAGCTCCGCCACGCTTTGCAGGTTCAGCTTCTCCATGATGTTGTGGCGGTGGGTTTCGACTGTCTTGACACTGACGCCCAACGCGGCGGCGGTCTCTTTTGTGCTCTTGCCTTCGGCGATGAGTTGCAGCGCTTCCCGTTCACGGTCCGTCAAGACCACAAAGGCCGGGTTTTTGCTTTGGGAAGCGGAGATTTCAACATACTCGTCCACCACGCCCCGGGCAATGTCAGGGCTGAGGTATTTCTTGCCACCCATCACCTCCCGGACGGCACGCACAAGATCTTCATAGGCCCTCGACTTCAACACATACGCCGAGGCGCCCGCCTTGAGCATCTCCCTGACGAACTCCCGGTTCGCATGTCCGGACAAGGCCACCACCTTGATGTTCGGATTCGCCTTCAGGAGCTTGCGCGTGGCCTCAATCCCGTTCAGGTCCGGCATGGACACATCCATGATGACAGCATGGGCGCCGGCCTTCCGGGCCAGCTCGACGGTCGCCTTGCCGTTGTCGGCTTCGCCGACAACTTCAAAATCCGGCTCCTTCGCGATGAGGGCTTTGAGGCCCTCGCGCATCATGGCATGGTCGTCCGCAAGCACAAGCTGCACATTCATATCAGTCGCCTTTCCCCAGGTGGAAACGATATAATTTCATACCCATAAGACCCATCTTCCTATCGCCAGCGTCCTGAGTCAAATATTTTTCGAAAGCAAGGCAATCGGCGCCGGGCATGTACCGATATGTGTAATTGTTACAGCGCCTCGCCGCATCGGGATATCAGGAAAACCCTTAGAGACCCGTGCGAAAATCCTTAGAGCCTATCCGAAACCCCATTGGGATTATGATGGCATGAGTTTTCGCGGCGGGCAAGGCGCAAAACCAGGCTGTAGGCTGAAGACGATTAGACTGTTAGTGAGAAATGCAGGAGGAGAGCGTGAGGAAGGTGATTAGACTGAAGGCTGTTAGCTTCACGGCTCAGCGGTTCGACTCTTCACCAGGGTGAAGTGCGAACACACTCACCACAGGCCGGAGACTTCGCCCTTCTAAGAAAAAACCGGATGGATGAGGCGAGGCGTTCGGTCGCTGCGGGCAGAATGGCTCCCTACCTTCATGCAACAGCGGGTGCATAGCCCCCGCTGTACTCTTTCCGGGTACAGCAGGCGCTATGTGCCTGCTGCAATGCGGGAGGGGCGATCCCGGCGCACGATTTGCGGACAGAGTGGAACCCGCGGTGTCATGGCCAGTGGGTTTCCGGATAGGCTCTTACTCACACATAAGGGTTTTTGCCGGTGTGTTTCAGGGTTTTCCGGATACCGCTCCAAGACCCCCCCGGGCTAAAGTAGGCGCAAAGAAAGTTTCGGGTTTCGGTCTGTTACCGGGTTGGAAGATGAGCGGATAAAGAAAGGAGGCGGCGCAAATCGATCGTGATGGCGGGGTTGGAACTCGACCCTGCCCGTCTATTCAGGAGTTATGCGGTTACCGTCAACAAACGAAACAGGCAGCAAAAAAAGAGGTTTGTAATGAAGATTTATTTAGCGGTTGTCCTTGGAGCGGCGGTTGCAGCATCCAGGCTGACATCTCAAGCGGGGGAAAATCCGGAAACCACGGTGCCTGCCATGCCCCATGTAGAGAAAACGGCAGCCATGATGCAGTGCGTCTATGTGTGTCCGCACTGTGAGACGCTGGCCCTGGCGGCTGGCAAGTGTCCGATGTGTGGCAAAGAGATGATGCCGTCGCACATTCTGGGCATAAAGAATGGCGAAGCGATGACATGCGGTTGCGGCGCCGGCTGCGATTGCGACGCAAAAGACATGAAAGACGGCAAGTGCGGGTGCGGCAAGGACGTCGTGAAGGCCAGCCTCAAGGGCATGTATGTTTGTCCTGCGGGTTGCCCGGTCATTTCTGACAAACCCGGCGATTGCGGCGGGTGCGGCAAGATGATGAAAAAGTGCGAATAAGGACCGAGGTGTATGAAAAAAAATCATCTTTTGGGCATAAGTAATGGCTGGGCCATGCTGTGCGCCTGCCCCGTGAACTGCACGTGCGACGCGGCGGGCGTGAAGACCGGCAAGTGTGCCTGCGGCAAAGAAGTTTCGTTGATGGGTGCGAAGGGCCTGTATGACTGCATGGGTGAATGGTTTGAGCTGTCGGACAAACCCGGCAAGTGTGCCTGCGGTGCAGACCTGAAGAAGTACAGATCAGGAATGGCGGGTCTTGCGGTGTCCGGGTCCCCGGTTATCGGGGCCGGATAACGCATCCCGGAAATGGAGGACGCCATGCAGCCACACGGACCATTGATGGAGGAGCACCGGCTGATCGAACGCATGATTGCGCTGGTGAAGACGGAGATCGTGCGGATCCAGATCGCCGATGAACTGGACCCGGCGTTCATCGACCTGGTTGTTGACTTCATCCGTGTCTACGCCGACCACACGCACCATGGCAAGGAGGAGGAGATCCTCTTCCCCGGCCTGATGGCCAAGGGCATGGCGCCGGCCCATGAGGCGATGCTGCATGCGCTGGTGGCGGAACACCGCTATGCGCGGCAGCTCACCGCCAGCCTGGTCACCGCCCGGAACGACTATGTGGGCGGCAACCGGGAGGCCCTAGGGCGGGTGGTCAGCCTGATGATGGCCCTCACGGATTTCTATCCCCGGCATATTGCCAGGGAGGACGCCGAGTTCTTCCCCGCGGCCATGGACTACCTTGACGAGGGCGAGCAGGCGGACATGCTCGATCTCTTTTTGGAATTCGACCGGGCCGTGATCCATGAAAAATACGGATCGGTGGTTGATTTGCTGGACGTGCGGCATCGCACACACGGCGAACGGCGGCCGATCCGGCTTCGTTTCGATCATCCGGACAGTTGGATCCATGCTGGGATCGCAATCGATGGCTAGGTTCCGGGGCGGCGTCCGTTTGCATGGGCGGTTGCGATTGTGGCGCCGCCGAGATATCCACGGGCAGTTGTCCTACAACCGATAATCACTTCCTGCCGCCCACAACCGAATACACAACAAAAAAGTCGTAACTTGTTTAAATAAAATAAATTACGACCAAAACGGAACACGAAATTTATATAAATAATTATTCAAATATCCTAATTATTGCAGCGCAAATGGTTGCAATTCATACAAGGTGAAAAACTTTCTCGAAATGTGTTCCATTGTGTTCCGTTGTGTTCCGGTTGCCCCTCGTGGCCCATGCGGCAGTCGGGCGTGAGTCGCGCTTTTTCCTTGCCTGCGTCAGGTACCCACGGCAGGCCGCCGGTGTGCCGGCTGGACCCGGCTCAGGTTTTTCGAAGTGGGTTCTAAGAAAATTCCGTATGCCCGGTAAGGGTTGTGGATCGTATGCTTTATTCATGTGTGGGTCCGGATCCTTGGCTGCGCCATGAGGGCCGCGGTTTTGCGCTTGATTGAGGTTGCGGTGGGGACTACATTTTCAATCATGGAATTGCATGCCGTCGGGGTGCGCATGCGCCTGCAGGCCGGAATGAAAGCCATGCGATCCCCGAAAAACAAAAATGCCTTGAAGCGGAAACGAACAGAAATGGTTGGATATCCTGATAGCCTGGCCGCCTGCCGCCTGTCAACCTGCATCCTCCGGGATGCGGTGGTGACGCCTTCATGAATAAACACCATCCGAACGATTCCGCCGCCGGCCGGTCGGGCCGCCTGCTCTGGCTGCCCGTCCCCGTGCTGCTGCTGGCGCTGGCCGTCTTGTGGGCTGCGGATCTGCGGACGGCCCACGAATCCCTGTTGCTGATGAACGCGTGCAACTTTTTGTTTTCGACCGTGGCGTCGCTGCTGGTGGCCGTTCTGGTCGGGCGGAGCTTCCTCCTGTGCGGCGCGCCGGGCCTGTTGCTGATGGGCAGCGGCGTCGTGCTCTGGGGCGCCGCCGGCACGCTCATCCCCATCGTGCAGGGCCATGGGCTCAACGCCATGGTCACCGTCCACAATGTCCTGGTCTGGCTCGCGGCGGTCTGTCTCCTGGCCGGCGTGCTGCTCGCCCCGAAACCGTGCCGGTCGCCGGGGTGGTCGCGCCTGCTGCTGGCGCTGGCCTATGCGGGCGCCCTGGGTGCGGTGGGGCTGGTCGTGGTGCTGGCGCTGTCAGGCCGGCTGCCGGTTTTCTTCGTGCAGGGCCAGGGCGGGACCATGGTCCGGCACTTCGTGCTGGGTTCGGCCATCCTCATGTTCGGGCTGGCGGCCGCGCTGCTCGGGTGGGCGAACCGCCATGCGGCGTCGGCGTTTGCGCGCTGGTATGTGGCCGCGTTGCTGCTGGTGGCGACGGGCCTGTTCGGCATCATGCTCGAATCGGTGCATGGCGGCGCGCTGAGCTGGGTCGGCCGCGCCGCGCAGTTCCTGGGCGGCGCGTATATGCTGATGGCGGCGGTCGCGGCGGCGCGTGAATCGGCGGCGTCCGTTGTTGCAACCGGACTGGCGCGGGATGAGGTTCAGTACCGCTATGGCGTGGCGGTTGCGGTCGTCCTGGCGGCCACCACGTTCCGGCTGGTGTTCCTGTCCCTGCTGGGCACGCGCGCCCCCTTTGTGATTTTTTTTCCTGCGGTGGCGCTGGCCGCCCTCTACGGCGGGTGGCGCGCCGGCCTGCTGGCCACCACGCTCGCGGCGGGCCTGACCAGCTTTTTCTGGATCGAGCCGGTTCATCAATTTGCTATCGGACACTCGGCCGACTGGCTGGCGCTGGCGGTCTTCTTCCTGAGTGGCGCGATGATCTCCCTGGTCGCCGAGGCGATGCATCGTGCCAATGCTAGGGCGGCCGCCGCCGAGGCCGCGGCCGGGGTTGCCGCCGAACGCTTGCAGGCTGCGGAGGCGTTGCGCAAGAACGAGCAGCAGCTGCAGGCGCATGTCGAGAATTCGCCCATGGCGGTGGTGGAATGGGACAAGAGCTTCATCGTCACCCGCTGGGAGGGCGCGGCGGAGAAGATCTTCGGCTGGAGCACCGCCGAAGTGCTCGGCAAGCCGATCGGCGGACTGCACATAATTTATGAAGCGGACCAGCCCATTGTGGACGGCGTCATGCGGCAGCTGGCCGATGGCGTGACGCGGCAGGTGGTCTCCGCCAACCGCAACTACACCAAGGCCGGCGCGGTTCGGCACTGTGTCTGGCACAACTCGGTGCTGCTGGATTCCGACGGACGCATGGGGTCGGTGTTCTCGCTGGTGCTTGATATCACGGAACGCAAACAGGCCGAGGAGGCCCTGCGGGCCAGCGAGGCTGCGGAGCGTGCCAGTCGCGCGAAACTGGCGACGGCCTTTGCGAGCATGACCGAGGCGATCTTCATCGCCGATGCCGGCGGGCGGCTGACCGATTTCAACGACGAATTCGTTCGCTACCACAGGTTCAAGGACCGGGACGAGTGTAGCCGGACCATTGCCGACTGCCCGAAGTATCTCGAGGCATATTTTGCCGATGGGACGCCGGCACCGCCGGAGCAGTGGGCCATGGCGCGCGCGTTGCGGGGCGAAACGGCGTCCGACTTCGAGTACCGGCTGCGCCGCAAGGAGACCGGCGAGATGTGGTGGGGAAGTTACAATTTCGCGCCCGTCAAGGACAAGGACGGTGGGATCGCCGGCGCGGTCGTGTCCGTCCGCGAAATCACCGCGCTCAAACAGGCCGAGGAGGCGTTGCTCGCTTCGGAACTCCGGTACCGCCGACTTTTTGAGGCGGCGAAGGACGGCATTTTAATCCTTGATGCCGAGACCGGGATGGTCGTTGATGTGAATCCCTTCTTGATCGAAATATTGGGGTTGTCGCGCGAGGTGTGCCTCGGCAGGAAGATCTGGGAGCTGGGGTTCTTCAGGAATATTGTCGCCAGCCAGGACCGGTTCAAGGAGCTTCAGGAAAAGGAATTCATCCGCTATGAAGACCTGCCATTGGAGACCAAGGATGGCCGGAAAATTGATGTGGAGTTTGTCAGCAATGTTTATCAGGTCAACCGCCAGAAGGTGATCCAATGCAACATCCGCGACATCACCGAACGCAAGCAGGCCGAGGCCGAGATGCTGGCCAGCCGGCGGCGGGCGGAACTGCTGGCGCGGACCGCCGGCGAGATGCTGGCCAGCCAGGAGCCGCAGCGCGTGGTCGAGCGGCTGTGTCGCGACGTGATGGCTTTCCTGGATTGCCATGCCTTCTTCAATTTCATAGTCAACGAGGATGCCGGGCGCCTCCATCTCAATGCCTGCGCCGGCATCCCGTCAGATGAGGCCGCCCGGATTGAATGGCTTGATTACGGTGTGGCTGTCTGCGGCTGCGTCGCCCAGCAGGGGCAGCGGATCATTGCGGAAGACATCCCGCACACGCCCGACCCGCGCACCGATCTGGTCAAGGGTTACGGCATTCAGGCCTACTGCTGCCATCCGCTGCTGGCGCAGGGCCGGGTCATCGGCACGCTGTCCTTCGGCACGCGGTCGCGGACAAAGTTCAGCGACGATGACGTGGCGCTGATGAATGCCGTGGCCGACCTGGTGGCGCTGGCCATGGACCGGCTGCGCGACCACGAGTCGCTGCGTGAAAGCCGCGAGGATCTCAACCGCGCACAGGCCGTGGCCCATGCCGGCAGTTGGCGCATGAACGTGCAGAAGAATGAGCTGCTCTGGTCCGACGAGAACTGGCGGATTTTTGGCGTGCCCAGGGAAACGCCGCTCACCTATGAGACGTTCCTAGATACGATTCATCCGGATGACCGCGCGAATGTGGACCAGAAATGGCTCGCCGCCTTGGGCGGCGAACCGTATGACTTTGAGCATCGCATTGTGGTCGGCAACACCGTCAAATGGGTGCATGAACGCGCCGAACTGGAGTTCGACAAGGCGGGTGCGCTGCTGGGCGCATTCGGAACCACGCAGGACATCACCGAGCGCAAGCACATCGAAGAGACGTACGCCTTCCTGTCGCAGTGCGGCTATGTGGATGCGGGCGAGGATTTCTTCCAGGCGCTGGCGCGCTATCTGACCAGGGCCCTGGACATGGGCTATGTCTGCATCGACCGCCTGCTGGGGGACGGCCTGTCGGCTGAAACCGTGGCGGTCTACAACGATGGCAGGTTCGAGAACAACATCACCTACGCCCTGAAAGACACCCCCTGCGGCGATGTGGCGAAGAATACAACGTGCTGCTTCCCCCGGAATGTGTGCCGCCTGTTTCCTCGGGATGCGGCGCTCCAGGACCTGGCGGCCGAGAGCTATATCGGGACGATCCTGTGGGGGTTCGACGGAAAGCCGATCGGCCTGATCGCGGTCATTGGCCGGAAACCCATGGAGAATGTCGCACTGGCGGAATTGATCCTCAAGCTTGTGGCCGTGCGTGCTGCCGGCGAACTGGAGCGCAAGCAGGCTGAGGCGGAGATCAAGTCAGTCGCACGCTTCACGGAGGAAAACCCGGCGGCGGTGTTGCGCATCCGGGCGGACGGCATCCTCACGTACGCCAACCCGGCGGCGGCACGCGTCCTGTTGTCGGCGCTGGGTGGAAGCTGGGGCGCGCCGGCCCCCGAATTGCTGCGGCAGCCGGCGCTGGCCGCGCTGGCGTCGGGGCGGAACCAGGAGTCCGAGTTTTCCTGCGCCGGCCTCGTCTTCGCAATCACCTGCGTCCCCTTCACGGACAGCGGTTATGCCAATATCCATGGCCGCGATGTCACCGCCAAGCGTGCGGCAGAAAAGGCGGCCCGGCTGGCCCATGAACGCGAGCAGGAAGCGCAGGTCGTTGCCGCCGCCGCGCGAACGGCCGTCGACACGCTGGACGCCATGGGCGAGGGCCTGCTGCTGTTGGACATGAACGGGCATGTTTTGTCCGTCAACCCCGCCCTGCAGCAGATGACCGGCACCCTGGAGGAAACGGTGGTTGGCCGACCGGTGGAACCGTTCGTGGCCCGTTTTATCGTGAAAGAGGATCATTCCGCCGTTTTGCAGGTGCTGCGGCGGGCGCTGCAGGGGCATCCGGCGGGCGCCATGGTCTTCACCCTGGCCGTGAGGGGCGGGCGCATGCCGGTCATCAGCGCCATTTCCTTCATCCGCAATGCCGCCGGTGAGCCGACGGCGCTCGTGGTGACGTTGCGGGACATCTCCGAACTGCGTGCGACGCAGCAGACGCTGGAGGCGAGCGAGCGGAAATACCGTGAACTGGTGGAGAACGCCAACAGCATCATCATGCGGATCACGCTGGACCACACCATCACGTTTTTCAACGAATATGCCCAGAAGTTTTTCGGGTATACCGCCGGGGAGATCCTGGGGAAGAATGCGCGCGGCACAATCACCCCCGCAACCGATTCCGAGGACCGCGATCTGCACGGAACCAACGAGAACGAAAATATCTGCAAAGATGGCCGGCGGGTCTGGGTGCATTGGGCCAACCGGGCCATCCGGGCCGCAAGGGCTGAAGCGGTTCGGGTGACAGGCTGGAGGGCGGGATGAAAGAAATTCGATCCTGTAAATTCGACAAATTCGATTTTGCGCGGTAAACCTGGCCTGAACATTTCATCATGAAAGAATGCAGAGATCGCGAAATGGGTGCGGGGATGGCTGCAATGAAAATCAATAAATCCATTTTGCGTTCTGTTGCGGTGAATTCAGGCTGAATGTTGAACATGGAATATTGAAAGCGAGGTCGCCATGAAAACGCCACGCAAGAAAGCTGAACCCGCGCAGGCCGGGGTGTCGGATCTGCGCCAGCGCGCAGAGGAAAAAGCGGCCCGATTGCCGGAGCATCCCAGCGTGGTGTCGTCCGAAGAAGCGCAGCAGCAGTTCCACGAGCTGCAGGTGCACCAGATCGAGCTGGAACTGCAGAACGAGGAGCTGCGCCGGGCGCAGGCGGCGCTGGAGGAATCGTGCGCACGCTATTTGGACCTCTACGATTTCGCGCCGGTGGGCTATGCCACCCTCAACGAAAAAGGGGTGTTCCTGGAGGCCAACTTGACTGCCGCTGTCCTGTTCGGTGTGGCCCGTGGTGCGCTGGTCGGCCAGATGCTTTTCCGGTTCATTCACAAGGAGGATCAGGACAACTACTTCCAGTGTCGCCGGCAGCTCTTCAACGCCGATACGCCGCATGGCTGCGACTTGCGGATGCAGAAGCCGGACGGCGCCATCTTCTGGGTGCACCTGGCGGCAACCGCGGCGCAGGATGCCAATGGCGCCCCTGTGCAACATGTTGTTTTCAGCGACATCACGGAAAAGCGCGCGGCCGCAGAAGCGGCCCGGCTGGCGGGCGAGGAGCGTCACCGGGTCATTCTCCAGACGGCCATGGACGGCCTCTGGCGGTCGGACACGGAGGGGCGCCTGCTGGAGGTCAATGCTTCCTATTGCCGGATGAGCGGCTATAGCGAACAGGAGCTGCTGGCCATGCGCATTCCCGACCTTGAGGTCACGGAAACGCACCATGATACCGCTGCCCACATCCGGAAAATCATGGCGCAGGGCGAGGACCGTTTCGAGTCCCGCCACCGCCGCAAGGACGGGTGCATCATCGATGTCGATGTCAGCGTGCAGTATCGGCCGGACGATGGTGGCCAGATGGTGACGTTCCTGCACGACATCACGGCGCGCAAGCAGTTGCAGCAGCGGCTGCGGGATCTTGCGGAGTGGCAGGCGGTGGCCGATGAGGAGGAGCGCTGGCGCATCTCGCGCCGTATCCATGACACCATTATCCAGAGCCTGTCGCTCGCCAGCATGCGTCTGGGGCTGATTGCAACCCCGGTGGACGGCGCCGAAATGGAGGCGGTGGCCGGCCCGGTGCTCAAGGTCCGCGCCCTGCTCGATGGGGCCATCGAGGAATGTCGCACGGTCATGTCCGACCTGACGCCCCCCCTGCTTTACGAGCTGGGCCTGATCGCGGCGCTGCGTGAGCTCGCCGGGCAGATGCAGGCGAAGCACGGCGTGCGGATGGTGGTCGAAGACGACGGGCGGGAGGATGTCATGTCGCATCCGCAGCGCGGGCTGATGTTCGAGTCCATCCGGGAGCTGGTCATGAATGCGATGAAGCATGCCGCCCCGGGCGAAATCCGCGTGTCCGCAAGCCGTGGCGACCAGGATATGGTGATCAATGTCCAGGACAACGGGAAAGGGTTTTACGCGGGTAGCGGTATGCATACGATGCCAAATCATCACGGCGGCTTTGGGCTGTTCAGCATCCGGCAGCGCCTGGAGGGGCTGGGCGGACGGTTGGAGATCGTGTCGGTGCCCGGCGATGGCTCAACGGCGACGATCAGCCTGCCGATGTGCGCGCGGGGGGGGGCAGTTGATTCTTTCAGGAACTAATTGAAGATGCTGACAAGGTCGAGGGGTCCTAAGAATAGCAAATAACAACTTTCTGTCTCCCATCGTCCGCCAAAACATCAAACCGGGAAACCTGGTTGCTGACCCTTTGCACCTTTTCGTGATCCTGTACATCCTGATTATCCATGTGAAATGCGACCCCTCGGTCTTTCATCCTTTTCGCTCCTCCGGTCTCCTGCTTCTAAGGTTTTACGAACCCCGTCCTCATCCTGCCCCTGATAGGCCAAATTCGTCGTTTCGTCGAATATGCGCCTTGTCATGACCCTATTGCCGAACAATATACCGCAAGAAACGCAGCCGCTGGCGCGCCGCAGGGAGTGTATGAAAGCGGAGGACCGTCCCAAGGGTCGGGATAATTTAAGCGGCATATTCCCGGATCCGGATGATTTTCGGTTCTTGGCGAATTTGCATTATCTGGCGCAGATGGCCGAGACGGCTGAGGCCCGGCATATATATGGCGCATATCTGGAACAGGAGTGCCGGCAGATGGAAGCTGCCGGCCGTATCGTGAAGCGGATTTTATAAGAAAGCGGAGGCGCGGACAAAGGCGGCTCTTGAGCCGGCCATGGGTGCAGGTTTGTGCGGAAGATTATCCGGTCGGGGCGATTTTCGTTGAGGGGCAAAAAAACAGGTGGCAGATACAGGAGGATGGCGATGAAGAGGACGACAGGCGGAAAAAACAGCCGATGCAGGAAGATTAGCTTCCAGGTCGCGGCGGAGCCGGGGAGTGAAGTGTTCTGGGTGGGGACGTTCAGCAGCGGGGACCCAAAGCATTACCAGATGCACGAGGATCCGGACCGCGGGGTTTATCAGGTTGCGCTTGTCCTTCCGCCGGGGCGCCACGAATACAAGTTCGCCGTGAACGGCGAATGGCGTGTGGATGCCAGCTGCCTTGACTGGGCGCCGGATGCCATGGGGGCGGTGAACAGCGTCGTCTCGGTATAGGGTGTCTGCAAGATATGGGGGGGGCTGGTGCGGGGG